>Ga0315545_1005332_pt1 | contig 10350 bp, 5 predicted proteins | sample SalMarSW160210MG_FD_203096 | JGI IMG/M metagenome (GOLD analysis project Ga0315545, IMG submission 203096) | Salt marsh sediment microbial communities from the Plum Island Ecosystem LTER, Massachusetts, United States - Salt Marsh Sediment SW1602-10 ...
TGCAGGCCCGGGTCGCCGCAAATTCTTGTACCCTCGGCAATCAGCTCCATCAGCTCACGTGCCGAATGCTCCCCTATTTTCTCGCCTGTTGTTACGGTATAGGTAGCCCAGGTGTCATCTTTTTCGACGGCCTGCATGAACTCATCCGTTATGCGTACAGAAAGATTGGAATTCTGAAACATTACGCTGTTGTATGCTTCGTTGTTGTGGTCCCCGTCGTATCCGGCCTCAATAAGCGCCCAGGCCTTTTTCTCTTCCTCGGTCTTGGCGGTAATGAATTCCTTAATATCGGGATGGTCAACCTTTAGCGACTGCATTTTTGCCGCCCTGCGGGTTTTTCCACCGGATTTAATTACCGCGGCTATCTGGTCATAGACCCTCATAAAACTCAAAGGCCCTGATGGTTTGCCTCCGCCGGACAGTTTTTCTTTACTGCTCCGCAGCGTTGAAAGGTCGGTTCCTGTTCCCGAGCCATGCTTGAACAGCATTGCTTCGCTTGTCGCTAAGCGCATTATATCCTGCATCGAGTCCTTAACCGACTGGATAAAACAGGCTGACGCCTGGGGATATTCGTAACTATTTTCACAGGCAACGGCTTGTCTTTTCTGCGGTTCCCAATGGAAATTGTGTTTGCCGCCGGCCACGCCATAGACGTCCAAGAGGCCCACATTGAACCACACGGGGGAATTAAATGCTCCGTATTGATTGACGCAGAGCCAGGTCAGCTCGTTGTAGAAAACCTCGGCATCTTCGTCAGAAGCGAAATATCCGTCTTTTCTGCCCCTGTCGGCGATCGCTTTGCAAACGCGATGTACAAGCTGTTTTACTGAATTTTCCCGCTGGCCGGTCTCAATATCACCGAAAAAGTATTTGCTGGCCACAACCTTTGTTGCCAATTGACTCCAGGATTTTGGGACTTCGATATTGTCCTGTTCAAAGATTGCCCGTCCGCGATCGTCGGTAATTTTTGCCGAACGGCTTTGCCATTCGAGCTGCTCAAAAGGATGTACGCCCGGCGTCGAAAAGAAATGCTCTATCTTCAAAGCCCTTGATTCGGCTGGGGTTACAGCCGCTTCCGGCTGCGACGGCTTGGTTGTAAAAGGATTCTCGGGGTCGAATTTATACGACATTTAACGCCTCCCTGCGAAAAAAAAGACCACAACATATAGAAAAATGACCGGGAATTATGCCAGATATAGTGGTAAAACCCGTAAGAAACAGTATCGGCAAATTAATGCTAATTTGATAAGGTGTAAAGGCCAAAGTTTGAATTTTTTGGATAAATTTTTTGGTCTTGCTCTTAGTCCTTGTAGTTACTGAATCTATGAAGAAAAAAATTTTCTGACAATCAAACTTCTTAAAAGGCCGGTGGTTTCAAGAATACACCACTTAGCATTTTGATATTCCCGTAAACGAGAATATAGCTCCGTTATCCGGTGCAAAAAACCAAGCGACGAAAAAGCAAAGAGGTAGAAAAAGTGGAACCGCTGACGGTCGGATATCCATTTGTGTTTCGACATTTAGTTATTCAGACTTTTCGGTGAAAATGTACATAAGTGCTTAAGTTAAAAGAACATAAGAGCAAAAGGTGGTGATTTTGGAAATGAGCATTTTTTTGCAAAAATTCGTAAAAATGCCTACTTTTTGAACCGCAGATTTCACGGATTGCCCAGAGAGAACAAATGGACTTAACTTTTGGGGATTTTGGGGTTGACAAATGTGAAGCTTCGGGGGGTTAGGCCGTCGCTCGTGACTCGTAATGGGACGGCAGAGGACTTTTTGAATTGAAAGTTGATTATCGATTAGTTCGGAGATTGCCACGCTCGGCTCTGCCTCGCTTGCAATGACATAAATAAAATGGCCAAAATTCAACATATTACCCCGCGAACGGTTACCTTTTTTTCAATTGCGATTGGCACAAACCCACTTCGGCTACGCCTTCATTACGTTGTGCCAATCCTTAAAACATAGTTATAACAGAAGTGTCAGGTTAAGTCTTGACTATTGCAGATGTTAAGTAACGTCCACTACAATCAAGTTAATTGCGTATATTATCTTTCCTGAGTCTGTTAGATTAGTGTATCATCAGGTAAACTGGAATTTCAATACTACGTTTATAATCCCCAACTATAGTTTGTAGTGTAACCCTTTCAGTCCAATGACCCTTCGGACAATTTGGGGTCAAACTTATCTTACATTCAATCCCTTTATCATGTTTTTCCCAAGAGGCTATTATTCTTTCGCTTGAGGTTCTAATATCCTCTACTTTAAGTTTTTCAACACTATCTGTTAAAAACCGCACCTTTTTATGTTGGTCATTAGAACAATTCTTGCAATAGAAGCTGACCGAATTTGGATACCAAAATACCTTCAAATGGACTTTGCCCGTCATAGTCAACTCGCTAACTGGCTTTTTAGGGTCGTTACTTATAACCCAAACTTTTAAAACTTCTCGATGTTGAACTGGTCTAGCCTTGTATGAAACATCGATTTTAGAATGCTCACCAGGGGGAAGAATAAACTTTTCAGATTCGGTGCTCGTGCAGCCACATCCTGCTTTGACATTTTTTATTTGAAGATTTCTACTTCCTCTGTTTTCAAATACGAATGAATGTTTGACAAGCTTGCCTTCATCGACAACACCAAAATCAAAAACCTTTCCTTTGGGGAAAACTATCTTTGGTTCGCCAGCGGGTAAAATACAGTAGGATATGAGGACCACAAGAAAGGCAACTAAAAATGAAGCCGCATAAAAATGACTTTTGTTAATTATCGAATATCCTTTTATATGCATACGAAGTTGACCAAGTTCACAAGAGTAAAACTTAGGCTCTAACAATTCGTTTTCGGTTTTCTCATAGCATATACAACACCAACTAAAATCAGGACCAGCAAGAGGCTCAAGAAATACATTGCGTATGAAACCTTTCCCAATATATTAGAGTGTTCTTTTTGGTTACTTTCTTCTGTTTCAGACTTTTCATTTCCTGTTAGCTCATGTCTTGGTTTACTCGCTTTTGAATTTTCATCTATTGCCGGTTCAACTTCTTGTTCTCCAACCTCTGAGGTTATATCGGCAAGCGCCGATTCCGGAGACTGATCCATATTTGGAGATTTGCTTTCCTTAACCTCCAGAGAAGCAATTTCTGACAGAGCTGAACTACCCCCAATTACATATCCAATTTGACGAAAGTCATCCCACACACGGCAGTCCAGAGGAAACTTTATTGTAAAATTTTCCGGATTAATCCCTTTGTTAATTTTAACCATTTTAATTTCGATTCTGCGTGTTAATCCTTGAGGAACAGTCGTATGTCGCAACTTTTTCATCTGTTCTTCTTCGGTAAGATGTGAAAAAGACCTCTTAAATTCTTCTTCCGTTATACCCTTGGGAAGAACCCACTCATTGGTAAAAAAACTGCGGTCACCTGTTATCGGAAACCATACCCCATCAATTTGTTCCAACTCAATATTATCTATCCTTATGACTAGCGCTTGCCAATGTTTACTCGCATCTGCATTTTTGCACTCAGGGCTAGAAAATTTTTCGATCTTCAGTGGTCTGAAATCTCTCTTAGTATCAATACAAGCACGTACATCATATATACAATCTCCGTCTTCAATCCATTTTGCTTCCACAACACAGCATTCGTGCCCGTTAATTTCTTCAGTTTGTTCTCGAATAGTTAACTCTTTTGCTTTAGATAAAATATGCCCAAAAGTCTCTTGTCCATGCTGTTTAATCGAATAACCAAGCAAAGCTTTTGGTGCCATATACACATTAAATGTATCAGGAGTAAAGCCAAATATACCTCCTGTACTCCAACTTTCTCTTCTATTCTGGCGGAAGTTGCGCTGTACTTCACCATTGAAGGCATATTTTATCTCAGTAGTCGGTTCTTTTTTGTCTTTTCCTAACCATTTATGGCCATTAATGAACTCCTTTCCATTTTCCCAGCCCCATTCAAAAACAACAAGAATATTGTTTGTTTCTGGTTCATACCATTTGACATTAGCTTGAACGTCTTTGATTCGCTTTTCATTTTTCAATATCTCTGATATTATGGTAGCATTACTATTTTGTCCTAAAGCGATCGAAATAAAGGAGAAAAGAAACATAATGGCCATCCAAGTTTTTGAACATCTCATCAGAATTCTCCTACAGACAATTAAATAACAAATCACTCTATAACCTATAACCAATATTACGAAATTAAATCTTCGATTCAGCTTATCCGAATGCGTTAATCTTCCCACTTTATTATTATGTATAAATCACTTAAAAGTAAAGGCAATCTTCAATTTCTTTCGGAAATAACAGCAAGTTTTGTTTCTTACGTATCCCGTTGACAATAGCCAGTATAATATACTCAACCCCCCCCCTGCTGCTAGTACGTAGCAGCAGGGGTTTAAAAAACTACTGTCTTCTAAGAGCAAAAATGTAGCTTGCAATCGTTATCCTGATACTGCTCAGTTCCAGTGCAGTTACAGTCGGGGAAAGGGCCTCCAGTACAATTTAACTTATACGTGTCTCCGCAATCAGTCCAAGCTCCAGTATCCGAAATACAAGTGTCACTGGCCTTGCCAGTCCATCGACAAAAGCTTCCCGAGCCACCGTTTTTGCACTTGTAGCAATTTCCCTTGCAATCAGTGCCTATCACCTTTTCTTCACATCCAATGGGCGCACCATCATTCCCCCATGCCCTTATACCTGAGCAAGGGCTATCAGTGATACATGTATTACATTCAGCGTGTATACTTGAGGCATAGGCCGCGCTGAAAGCAATACCAATTAAGGATAGTATGCTGAAAGCTATCGCTAAATTATTATTTTTCATGGTTATTTTCCTTTACATTTTTATGATTATTAAACCGATTTTTAGTGCCTTAATACATTCACGAAATATCATTTACCAGTCATCCAGCAATTCTATCATCATAATGCTAACCTCCTTTCGATTCAATAGCGAATGGTTTAATTGATTTGTTGATGAAAAAAATCGCGATTTTTCTGCTGTTTTCTGCATCTTTGCTATTCTTTACATAAATAATGTCGAAATCTGACGCTGTTTTCATGTTTCTGTGCCCTACAGCCAATTTCTCATCCGATCTAAAACGACTTTTTTGATGGCCCTAAATATTCGGCCTCTATAAGTAGTTGCCAAAAAATCAGAAAATATCAGAAAGAAAATTTGAATTTTTTTTTGTCCGTTCTATAAGTCCAGACATTTCAGTTAGTTACAGATGAAAATTTTTTATTTTTCCTTCGTACGCCCCGGCCTTTTTGGAGATCCCGGCGTTATTCCAGCCGAGGGCAAAACAATAGAAAACTCTTTCGCCAATATCGGCGTAGAGCTAAAATAGAGCGATGGTCTCAGAAAAAAAACAAGACAAATACGAGGCGATTCGTGAAAAGATAAAGGGCTTTCCGACGGGGCCCGGGCTCTATTTTATGAAGGGCCGGGCGGATAAAGTGCTTTACATCGGCAAGGCCAACAATCTTCGCTTGCGGGTGGCCAGCTATTTTCAGCCTGGCGGCGACCTGGCTACATCACGTGGGCCAAAAATCACCGAAATGCTCAGCAAGGTCGAAACCGTCGATTTTCTTGAAACTCCAAACGAAGTTGACGCAGTGCTCAAAGAAGCCCGTCTGATTAAAGATATTCGTCCGCCTTACAATACGGACCTTGTCGATGATAAGACGTTCCCTTATCTGGAAATCACTACAGGCGAAGATTTTCCGGGGGTCTATATCACGCGGAAACCCCGGCCGCACGGCAGCAGATTGTTCGGGCCTTTTGCCGGTGCAAAGGACCTGCGGGGCGTTCTGGTGGTACTACAGAAGATATTCAAGTTTCGCACGTGTAAGCTTAATATCAGCGAAGACGACCGGAAACGCAGATTCTTTCGGCCTTGTCTTTTGTACAGCATAAAGCAGTGCACCGCCCCGTGTGCAGCCAAAATTGACAAGCGTGAGTACAAAAAAGTCGTTACAGACCTTGTAAAATTCCTGCGGTCGAAGCGCTCGACTATCCTGCGGCAGTTAAGAAAACAAATGGCAGAGGCATCTGAGGCGTTTGAATACGAGAAAGCCGCTATGTTCCGCGACCGTATCCGGCTGATTGAACGTCTCGACCGCCGGGGCACGCCCGATGAGAACGTTCAGCCGGAGGCCTTTGCCGCCGACCCCACCGAAGCCCTCATAAAACTGCGGGAATTATTACAAACGCCTGAGCCGGTGCGGATTATCGAGGGGATTGATGTGGCCAATATTGCAGGGGCCGCGGCGGTCGGCTCGCTGGTTAAATTCATCGACGGCAGGCCCTTCAAAAGCGGCTATCGAAGGTTCAAAATAAAGACCGTAAAAGGCATCGACGATTATGCGATGATTGCCGAAGTGGTCAAACGCAGATATAAATACGCCCAGCGGGGTGAAGAGCTCTGGCCCGACCTTGTTCTAATTGACGGCGGGCTGGGTCATCTGAGAGCTGCTGAAAAGGCATTGAGAGAAATGGAGGCACCGGCGATAACAATTGCCTCGATCGCCAAGAAAGAAGAAGACATTTACCTGCAGGGCAAAAACAGGCCGTTAAAGCTGCCCGCCAATTCGCCCGCCCGCAAGCTGCTGCAATACGTCCGGGATGAGGCCCACCGTTTCGCACAGCACTACCATCATATCCTGCGAGGCAAAAAGATGCTAAGCAAAAAATCCTGACCGCTAATTTGCCTATCGGCAAAGCCGGTAAGGTCCCGGAAGTTGGCGAGAGCATCAGTACGCCTTTTAGATGCGTATTTATCCATATTCAACCAGCAACATTACCAGCGTCTTATACCAATTGTAATTAAAAGCTGCGCTTTATATAAAGAGCAGCGAACCATCCCCAAGCTGCGCTTGAGGCTGCCACCCTTTTGTGCTAAAAAAAAGGAGCGCAGTAATTAAATGCAATTGGTATTACAACGACATACTGGCTTGGGGCGTGCCTCCGTATGCACCCATATTTATGCGTTCGCCGTTTGGTAATAACTCCGCGGTACAGTCCGAATCCGGATTCCCAGCGTCAATACAGGGGCTGGTTACCGCATCCTGAACCCAGGTTTGGCTGTTGGGGTCCCATCGGCCCGCCTGTGACTGCAGGTGGTAATCAGCCTGGATCCAGAAGTCATCATTTACATCTTCAGGTGTTCCGTTCGTGTCCCAGAAACCAGCCTCGACAAAGCAAGGAAGCTCGTCAATATTGCCTGTACCCGGCCAACCGCCCTGGACATCGGTGTAAGTTACTGTGTTGGTGAGATTGCTTTCTATCTGAACGACATCGGAGTCAACACTGTTGTAATAGATAATTGAGCTGGCGACTATTGGCTCAGAACCCAAAATACCTCGCTGGTTATTTGCAGCAATAGTACAGTTGATGATTGTTGGTATGCCGCCGGCAATGCCGTGCCGGCCGTTTTCGGCAATAACACAGTTGGTTATTGTAGCGTAGTTGTAAAAAACACGCCGTCCCTGCGCCTGTTTCCACATTTCGATGCCGGAACCGGCGTTAGTAGTAATGCCGCAGTTTATGATTATTGGGTTGCTGCTGTAATACAATTTGATACCCGCGTCTGCATTTTCCGTTATGTTGCAATTGGAAATTGTGGGGGATGCTTCAGAGCAGTAGATGCCATTATTTGCACCTGTAATGGTAAAGCCGGCAAGCACACAGTCAATACTCTCACCGCCTGAGAAAGTAACCGCCTGATTGCCGCCGCTGATTATAGTGGTCGCGACCACAGCCGGGTCGTTTGGGTCCGTTGAGCTGAGCGTTAAGTTTTTACCATTAAAATTGATGTTTTCGGGATAAATACCCTGGCCGACTATTATATGGTCGCCGGGGTCAGCTTCATTAACAGCGTGGCGAATATAATCGTAGCTTTTACCGCTGGTCGTGTTTTGAACCGGTCCATCCGGAGTGGCAAATGAGGGCACTACCAGCTCAATACCATCGCCAGTCCCCAAATTTCGAGAATACTGCCTGTCCACGGGATTGTTCCAGTGCTCATGGACGCCGAGACTGGCCAGTCGTGTTCCGTCACCTTCGGGGTCATAAAACGTGCCTGAGGGAGGATTGTCCGCCAGTGCCGCCTCGTGCATATAGTTGTCGGGATTACCGGTTACATCAACGATATCCGGGTTCAATTCGTCTTCGTATCGTAGAAAGTCCAATCCAACAGAATCTATTGCGACCGGGTCCTGCGAGGCAAAAATACTGGAGCACCAGTCATCGCCGAAAGATACATACTTTATCACATTGTTTTCCTGATTTCTTGCCCCATACAATCCATCAATCATATACAAAAGCGTCTTTCCGCTCAGATGCCTGTGTCCGTTCAAATTGACCAGGCAGTTATATGTGTCCATGCTCCTGCTTCGACCGCCATGATTATGCAGCGGCGAAGGTGTCCAGACCACTCCGGACGGAAAATAAACGGACCCAAAGTGGTTCTTTGCACTCAATGTAACACCATATAACGAATGAGGTCTTAGCAGCGCCATATTGATTAGGTACTTGGCGCCAGTAACACATTGGGGGAAATAAGCAGTTCCCGCCCTCGTGTGAAGAGGGTTGCTGCTGTCACGAACTGCTGCGATACGCCCGTTGCGGGTGATGCCTGTCACAAACCTGACAGATTGAAAATCCGGGTCCGGGTCATTTCTGACCTTGTCGAAAATGGGGTCGCCAATATACCGAGAGGCATCGTAAATAGTAATCGCCGAACCCGACACGCCTACTATGTTTATAAGCTGATTGAGAACTGAATAAATCACGTGGGGACTGGGCATACCCTGGCCCCGACTCCACGTAGAGCCGTTGTCCTGGTTCATATTAATCTTGATGACGATTTTTTCTCCCCGCTGATAGCTGATGTCCCCTAAGCCCCTGGTCCGGTTGAAGTGTCTGAAAAGGGCGTCCCACGCATTTACGTCGTTCGGTTCGCCGGTCAGCTCCCGGATGGTTTTGGAGACCATATAATCAACTACGTGCTGGTCGGTGTTATCATCGTCCCACCAGTGGCCGGTGGAGCCATCCCAACTGGTCGCAGCCGGGTCATGAGTCCATACAACGCGGCCGGGATGAATCCCTTTTGCCACGCCAATCGGGCTGTTCGGCGGGTCAGCCGGTGTAAATGCTGCTTGTGCAGGGGGTTCTTGAGTTACATTAAGAGACCACCATACCGCCATAATACTTACAGCGATACAAACGGCCGCAACTACGTACCGCGATTGACGAAGGGTCCGCTTAGCTTTACGGTATGCTAAAGTTGAAGCAATCAGCCCTGTAATCCAAACGACAAAACCGCCGGCGAGCGGTGCCACCACCCGCTGGCAGGGATATGTCGCACGGGAAGGCTTCGGCAGCACACGAATGAGGAACCAGAGCAGCGACAATAGCCCGGCAATGGGCAAAAGCCATATCAACCAAGGATATTTCCCGTTGTGTAGAAAAAGCTTGCCTGTTTTCGGGCAAATCGACAAAATGTTTTTAGCTTTTCTGAATAGCATTTTCACACCTCCGTAACTTTCGGCCGCAGCCTCCTGTGGTACGTTTTATTATTTTTACTCATTATACTATCCGGGGTGTGAACGTGCAACAATGATTTTTATTCGACTTATAAGCGAACACCAATGAGAATACCTATGAAGTGCAAAGTACAAATCCCTTGCAACTGCCTCGTTTTGTCGGACCAGAAAACGATAAATCCTAAATCCTAAACTCTAAATCCTACGACAAATTCGAATGCGGATACGCATGCTTCTGACAGGCGTGACAGAAACAATTGGTTTTGAACATTTGAAAATTTGCACAGAATCAATCCCTGTATTGCCTGATTCCCGTATATCTCACTAACGAAAAGTCCTATAATACAGAGTGCGTTAGAACCCCCCTGTTTTCCTCCTCCAGTTTTACAAGCTGATTACCAACTCTTATAGGCCCGCCCAAATAATACCTAAATAGTAAGGGTTTGGGGGGCACTGTAAGTGCCCCCCAAACCCCGTCAACGTCACTATACCGGGCCATACATGTCAGCCCGATTCGTCATTCCTTCGATTACTCAATAGCTCCGATGCTGTAGAAGTTCTTGCCCGAATCCATCGAACCGAAGACATAGGTTCCAGCATCTAATTCTGCTGCATAAACACTCATTGGACGGTCAGTGGTTTCATTCTCGTGAACGAACAGATCTATGCCCGTGTCGGTAAACGTCCCGGGCGCCGCGAAGGCCGCTGTTACATAGTCTGCTGCATCCTGCGGCGATGTGATGACGCCGCCGGCATCCCATTCGGCGGGGATGCGGTCGTCGACGGTG
>Ga0315545_1005334_pt1 | contig 10348 bp, 7 predicted proteins | sample SalMarSW160210MG_FD_203096 | JGI IMG/M metagenome (GOLD analysis project Ga0315545, IMG submission 203096) | Salt marsh sediment microbial communities from the Plum Island Ecosystem LTER, Massachusetts, United States - Salt Marsh Sediment SW1602-10 ...
CGGCACGAAGATAGGGCCATATTGTCTGCTGGTGGCCCAGGTTGGTATTGCCGGCTCGACGACCCTCGGACATCACTGCATAGTGGGTGGGCAGGTCGGAATCGTTGGCCATATCAATATCGGAAACAATGTTACGATAGCGGCCCAGGCTGGTGTTATTAACAATATCGACGACAATCAGATAGTCTTAGGCTCTCCTGCCATCGAAGCCAACCAGGGCAAACGTGCCTATAGTATGATACAATACCTGCCCGATATGCGGCAGAGCATTCGGAATCTTCAAAGTCGGATTGAGCGACTTTTTTCATCCAAGCAAGAGGATTCTTCGGACAAAATTGGTGATTAGTAAATGGTAATTGGTTAAATAGTAACCAGTTACCAAAATACGATAGATATTATGAGCAGTGAAGTGGATTCGAGAGGGGCTTCAACTGAGTCCTTCGACAGTGAGTTCAGGACCCGCCGCGGGTTCAGCCGAATGTCCTCACCACGAGATACGCTGGGTTTGATTGCGGGTGAGGGCAAGTTGCCTTATCTGGTGGCTGCGGGTGCCAGAAAGTCGGGCTTGAAGGTAATATGCGTCGGCTTGGCAGGTATCGCAGAAGCTTCGCTGGCCGACGAAGTCGATGTATTTTACAGAGTTGCGATTGCCCGGCCAGGCAGCTGGATACGCAGGCTGCGAAGACACGGCGTTAGGCGGGCGATTATGGTCGGACGGGTTGCGAAAGGACGTATCTTTACGCCGTGGCGAATACTGCGATATCAGCCGGACTGGCGCTCAGTGCGGATATGGTACTGGCGGCTGCGAGGCAGAGACAAACAGAACGATACGCTTTTGAGCGCTTTGGCCGACGAGCTGGCCAGCGGAGGAATAGTGCTGGAGAACTCAATAATGTACTGCAAAGAGCATTTGGCGACGTCGGGGACGATGACACAGCATCAGCTGAGTTCGTCGGTCGAAAGTGACATTGAATTCGGCTGGCAGATAGTCAAGAAACTCGGCGAACTGGACATAGGGCAGGCAATCGCGGTCAGAGAAAGAGAAGTTATAGCTGTTGAGGCGATAGAAGGCACGGCGGAAATGATTGAGCGTGCGGGACGATACTGCGAAAAAGGCGGCTGGACACTTATCAAGACCTCGAAGCCAAATCAGGATATGCGATTCGACGTGCCGTGCGTGGGGCCCGAGACTATAAGAAGTTTGGCCGAGAACGGCGGTAAATGCCTGGTTGTGGAAGCTGGTAAAACGATAATCATCGACAAGCCAGAAACAATCAAGCTTGCCAATAAACTCGGCATCAGTATTCTGGGGCGCTAGGAGTGTGGATTCGACACTTCGACAAAGCTCAGTGCAGGCAAGCCCACCACAAGTGGAGAGCGGTTTCGATAAATTAAGGCGGGGTGGATTCGACAAGCTCACCACAAGAAACTGCACGCTGTATATTCACAAGGGTGTTCGCAACGACACATTTGAACAAACCTTATTAGCCGGCAAAGAAGCGCTGCACGAACGGTATCATCCAACTTTGGTCCGGTCGTCAAAGTTTACGAGGGTGTATAAATTCAGCGTCGGATTCGGCGGCGCTGAAAAGGTAGTTTACCTTAAGGAGTATTTTTACCGGTCGGTTTGGGATTTTGTTAAGCATTTTTTTCGTCCCAGCCGGGCCAGGCGAGCGTTAGAGGCGGCGTTTATGCTGGCAGAGAACGGCTTTGAGAACCCTGCTGTTATCGCGATGGGGCAATGCAGATTTGCATTTTTGACGACGAGAAATTTTTTAGCGACCCTTGAGGTCGAAAACGGCCGGTCGGTTTATCAAATGGTTCGACCCCGCTTCGCTAAAGCTACGCAGGGCAGACAGGCTCACCACAAGTTGCGGGAAAGAAGGTTGTTTATAAGGGCGTTTGGACGTACTATCGGCAGGATGCATGCGGATGGGATTTTTCACGGCGATTTGCGATTGGGCAACATGCTGGCGCGGAAAGAGCAGGACAGTTGGCATTTTTTCTTTCTGGATAATGAGCGGACGAAAAAGTTCCGGAGACTTCCGGCCCGGCTGCGTTTGAAGAATCTGGTGCAGATAAATATGTTCGAGCCATGGTTGGCGAGCGACACAGACCGTATGAGATTTTTCGAGGAGTACTGGGCGGAAAATAAAGAAATCGACATGGGGAAAGCGTTGCTGATAGAGAAGGTTCTAAAAAAGACTAGGCGGCGATTAAGAAAAAAGACGAAATCTGGCGAATAATTACGTCTTCAACATCTTCAGTAGACGTGGGACACCGGTTTTAGAATTGGTCGAGGAAGCGCAGGTCGTTTTCAAAGAGCAGGCGAATGTCTGTGATGCCGTACTTTCGCATAGCGAGGCGTTCTACGCCGAAGCCGAAGGCCCAGCCGGTGTACTTTTCGCTGTCTATACCGACTGCATCGAAGACGTTTGGGTCGACCATACCACAGCCGCCCATTTCTATCCAGTCTTCTTTGCCGGATTTGTCGACCCAAAGTAAATCGACCTCGGCACTGGGTTCGGTGAAGGGGAAAAAGCTCGGGCGAAAACGCCACTGCGTACCGGGGCTGAAAAAGGCGTGAATGAACTGGTCGATGGTGGTCTTCATATCCACCATAGTGACATCCTCGTCGACAACGAGCGCTTCGAGCTGATGAAACATAAACATATGTGTTGCATCGACGGTGTCCGGACGATAGACGCGCCCCGGCGCAACCACGCGAATGGGGGGCTTTTTGTTTTCCATAACGCGAATCTGGATTGTAGAGGTCTGACTTCGCAGAAGAGTGTTGTCGTCGATATAGAAATTGTCGAGGGGGTCTCTTGCTGGGTGCTCAGGCGGAATATTTAGTGCGACGAAATTGTGCCACTGGTCTTCGACCTCTGGGCCGTAAGCGACATCGAAGCCCATTCGGCCGAATATTTCCAGCAGCTCGTTTATGGTCTGGGTGATAATGTGCATTTTGCCGATTCGGATTGGTACGCCCGGCAAAGTAACATCGATAAGCTGCTGCGTTTTTTTCCGCCGGGATTCGGCGATGGTCTTTTTGAGCTGCTCGAACGCGGCGGTAACATCTTTTTTTATTTTGTTTGCGAGCTGTCCGGCCTGAGGCTTTTGTTCGGGTGGGCATTGACCTATCCGGCTTAGCATCTGTGTTATCCGGCCTTTTCGAGCAAGGTACTTTATTCGGAACCGCTCGAGAGACTCAAGGTCGGAGACTTTTCTCAAGTCTTCGAGGGCATCTTTGCCAATTTTTTCGAATTGCTCAAGCATTTTTCGTACTGCGCGTTCGATTAGCTTATTGGGCGATGGACTTGGCCATGCCTAACGGCATTGCGGCTTTGGCGGCTTCAACGACAGCATCGAAGGCGTCCGGGTCGGCAATGGCGATTTCGCTCAACATTTTACGGTTCAGTTGGATGTTTGCTTTCTTGCAGCCGTTGATGAACCGGCTGTACCTTATGCCTCGCAGTCGACAGGCTGCGCTTAATCGTGTAATCCAGAGGCCTCGAAAGTTGCGTTTTCTGCGTTTTCGGTCGATTCGAGCGTCGACGGCTGCCTTTACAGCAGTTTCTTTAGCGAGGCGGTATAATCGGCCGGCGGAGCCGTGATGGCCCTTTGCTGCTTTTAGGATTCGTTTCTTTGCGCGGTGTCTTGCGGCGCCTTTTCTGACTCTTGGCATATCAGCTTTCCTTCAAGATTTTTTGGCTTGCTGGCGGCAGCTGAGTTGATGGCCGAGAAGCAAACCGTTTCTATTGGCTATTTTAAGAGGGTTTTAATGTTCCTTGCAACTATCGATTCCTGTTATTTATTGACGAACATTTTGATTGTTCTTGCGGCGGTGGTGTTCATAAAAGCAGAACCGGCCAGACGTCTTCGGCGTTTGGCATTTTTGCTGCTCATAAGGTGGCCTGCACCAGAGCGTTTGTGCCTGACCTTGCCGGTGGCGGTAACCCTAAGCCTTTTGCTCAGACCTTTGTGTGTTTTCTGTTTCGGCATTTCATCTGATTCCTTCAAAATGGCCCGTCTCGAGAAATCTAAAACGCAACAACATATGCTATTTATGGCCGCCGGTCAATGCCAAAGATTACGAAATTCACCAAGAAAATCGCTCCTGTTACCCCGACGACGTGGGGAAATTCTTTTCCCACGCCTTTTGAGGTTCAAATCCTGTCGAGACTACGCCCGACAGGATTCGAACCTGTGACCTTCGGTTTAGGAAACCGGTGCTCTATCCTACTGAGCTACGGGCGCCTCAATATTTAACCCGCTGTAGTATAGCAACTTCCTACACACACTGTCAATCCTTCTTAGGGATCAAAAGGTGATTCTTCAGTTTTACCTCCAAGTGGCAAGTCGGTTTATGTCATCGTTATTAGAACAGTTATGGTTACCATCACGACAAATCAAGCGGTTTGAGCAACTTAATTAGGATTGATTAGGGTATTTAAGATTAAGATTAGTAGGAGTTGAAAGGTTCCTGATAAATCTTAACTTTTTTAGACTTTTTTGTTGCAATTCTTTTTAGTATTTGATAAATAGGTTTTCTGCAATTCAGGAGGAATAGTGTGTCAGCGGAGAATTGTAAAGGAAGGCTTAATCTCTGTGTGTTCATATCCTGTGTTTTAGCAGGCGCTTCAATTGAGTTCTCGCCGAATATTTCCAGATTTCAATCAGTTAAAAGAGTTAGTCGCAAGTATAGTTATAAACTAATGATAGGAGATTTTAACGATGAATAGAAGACTTCTCTCCACAGTCATAGCCTTAGTGTTTTTGTTGTCTTTGCAGGTTTTTGTGTACTCTGCGGAATCTGCCCCTGATTTGATATCTGCCAAGGACGAAGTTTATAGTCTGATAGATTCTGGCCGGTTTTCCGAAGCCTCTGTTTTAGTGGATAACCTTATTGCAGAAAATTCTGGAGAACCGGATTTGCCGGATACGCTCTTCTACTTAATCCAGCAGTGTCAAACGGATTATATATCCGACGCTTTGGTTCTGTGTTTTGCTTGATCGAAATCAGTGCAACCGGATTCAATGCACTCTCGTCAGATGTTACCATGGAAGTAGAAAAATGTGGCTGATGGTATTTTTAAGGCCCATGATGTGGATTTTCGCGAAAGTAGCAAAAAAAATTGCAAATAATACTTTGTATTATTATGTTTCAGAGAAGATGTTTATATTATTGAGGAATTGTAAGGCTTGGTTGCGTAGCCAAGCGTTTAATAAAGGAAATCCGAGTTGGGGTAAAATGTCACGAAAGACGGTTTCCGATTCCCCCTGGCAGCGAATCAATGATGTACGACTATCTAATCTACAAGGAGACGAACAATGCGAATCATGCAATTTCAAATGCTCTTGATGGCAAGTATCGCCAATATCCTGCTTCAAAGTGGGTGTATCACAACCGCAGAATCCCCGCGCGAGCGCATTTCCATCAACGATGACTGGCGTTTCCACAAATACGGTGCGGAAGAAAAGGCGGACGGCCCGATCTACGATGTGCGCCCGGAGGTAAAGGAGGGAGATAAGTCGGTGGTGGCGGACGAAATGCCTACGGAGGCTGTGGAAGTCGAAGCGACTCAGGCCGTTCTAAAGCCCTGGATTCTGCCGACCGGTAACAACATGTTGCTGGCAGGCAATGCACGCCCGGAGACGAATCCGATCATCAAAGACCTCTTCACCGCGGACCCTGCCCCTCTGGTTCACAACGACACCGTCTATCTTTACGTCGGCCACGACGAGGCGAAGGGCAAAGAGATGTTCACGATGTGGGAGTGGCTTTGTTTCTCTTCCAAAGACATGAAGGCGTGGACTCCTCATGGCCCGATCATGAGGGTGACGGATTTCAAGTGGGCGGTGCGGGATGCGTGGGCGGCTCAAGCCGTCGAGAGGAACGGGAAATTTTATTTCTACGCCACCGTTCAGCACGACAACACGCATCCGGGCAAGGCGATTGGCGTGGCAGTATCGGACAGCCCGACGGGGCCTTTTGTAGATGCCCGCGGCACAGCCTTGGTCACCGATCGCATGACGCCCAGCCCAAATGCGTGGGACGACATTGATCCGACCGTTTTCATTGATGACGACGGAACGGCCTGGCTTGCGTGGGGCAATCCCAGTTGTTATCTCGCCAGGCTCAAGCCCAACATGATCGAGCTTGACGGCCCGATTCAAAAGATTCATCTGCCCAACTACACCGAAGGTCCATGGCTCCACAAACGCGGCAATATGTATTACCTCACTTATGCGGCATTCGCGCATCAGGGGATGTGGGAGAAGATTTGCTACGCGATGGCTCCGAAGATTACCGGCCCGTGGACCTATCGGGGAATCCTCACGGACCAGGCGAAGAACAGCTACACCATTCATCCGGGAATCATCGAGTTCCACGGTCAATGGTATTTCTTCTACCACAATGCCGCTCTCACCCTGCCAAACGGGGAAAAAGGTGGGCTTGGCCGGCGCAGCGTCTGTGTGGAATACCTATATTACAACCCGGACGGAACCATCCAACCTATCAAGCAAACGCTCGAAGGCGTTACTGTTCCACCAAAGGCAACCCCCACATCGGCTGGCAAAGCTGTGCGCCAGGATCAGGCAGACGCTGCAAATGTATCTTCTGCTGGCGTGACCGTGACGCAAAATGCGGGCTACGACCCAACAAACTGGCCTGGCAGTCCTATACTAAGCACCACCAGAGATCCCTATAACACCGCTACCGAAGCGGTGAGTTTCAATCGCGCCGCAGGAGTCACAAACATTGGCCAGACCTTCACGGTCGGCGAAGATTCAAAACTCCAGCGCATCAGCCTTTTCGCCGGAGATGGATTCGGCACTGGACCAGGCAATACCGTTACCCTCGCTCTTTATGACTTGGGATCGCAAGATGCGTCGTCTCCGTCGTCTCTCAACTCCTATTCGGCGGAAACAAACCTGCTCGGTGCCAGCAAAGGTTTGCAGGTTGCCTACAAGCCGCAGGCACCGGGGTTGCTCGTTTTTGATTTTGCCGGCCCCAATCAAGTCATTTTGAAGGCGGGGCATGCTTATGCTTTTGAGCTTCAAGGCCTCCGTAAGTCAGCTCCACTTTTCTGGCGTCGGACCAAAAAAGACGCTTATCAGGGAGGCGCGGCCTATTCAGACCGCGCGGTAATTGATGAGAAATCAAACCAGTGCGATTTCGCAATGGCTGTCTATGGCGTTCGCGTGTCGGACGACGCCGCCCACGACCCAGAGGATTCAAGCAAACCCACGGAGGCTGTGGAAGTCGAAGCGACTCAGGCCGTTCTCAAGCCCTGGATTCTGCCCACTGGAAACGACTTTATCAAAGACCCCGCCAAGCGCTATGTCCGTCCTGACGGCAATCCCGGCAGCGATTTCCCGTTTGTTCAGAGCGATTTCGATGACAGTTCGTGGCAGAGCGTGAACCTGCCGCACGATTGGGCTATCAAAGGTCCTTTTCAGAAAGGCTGGGGCGCTGAAGTCGACGGTAGCATGGGGCGCTTGCCCAGTCCCGGCGTGGCCTGGTATCGGAAGAAGCTTGACATTCCGGCGTCGGACGCGGGCAAGTCCATCTTCCTCGATGTGGACGGTGCGATGTCCTACGCCATAGTCTGGTTGAACGGCAAGTTGGTTGGCGGCTGGCCCTATGGCTATGCCTCGTGGCGCATTGATCTCACTCCCTACATCGTGCCGGGCTGTGAGAATCAACTGGCGATCCGTCTGGACAATCCGCCCAGTTTGTCGCGCTGGTATCCCGGCGGCGGCATCTACCGCAATGTCTGGCTGACCAAGACCCGGCCCGTCCATGTCGGCCAGTGGGGAACCTATGTGAGGACGCGGCAGGTCTCGTTGTCGTCTGCCACGGTCGATCTGGACGTCACGATCGACAACGACTCCAGGCAGAACGCGACCGTCAGCGTCGCCACGCAGATCTTTACCCTGGACGCCGAGGGCCGGGAAACGGGTGATGCCGTCGCCAGCATCGAGTCCGTGGAAACGCCGGTCGCAGCGGGGGCAAGCGCCACGGTCAAAGAATCCGTCGTCATCGCCAATCCCAAGCTTTGGGGACCGACGCCGCAACAGCAGCCCAATCGCTACGTCGCCGTTACAACCCTAATGCAGGGGGACAAAGTGATCGATACATACAAGACTCCCTTTGGCATCCGCGGTGTGCGATTCGATCCAGACTGGGGAGTCTACATCAATGGCGAACGCGTCTACCTCAAAGGCGTCAACATGCACCATGATCTGGGCGCGCTGGGTGCGGCGTTCAACTACCGCGCAGCAGAGCGGCAGTTGGAGATGCTCCGGGAGATGGGTTGCAACGCTATCCGCATGGCCCATAATCCACCCGCTCCCGAGTTGTTAGAACTGACGGACCGGATGGGGTTCCTGGTTATGGACGAGATATTCGATGTCTGGGAACGGAAAAAGACACCGCTTGATTTCCACCTCATCTTCCCGGACTGGCATGAGCAGGACATGCGGGCGTTCGTTCGCCGGGACCGGAACCACCCCTCGGTTATTATGTGGAGTTTCGGCAACGAAGTCGGCGAGCAATATACCGCTGAACAAGGTGCGGCGGTGGCGAAGCGGCTGCACGACATTGTGAAGCAGGAGGATACCACCCGTCCCACAACCACCGCGATGAACTGGGCCAAGCCGAACATGCCTCTGCCCGAAGTCCCGGACGTCATCAGCTTGAACTATCAAGGTGAAGGAATTCGTCAAGACCCCGAATTTGAAGGAACTGATCGCATTCGTACTCCACCGCAATATCCTGCCTTCCACGAGAAATTCCCTAATAAAGTCATTATCAGCAGTGAAACTGCCCACGCGCTCAGCAGCCGCGGCATTTACCTGTTTCCAGTGTCGCGAGAGATCAGTGGACCGGTGCGGGATGGCAGGGGAGGTGATTCGAAGATTCGTCATGTGAGTGCCTACGAACTCCATGCCACCGACTATGGCTCCTCAGCAGACAAAGTATTTGCTTCCATAGAGCGTCACCCTTATGTTGCCGGCGAGTTTGTCTGGACAGGATGGGACTACCTCGGCGAGCCGACGCCCTACTACGACTCCCGCAGCTCGTATGGCGGGATTATCGACCTAGCCGGATTCAAGAAGGACCGATTTTATATCTACCAGGCACATTGGCGCCCGGAACTGCCCATGGCGCATATCCTGCCGCACTGGACTTGGCCGGAACGCGTCGGGCAGATCACGCCGGTCCACGTCTTCACCTCCGGCGACGAGGCTGAACTGTTCCTCAACGGCAAGTCACTCGGACGAAAGAAAAAGGGTCAGTATGAATACCGTCTGCGCTGGGACGATGTGAAATACGAACCAGGCGAACTCAAAGTTGTCGCCTTCAAGGACGGTAAGATATGGGCCACCGATATCATGCGTACTGCCGGTGGAGCTTGCCAAATGGATCTCAAGCCCGATCGCGCCACCATAAGCGCTGACGGTCGCGACTTGTCCTTTGTTACTCTCACGGTTCAGGACAGTAACGGCATAATGGTACCCAGGGCCAACAATCTTATCCGCTTCTCCGTCGGCGGCCCCGGCGAAATTGTGGCTACCGACAACGGCGATCCGACAAATCTCGTGCCGTTCTACTCACACGAGCGCGAGGCCTTCAGCGGTTTAGCTTTGGTGATCATTCGCTCAAAGCCACATAAGTCAGGTCAAATAACGATTACTGCAAAATCACCGGGACTCAAGGAAGCCCAGGTGGTTGTTAAAAGTCAATAATTAAAGAACATTTATGAAAACATTTATAATATTTTTATTAACTCTCGATGCAATTTAACCTTTCTATTTTTACCGGGAACAAATTCTGTCTTTTTAATTATGCGACAAAATCTCTTGGCGGATTTGTCGATTTTGACTGGTTTAGGATAGAAAAGCCTGTACAATCTGATTAGACTATGAAGATAAATAGGGGATAACAACATGCTAATAAATACTAAACTGAAGAACCTAGGTTTCCTTCTTTTCTTATTTATATTCTATTTACTGTTTAAACTAAATGTACAAGCACAAAGTAGTTCATTGCTCAAACTATGGTATAATCAACCTGCTAATCAATGGGTTGAAGCGATGCCTATCGGTAATGGTCGCTTAGGTGCTATGGTATTTGGAAATCCTTTAAAAGAAGAAATTCAGCTCAATGAAAATACTGTCTGGGCAGGTCAGCCATACCGTAATGACAATCCTGATGCCAAGGAAGCTTTACCGAAAGTCAGGCAATTGATTTTTGAAGGTAAGTATAAGGAAGCACAGGATCTGGTAAATCAGAAATTCATCAGCCGGAATTCGCAAGGTATGCCTTATCAAACTG
>Ga0315545_1005336_pt1 | contig 10345 bp, 6 predicted proteins | sample SalMarSW160210MG_FD_203096 | JGI IMG/M metagenome (GOLD analysis project Ga0315545, IMG submission 203096) | Salt marsh sediment microbial communities from the Plum Island Ecosystem LTER, Massachusetts, United States - Salt Marsh Sediment SW1602-10 ...
AAGTAACACGCCATCTAAAAGGTTTGATACACCGAAAAGGCTTTGGCAATCTCGGTCTGATTCGAAAGGAAGGAACTCGCTACTACGTTACACCTTTTGAGCCAAGCCCTCTCGTCGCCGCCTACACCATCTACACTAATTGGCCTTCCCATACAGCGAAAGTGCCTATCTCAGAGATTGTTTCAGGGCGCAACAGCATGGGGCGAATCTTCTTTCTTTATGAGATGCAGGTGATGACCATTCTTCGCAAACTAGAAGGCCGGGGCTTCGTGAAGATTGAGACTGTGGCCGGGCTCAATCAAATTGGGATCAACCCCAAATTGACTCCGGATGACTTCTTGGATATGTTGATCAGCGAGGTGAAACAGTGAAGCAGGAGCGCCTGACCATATCACAACAGAGAGTCCTCGATAGGTTGAGTGTATACTTGACTAACCAGGCATTCGCCTATTCGCCGGCTATCCTGGCAGGTCGGTCGGGCACGGGCAAGACATACCTGGCCAAACGCATAACCAGAGAGTACGCCGGACGCTATCTCAATGTGGTTGTCAACCACCTCGACGAGTTAGTACGCTATCACTCCTTCGCCAAGATAACGCCAGAGGAAGTTGCCCGGCTGATTATCCGTCTTTGCAAAGCAGAATCAAAGAGCCTTGTGATAGCAGATGGCCTGGAGGCAATACTGTGCGCTGTTGCCTTCAATAACGAACGTCAGCCTGACATCTTGAGTAATTTCTTCACTACGATGAAGCGCACCAGAGACCTGCCAACTCCAGCCATCGTGATAGTCCAGGTAAACGAACTCCTGCCCCCTGAGATTTTGCAGAATGCCGGCTGGTGGAACGACCCCAACTTCTACCTGCTGGAATTAACCACGGAAGACAAAAGGGTCATCGCCGAGAATTGGCGAGTCATGCCCACAACTGCCGAAAAAGCAGATAATGCCATCGAAATCGTGCTCTCAAAATACCTCAGTATGGACTGAGATCGTGCCGGGAGGGAAGCCATGGCAGAAAAAGTCAAAATCGCCGATGTAGTTCGGGTCAAGGAATTCGCTCCGGTCATCGAATTGGATATGGCGAAGAAGCCCAAACTCTACCGCCAACTTGTTGATCAGTACATAGTCACTGAGGACTTGGCGGACCTCTTTGCCAGGGTCCTCAGCAGCCCGCTTATGGTCACGGGGGCGGTCATGAGTGAGGTGCTCAACAGGCGCGCCCATTTGATCACCGCCCAGTACGGCTCCGGCAAGACCTACTTTCTGCTCATGCTCGCCTCGGTGCTGGAATCCATCGGTGACCCTGAGAAATTCGCTCAAGCCCAGACAAAGTTCAGTAGCTTCCCCAATGTCCTGAGCACCTTACAGCAACTCAAGGGCAAGAAGTTCCTCGTCATTCAACTCAATGCCAAGGGTCACGGCGATATCCCGCTGAAGGAGTTACTGGTTAGAAGTCTGCGTGATGCGGCCATTCAAATCAGGCCCGATCTTATCCTCGAATCGGAATACACCGCCGCTGCCGATAACTTGAAGAAGCTGGCGGGGACTCGCGCCGGGCAGCTTTTCGAGGAAGAGTTGCAGAGGGCCGAAGGGATCAGCTTGGATAGCTTGCGAGATGGTCTGATTGATTTGCACTACGAATCACTGGCGGCATATCGTGAGATCTATGAACGGGTGTTCAAATCCACTCCCTCTCGCACAGGCCTCGATCTGGAGAAATCCTTCCTCAGCACCCTCGACCAACTGAGGGATGAGGGATACACCGATATTACTGTCCTCGTTGATGAGATGACTCAGTATTTGCAAGCATCTATGCACTACTTTCCCCTAACCGATACACGAGGCGTGCTAGAAAACTTCGCCGAATTCTGCAATATTGGGAGCAACCGGTGCATGTTTCTGGGTGCTATGCATCGAAGCTTGCGGCGCATCTTGCAGGAACGGGGCATCAACCCGGACGAGAAAGAAGATTGGAAGAAGTTCATCGAACGTTTTGATGACCATGACATCCAGTTCAGCGACTACGAACGCTTGCTAGAGCGCGTCTTCGAAATCTCCCCTCGCCTCGATGAATACGTCACGACGCCCATCATTCGGTACCAAATAGCCGATCTACAAATGGCGGCCAGAAAGTATGCTGGCTTAGAGCGCGGTGCTCATGTCCCTATTAGTTCCTTCTTCCCTCTGCACCCGGCCACCTTGCGTTACCTGCGAGGTGTCAGTGACCGTCTGGGGCAGGAAAAACGCACCGCTTTCAGCTTTATCAAGGATCACGTCAAGGCGGTTCTGGCCCGAGAAGACTTGATCGTTCACGACCGCCTGAACGTCCTTGGCCCTGATGAGCTTTTCGACTACTTCCTGCCAGATTTGCAGCAGGAAGACGAAGTCGGCATCATCTACGCCTACAATGCGGCCAGAGCCAAGTTGGCAAAAGACGACTTGGCGATGGGAGTCTTCAAGGCGTTGGCTATGCAGTACTGTGCCTACACAGTCACAGGGCTGAGAGCGCCGGAAGTGATCGAGCAAGGCATGACTTTATCCACCTTAGCTGATGTTCTCAACGTCACCGATGAGGCCAAGCTCAAGGCATCGTTGGACCTGATGCTCAGTATGAAACCGCAAAGTGTGTTCTTTGACCAGGACACCGAGCAATACTGGTTCGTCCCGGGTGGTGGAGAGTGGAACACAGACAACGAGATATCCAAGATCATTGACCAGTTCGATCCTAACGAAGAGTTGCGTAAGGAATTGAAGCGCCTTGATCAGCACATTGTGCTTAATCAGCCTGGTAGTATTGATATGATCGTTCCCCGAAGCATTGAAAGTGAGTGGCAAGGTACAACCTGGCTCATAGAGCAAACAAAGATCAGTAGAAGAAAAGAGGGAAAACTCATCTTCATTGTGCCAGAATTTGTGGAGAGCTATGATAAGTTGCCTTTGACTCTTGAAGAGAAGGCAAAGGACTTGGCTCATCATGGCGTTTGCATTGTTCTACCACAATCTTCCGCCATGCTCTCCCCCCAGGATCTCAGGGAGGTAGCAGCCTTGCGCAAGTTGGAGGGGGATGAGAAGGTAGTATCCAACACGCAGAATACCCGTCTCGTTAAGACACGTTTGACCAAAGTTGCGGAGCGCGTTAATCATGCTCTCCAGCAGTTCGCCAACATCAAGAACTTGATGTTCTACATTGAGGGGGAGCAGATGCCAGCCAAGGACTTCGAAGAAGCTGCCAAGCGGCTTTTTGCGGCTCTGTACCCGAAGTTCCCCAAAGTGCGAATGGAGCGCATCAGTGGACGAGGTGTAACCAACAAGGTAGTCAATACCCTAATTGCCACCAAGACCAGGACGATACCTGATGCTGAGCAGTCTGAGGATGCCCGCTTCATCCGCGAAGCTCTGCCATCGCTGGGGATCGTCAGACTGACACCTACCGCTGGCGGAAAGATCGCAAGCCTGGCCGTGCCAGGGATGGGAGAGAAAGGATATGACGTCTGGGCCATCATGGAGCGAGCACTGAAAGATAGGAGGTCATTCGAGGAGTTCAACTCGACTTTGCAAGGCCCTCCCTATGGACTGCCTGATTTCATGCGGGAAGTTTACCTGGCCGCCTATCTTGCCTGCAAGAGAATTGTCGTTCGTAATATCAAAGAGAACCGATTCGAGACCACAGTATCTGCTGACTTGATGAAGGACATCGTGGGCAAGGGCAAGAAGTCCTACGATATTTTCGATATCCCGGAAGGCATTGATGCGCTGCGTCCTTTTGTCCTCGACGTGTGGAGAGTCATTGAGGATGCTCAAGGCCAGCGTCATTACAAGAACATTGATATTACAGTGCAAGGTGATCATGCCGTCTGGCATAACAGCATACGCCCTGCTTTGAGAAGTTACACAGGTGGCCAACTGACACAGGCAATAGATGTTCTTGCTGAGATCAATGGGCCTCTCAGGGCACTTGCAAACGTGGAGATAGAAGACGATCATCTCAAAAACCTGAGAGATGGACTGCTGGAGGTGGCCACTTCTCTTGACTACATGACTCCGGAAAGCGGCTATCAGAGAGTTCTAAAACTATGTCAGGCCCTTCCCGGTGATGGCTCTGCTGAAGGCGGAGAAGTCACGCAGGACCAAGCTTTCTATCGCTTCAAAGAGGTAGTCAATAACTGCAAGATCCTTGTAGAGGATGAGCGGACCAGCGGGCAGACAGTGGCAACGTGCATCAGGACAATTGCTGAGATCCGTGAGTTGGCAGGGGGAACCATTTCTGAGCAGCATGTCAGTGTCTGCCAGGCTGCGGCCAATGCTTTGCAGGTATGTTGCAGCAACATCTTCGATCCTCAAGGGAGGCGGAACTTTGTTGACAGCGTTTCTGAGATGTGGAAAGGGTACGTTCAAGAGCACGTGATCGAGCATGACATCGTCGTTGATCTGCGAAAGAACTTCGGCCAGGGGATGCTTGCTTCCACTGATTATGCTCTCCTAAAGCAACTGAGCAGCTTGGAATTCGGTTTGCTGAAGTCGACGGCCGTTTCCGCTGCGGTAAACGACGTTCGTAAGCAGGCTTGTGGTAAGCTGGGCGAAATTCCCGCGTTTTCTCAGACAAGGTGCCCCAGATGCAAGGAGTTCTATCTTATCGGCGGCAGTCAACGGGTTGGCAAGAGTCTGAGGGAGAAAGAGATTGAGTTAGGTGAAAGACTACAGGGGACAGTAAGAGGTTACCTGCTCGGAATCAGAGGTTATGCCGAGAAAGAAGGGGTTTCGGACTATTTGGATAAGCGAGATAGCAAGGATCAAGATACTTGGCAACAATTCATGGCTCTTGATCTGTCCTCAGAAACGCTGGGTTTCCAGCAGATACTGTTTATGGCTCCGACCCTCGTCGCTATTGTGAGGGATTTCGAGAAGCGCGTACACGTTCCACTCATTGTGCGCATCTCGGTTGATACACTTGTTCAGTCGCTTGGAGAATTCTTCTCCTCTCGTGGCATATCTGAACTCAGCTACTCCGACTTGAAAGACAACGTTGCCCGCTGGTTGACACAGGTTAGGCATTCCTACTACAAGTGAGGTACTGTTGTATGGTCCCGCTGATCAGAGTGATTTACGATCCCTATTTCATCACTGAGGCTGAAAGTGGGAGCTTCGTAGTTAGCACGGCTTCAGAATTCTCCCATGCCCGCAAGATTATCGAGGACTTCAAAGCAGGGCAGCCTCCCGTGACGCTCCCCTGGAATCTCGTAGTGCGACGGGAGAGTCTCCTCAGCGGTTTCCAAGACATCCTTATTTGGGATCGCACTCTTGTCACCTCTCAGGATATCTCACCCCGTGCTGTGGTTGAAAGCGCCCTGGGCCTCAGCCTGCCAACTGATATCACCAATGAACGCTTGATTTCATGGGGTATACGTTCCGAGAAGGATCTACCACCTGATGTCGGTACGGACAAAGATATCCAGTGGCTTCTCGATATAGCGCTGGAAAACGTAAGTGAAACCTCTATCTGGTCGCAGTCAACGATGACGAGCGCAGAATGGCTGACCGACTGGGTTCTCTACTTGCTAGCAGGGGAAAGCGAGCATCTGTGCTCAGATGACTATTTGCTGCAGGTGATCGAGACCAGGGTAAGACGATGGCAGGAACCACGGCCTGACGAGGTACCCGATGACTTGGTTGACTTGTTGCTTGAGGCTATGTCTAGGAGGAGCAGCGGGCAGGCAGCCAGACAGCTTATTGCTCGTTCTCTGGTTCGAAAATATGGGACAGGGCATACCAAGTGGCTGGTTACCAATCTGCCCAGTGATTTGGTTGGGGTTTGGATCAAGAAGAAACTCTCTGTAGAAGCCAAGTCTATGTTGGATCAATTGACCGCTCAGCTCTATACAGATAGTCGGCTGAATACGTTGGTGCAAGAGCTGGACAAACTCATCAGGCAAGAAATGGACGAGTTGAACCCCAAAGACGGTGTTGACCAATATATCAATGGCATGAGCGATTTCTTCCCCAGTGAGTACCAAAGTGTTGTTCACCGCTTTTGCAGCAGCTTGGTTGATAACTATGATGCCGATGAATTTAGTCCAAAGGCATACTATGCCTCTTTGAGCCTCATTGCCGAGAAGTTTGGTCTGCTTCTTGCCAACAAGGCAATCCTTGCTGAGGATCACCAAGCGTGGATAGGCGATCTTCTGGTTCTGGCTCGCACACTTCACAACCTGCGGTCAACAACACCCGCTACAATGGACCAATGGTGGAGAATTTGTACTTCGATGATGCAATGTGAACATCTGCTATACAGATTACGGAGAGATAGTTTGCCAGATCTTACAGATGCGATTGCCCGTCTAGAAGATGAATTCGCTCGACTTAACAAGGATCTGAACAACGATTATGGCGATTGGCTGCTAGGCAGGTTCCCGGAATACCTTGACGATCCGAGCCAGGCAAGGTTGGTCACTCAAACAACTTGGCTGGCGACTGATGTCCCTGAAACAGTCATCCTGTTGGTCGTGGATGGACTGCGTTGGGATTGGTGGCAATGCTTGGCTCGTCACCTGGCTGCGAGGGGTTATCAGATAGAATCCAGTGACTCGATGGGGCTAGCGATGTTGCCTACAGTGACCAATGTGTCGCGTCGGGCGGTTCTTGGCAGGTTTCCTCTGTCGCAGTTGATTGATTTCGTGGATGATGTATATGGTGTAGATGTAAACCCTGACGAAGAAGCACTGCTGGCGGCAAGAGTTCTTGGCTATGCCGATCAGCTCCGGCATGTCAAATCCATGCCGAACAGGAAGATAAGGTGCCTCCCCGACCAATATGTCTACGTCAATGGAGCGACAGATGATATACAACAAGCACTTCGCCTGCCCGCACGTCACTATGTGGTGATCTACACGGGTATTGACACGGCCGCCCACAATGAAAGCGAAGAAGAGGTTCTTCAAAAAACCGTCTCAACGAGCCTGCGACTACTAGCCGAAACGCTTGCCGATGAGATTGACCGAAATCGCCACCTTGAACCCAGTGCTCTGAGACTGATCGTGACCGCCGATCATGGTTGTGCTCACACCCGATGGTCTGAACAGAAGTCATTGCCTGCTGTACTTAAGGCATACACTGAGCCGGACCCCCACATAGAGCGTCACGGTCGAGTGGCTCAGGTTGTTGTGGCTGAGGATGCGAAAGTAGTCGAGAGCATAGAGCGACAAGTGAAGGCGTTTTATAGGGAGAACAAAGACGAGTGGTATGTCATATGGGGAGAGGAGGCTTCAAAGTATGGCCTGCCTCAACAGGACAAAAAGGGGCGTCAAGTTATCTGTTGGCTTTCGCCTCGAAACATGAACTATTTGCGCAGAGGCAACGGTCTTTACGCGCATGGCGGTTTTTCGCTCTACGAGACCATTGTGCCCCTTGCCATCCTGAGGTACAGCAAGGAGAAAAAGTTTATCGCTCCTACCGTGCTTTTCAGCGGTTTGGACAGGCTCAGAAAGGGAAAGCCCGCTGCGATTCTGGTTAATATCGGCAACGACAACGATCAAGAATTAATAGGGGTTCTCTCTATCCCGGAGCTACGGGTTAAAGAATTCGAGATAGAGTCTGTTCCGCCAAACGACACTGTGCCGACTGAAGTGCCAGTTAATCCAGCACTCTCGGGAGAAGTTTCGCTATCTGTGATCCTGCGATACAGAATTGGATTGTCGGACGAGATGGAGTGGAAGAAGCAATATATCGTTGACATTGCTGTGAGCCGACGCGAGCTAATGGAGCTAGAGACCAAACGAGAACTATTCTAAACCTGGGGGATGAACATGCTCAAAGATTCGTGGAGTGAAAAGCTGAAAGCGGTTTACCCTGGAGCCATTGTCAATAAGTCAATTGCGCAACGCCTTGAGGCTTCTAAGTTACCTCGTTTCGTGGCTGAGTACCTCATTGCCATGTTTTGTCGGGAGAACGATGTCGAAGAGGGCATTCAACAAATCAACGAGCAACTCCATCGCTACATGCCGGAGCGCAAGGAAAAGAATCTTGTCCGAGACATACTGATCCGGACAGGCGAATACAAACTAATTGACCAATTCAAAGTCGAGGTATCCCTCGCCCGCACTGAAAGCCAAACACATAAGATGAACATTCCTAGTCTAGGGATTCGTGATGCTTACGTGTATCGAGATATTCTGGATGCTCACCCCCGTCTGCTGACTGACGGCGTTTGGGGCCGTGGAGTATTGAAGTATATCCCAGCGAACAAAGAAATCCATCTGGTTGATTTCAAGCCATTCCAACTCTCCCATTTCAGTCTGGATGGCTACATCGAAGGCCGCACGGAATTTACTATTGAAGAGTGGATCGGTGTTCTCATTAGTAGCATCGGCCTTAATCCATACTCCTACACCCCTGATGAGCGGATGCTCATAATCTCCCGGCTTATACCAATGGTTGAAAAGAACACGCATGTGCTCGAACTGGGGCCGCCAGGCACGGGCAAGACCTATACTTTCGACAAGATATCAGCATACGCACGTGTGATTTCAGGTAGCGTAATCTCTCCTGCTGCTCTTTTCTACAATGCTACCAGGCGGACCCCGGGCATCTTGGCCCTGTATGACGTAGTCGTATTCGACGAAATTGACAAGGTCAAGAAAGGGATGCCGAAGGAAGTCGTTAACAAGTTGCTGAAGTTCATGGCGGACGGCACGTATGACCGCTTAGGTGTGGAAATACCCAGTGGCGCATCTGTGATCCTAGTCGGCAATCTGCCTGAGGGACTCGAAGAGGATTGCGACAAATTGCCGTGCTTCCAGTTATTGCCAGAGGAAATGCAACACAAAGCGTTCTTCGACCGCTTATCGGGCTTTCTGCCGGGTTGGCGATTGCCTATTATCAAGGGAGCCGAGAAACACCTTTCTCACTATTATGGATTTGCGGCTGATTATTTCTGTGAGGTCCTTCACGCTCTGCGAGAACAGCGAGATTACCAACACGTGATAGATCAGAACGTAAAGCTACAAAAGGTGACCATTCGAGATGAGAGGAGCGTGAAGAAGCTCGCTAGTGGCCTCCTGAAACTTCTTTTTCCCAAAGCCGATGAATCCGCGTTTAGCTCTGAGGAAATCAGCCTTTGCATCGAGGTGGCTGTCGGTTATCGCCAGCGAGTCATTGACCAACGTTATATCATGCACCGAGATCCGAAGGATGATAGGCGAATGGGGTATGAGTTCGTTTGACAAACAGTAGCAGCATCGCCCGACTAGAGACGGCAGTGACCCAAGATGAACTCTGTAACGCCATTGGCAACGCCTGCGACATCACACGCCACGAAGGGCTGACCACGATAGACTACGCCAGCGACTCGTTCGCCCCGCGCCCCCAGCGGTTGCCAGGCGGGGAGAGTTGTGGTAGAATTGGGTTGAACGAGAACGTTCGGAGGAGAGCTGAAAACCAGGCAGCCCTGGAGCGAGCAGGGCTGGCCACTCTTCGTAGCCCTGTACACCGATGCCGATGTCACCACCACGAATCAGCGAATGGCGAGGGTGTCGTTCGCTGATTTGCTTGTTTGCCTCATGGAGGAGCTATGAGCATTGACAAGAAAGAGCTAATACGCCGCATCTCAAAACGAATGCCCGAAGGCACAGGCACCGTTGAAGAGATGGTGGATGCCACGCTGGAAGAAATCTACGAAGCGCTGAAGCAGGGCGAGTGCGTCTCCCTTCGCAACTTCGGCACCTTCTATGTGAGGCCAGAACGGGATAGCTGGGTCTTCAAGTTCAACCCGTCGCAGCGCTTGCGCAAGCTGTTGGGCTGGTCATCCACCTACAAGGGAAAGTTGTAGGCGGTGGCCAATATCCATAATCCCAGAGAGGAGAACACTCCAATGGTCAACATCGAAATGAAGATCGAGGACAACATCCTCACCATCAAGGTGGACTTGAGCAAGACGGCCGGGCCAAGCGCGTCGGGCAAGAGCGTCATCATTGCCTCTACCAAAGGCAACCAGCCGCTGCCTGAGCCCCATTCTGATGTGAAAGTGGGGCTGAACGTGTACAAGGTGCGCTGAGAGGGCCGTATCGGGTGACGACTCACACTGTCATTGCGAGCCCTTCGATACCTCAGGATAAACTCCGCGAAGCAACCCCTAAACCGCAAGGGGGAGATTGCTTCGTCGCAGAAAGATGCTCCTCGCAATGACACGGCTTGAGCAGTTGCCTAATCGGAATCTGAGGAAACATCATGGCCAAACGAAAACGACGCCGCAAGAACGAGCTACTTGATCTGGCAGCCTTCACCGCCCACGTCGAGGCGGCCACGCGGCAGGCGGGCTACGAGGTGGTCAAACGCGAGGAGGGCGTATTGCACATC
>Ga0315545_1005340_pt1 | contig 10341 bp, 8 predicted proteins | sample SalMarSW160210MG_FD_203096 | JGI IMG/M metagenome (GOLD analysis project Ga0315545, IMG submission 203096) | Salt marsh sediment microbial communities from the Plum Island Ecosystem LTER, Massachusetts, United States - Salt Marsh Sediment SW1602-10 ...
CTCGTCTGCTATCTCCAATATCTCTACATTCTTTATCGGCTCAATACCTTCATCAGCTAATTGATTTTGGCACATCCCTAAAATTCTCTCCGGCGAGCCTTTCACATAGATGATATTTTTCTGTTGCCCCCAGTGCAAAGTAGCCATATACATTTGCTCTGACTCAAAAGGTATCTCATCCAATCTGGTTAACCTTTCAGTAATGCCGGCTTTAGCTGCTGAGACTACTAAAGCCCCCTCAGTGGGGTCGCCGATAATGTGGTATCTCTCCTCATCTCTCACCAGGGTAGCATTATTACATTGGTAACCTGCCATCAGGGTTTCAGCAAGCGCATTATTTTCCTGTGTCGGGTCAATTACCTTGCTCCCTAAAACAAACTCTCCAGCAGGTTCATATCCCACCCCATTCACCTCATAGCCTTTGCCACCGCAATATATCCTCAACACAGTCATTTCATTCTTGGTAAGTGTTCCTGTCTTATCAGAACATATCACTGTAGTGCAGCCTAGCGTTTCCGCCGCTGGAAGTCTCCTTATCAATGCGTTTCTCGACGCCATAGCTGTTGCCGCCAAGGCAAGAATTCCAGTTACAATCATCGGTAGCATCTCAGGTATGGCGGCAACAATAAGAGAAACCGAGGCTAAAAAACTATATACAGGGTTAAAACCAAACAAGTAACCCAGCAAGAAATTAACACCGCCAAGGATGAGGATAGCAATAATCAAGAATTTAGTGAAGGCGGTTATCTTCCTCTGTAGGGGGGTATCGACTTTCTTGGTCTTCTTCACTAGTTTGGCAATTTTACCGAACTCTGTTTGCTCTCCAGTGGCTATTACAATCCCCTGTGCCGAGCCACGGGTAATGAAGGTACCACCAAAGGCCATACAGTGCTGGTCACCAGGGGACAGATTCGGTGTCGGAATGGAGTCAACATTTTTCCTCACCGGTGTTGATTCTCCGGTAAGGGTAGCTTCATCAGCACTCACATCTTTGGTGAAGAACAGACGTAAATCGGCTGGTATGCTATCACCAGCGTTTAGAACAACCACATCGCCTGGCACTAGCTCCCGTGTCGGTATAATTTTATGGTCTCCGTCTCTGAGCACAAGACAATCCGTCACTATCATCTTGTGCAACGCTTCCAGAGCTGCCTCCGCCTTTCCCTCCTGAAAGAAACCTATTATCACATTGAGTACAACCACCCCCAGAATAACTACCGTATCCCACAGCATATCCTCGCCACGCAGGGTGAGAGTACCGGTAATCGCCCCCGCCACCAGCAGGACATAAACCAGGGCGTTATGAAACTGGCGTAAGAAGCGCATAAGAGCACTCGGCTTCTTGAACACAAGTTCGTTATAACCATATTTCTCTAGTCTGGCTTTTGCCTCGGTGGAAGTAAGTCCACCACTACCTGCCTCCAGAACTTCAAAGGTCTGTTCTACCGATTTTTGATACCATGTAGTCTCATTCAACGATTAGATACCTCCCTAACATTATAAGGTAATAACAAAACAACTAATAAAAATATAGATAAGAATAAAGTTGCCCTGAAGATAGCAATAACAGGGATTTGGTTTAATGGTTAGCATTTATTCAAATCTAGAATATGACAAAGACCAGAACCAAAATATTATAGCCAAACTTGTCTTGTTCGTCAAAGAACGGGGCACAATAGCTTTCAAAGCTCTGATGATTCTGATTCGGCAATTACAAATAGAGCATCACACTGACGAATCTCATATAAATATTATGGGTATTCACTTAAATTCTCTCTAGCTATGCTATCCCAAATTGAGAACTGAATCAAGGGACTAATCGTTACAATAGGCTCATCCCATACATATGCCGGAAGTGAATAAGGCATAGGCTCCTAAAATATAGAGTACGATTAAAGAAAAGGCATACCAACTAATAACGATAAAGGTCTTGCGCTTCTGCCTGAATCGGAGCCCGACAATTACTAACAAGCCCATCACCACTACCACCGCCGCCGTGATGAGATGGGTACTGGACACCGAGGCTAGAATAGGTCCTTGGGTGTAGAAAAGGTCAACAGCGAAAATAATGGCAATGTTAAACATATTGCTGCCTAATATATCGGCGACTGCCATATCTATTGCCCCCAAGCGGAGGGCAGCGATACTAACCACTAACTCAGGCAGAGAGGTGCCAATGGCTAAAAATAAACTGCCGACAAAGCTGGTATCCCAACCAGTAGTCTGGGCAATCTCATCACCAACAAATGATAGCCATATCCCAGCGCCAATAACTGCTGCCGCTGCCAGCGCAAATTTTAAATAGACCGTCCTTGTTGAAATTTCCTTATATTGACGGAAGTCAGCCGGTAATGACGGCAACGGGTGACTGCGCTCAAAGCGAAACATCTGCCTCATCGCTACTAAATACACGATAAGGATGATAATGCTGGGGATACCCACCCATCCCAGAGCTAAACTAGAAAGCTTTCCCCCAGCTAGGATACCACCAACGGCAAGGGCGATAAGCAATATACCCAGTCCTGCTGTTGGTATATGCCTGGTGCTTGCCCTGCTTAAAATTGGGGCGGGACGATGGATGATATCCAGTAGGGCTAAAATAGCGAGATTGAACATGCAGCTTCCTAACAAAGTACCCAGGCCTAAATCAGGTAGTCGAACTAATGCAGCCGAGCTTACCCCAGTAACCAGTTCAGGTGCGGAGGTAATGGCAGCCAGAAAGAGCAGCCCTACCCATATCCCGCCCAAACTGGTCTTCTTAGCAATAGCATCTCCATATCTGGCTAACTTCGTCCCAGCAAATACGATGATGACAAGACAGGCAATAAACTTTAACCAAACCAAAGATTAAGGCTCCTAGTGATTAACAGCACGAAGAAATATTACTATATTAGAAGCAAGTCCGTAAAGCATATGATATAATAATGCAACCAGGGAGAGGTGTCCGAGTGGTTTATGGTGCCGCTCTCGAAAAGCGTGAGTGGCCGTGCCACCTAGTCCCCCCAGATACGATTTCGTGCCGTCCTGGCCAAGGCGAAACCGACTTTTGTATCTGGCTGTGCTACCCTGTACTATGGGGTGCTAAACAGTTTGTCGGCAAAATGTCGGCAAAACAACGACCTTCTAAAGGGACTTTGAAGGTCAAAGGGAAGAATTTTTAGGAAGCACTTTTACTTCTTGGGGGGAGTCCGTGGTTGCGGTATCCCGACTATGGCCCCAGGGAGTGACTCCTCATCCTCACCAATCAGGCTGCCTATCTCAGCCAGCAGGTGTTGATACCCGTCCCAGCCCAGCACCACATAGCTTTGCTGTTGGACAGCAAGGATTACCTGAGTAACTGTCGTTTGGTATTTCCTGGCCAGCTCGGAGATGACTATGACATCTACCCCCTCCTTGCCTATCACCACCCGCACATCCGATTTCCAAGCCGCTCGCCATCTTGATAAGTCCTTCTCAGTTATTCGCCCGTAAAGAGGGCCGTTTATGCCGTCCGGCATGAAGATAAAGGGAAATAGCAGCGCATTCATCCTCTGAGGAGCAAATAGTCTGTCAAGCAGGTTGTTAAAATCCTGGTTAAGGCGGAACCAGAGGCTTCTCAATTTAGCTTGGTCGAAATGTGCCACAATGGAATCAAGCTCTCCGGGAAGGGCTTCCATCTCCCGTTCCATTACCGTCAGCTTATCTTTAAGACTATTCAGAAACGAACTCATTTCTGTGCTTCTATCGCCACCGCCTGAAAGGTGTCTTTAGCCTCTCCATGCTTCTCTAACTTCTTCTCCATTTCTTTCCACTTTTTACCGAGTTGAAATACCTTTTCAATCAGCTGATCCGCTTGAGCAAAGTAATTGGCAAACTCGGTCATCACTTCCCGGCCTAAAACCCGGGCTTCCTTTATCTCGCCAGCCGCCAGCACTTTCAGATGCTTTCCACTTGCCTCGGCTATCACTTTTAGCTCTTTAAGCCCAGCCACTCTGAGGGGGTCAATTTCTGCCTCAATTTTGGCATTCTCTTTTTCCAGAGTCTGCACTTGACTTTGGGCTTTTGTTAATCTGAGATCGTAAGCTTCAGCCTGTTCTTTCCCGGCATTAAGGAGCTTGGTCACCTCAGCGTACTACGATAGGTATTCAGCAAACTGCTCTACCGTTTCAAACCGGTTTAGGATACGCTGCCACATAATTACTTGGCTGTCCTTAAAGCCTTTGGCACGAAAAGCATACAGGACTCCAATAACTTCCTTTAGGTCGTCGTGCTTTCTCCTGAATATTCTCTCCTTGGCCTGCCACTCCTCCGCTTCCAGTCTTTTGGCTTCTGTCTGCTTTCAAAGGTCCTCGATCTCTGCTTCTGCCTGAAGGACTGCTCCGTAGGCTCTCAAGTGGTCAAAGAACCTGGTAACCGCCTCTTTGCCCCTTAATCCGCATTTGGCACCAATCTCCATGAGGGCATCTCACAGCTGCCTGAGGCTGTCGCCGTCGAAACCCAGCCTTTTCACCTCGTTCAACTCGGTTAGCAGCTCAGCCTTCTCGGACACCCTGGTTTCCAGATCCTGCAGTTGCTTCTCCACTGTGTCTTTTTTATCCGCTAGGCTGGAAAGATTGCTCTCGGCTTGATCGATCTCGGACCTCAGTGTCTCCTCCCTCTGTTCCTAAAAACTGGAAATTCTCTTGGACTGCGTTGGATTAACTGGACTAACCGTCGACGAGACAAAGCTGGTCGAGTATTAACGACTGGTTGTGAAAATCGTGCATACAACAAAAAGAGAAGGAGTGGTAACCCTAATTTCCGCCTTGCGCTTGTAGGAAGTGTTTCTATGCAAACCCTGCGGTGTTGCTGCCATCAATTCCTGCGGTATCTCCAGTTGAAGGCCCAGAGGAGTGGCAGCAGCTGTGGCTGCATGTCCATTGTTCGCACAGCTAGCAACGCTCCCCTAGAACCATCTCCTGAGATGCTGCTAGACGATGCTCTAAGACGCTCGTCTGAACCAGTAGGAGATCCGCCTGAGATGCTCCCGACATGCTCGTAGCAGATGCTCCCGACATGCTCGTAGCAGATGCTCCTGAAAGCTCCTGCGAGCAGTAAGAACCGTAAATGGACTGACGCTGGAAACTACTTGGAGTTAGTTGGACTCGCCAGACTCGTTTCAATCAAGTGGTAGTATCCCTTCCAGTACATAATCCGCTGGCTGCCACTCAACAAGACGATGGAATGTTCAATTCCCTCAGATGGGGGCAGGTCATAATGCCTGTAATTATGCCGGTGAGACTAACTAAAAAGTAGTCAATTATTTGGGGTAGGTCAGTAGTTCAAGCATCTAACCGGCTGATTAAGAGTCAGCACGGTGTTCTCGGCCTTCCAGACAACTTTCCCAGCTATAAAAGTAGATGGGACAGACACCTCAAATCTCAACAGTCAGGAGGTCGGATTATTCTCCTTCCTCACTACTTGCCTGCCAGGCAACAACCAGCGGTAGCACTTCTCATAAGGATAGCACGGCTTTTGAACGACTGACGGCTCTTTCTAATCACGTAGAAAATAACCCATAGCGTCAAGCAAGTTCAGCTGTCTTGACAGGTACCTAACAAAGTCGTAACATCAAGGTAAGATGGCAGGACCAAGAATAGCTGAGCTATATAAGTACATGACCCTTCCCCAAGCCGCCAAACGATTGGGTATACACCCGGCCAAGCTTCGCCGGCGGATAAAAGCTGGTATCCTTCCACCACCCACTTATGTTAATGAGTATGGCTTGAACTTCTTTGACGAGGGCTGGCTGAAGGAGGCCCAGGCGATTCTGGTGAACTCTTTTGAGGGGGAAGCTAAGGAGACAAACTGATAGTTGAGAAAGAGGATATAGAGTCGCAGTCGTAAGGAACGAATATAAATGAGTGATAGCAATAATCAAAAGCCCGCAAGGGAGTGAAGGCTAAGACATGTGCATGGATGGTGAACAACTTAAAAGCCTGATCATTGAGTCGCTAGAACAGCAAGGCTTTCGTGTGGACGGTGGTCGGATTCATCCACCTTCTAACATGGACAAAGGCGAAGTTCGTAAGCTACATGATGTAGCCAAACGATACCGGATTGAAAAGAGCAAAAAAGGGCTTGTTCGACACGAATCCAGACTTCTGGAACGACTAGCCGATGGACAAGAGGTTATTCCTGAAAAAATCGTGCCCCGTTTGGTAGAAGTCAGGGCTGATTCTGAGGACGAGCTACTTTTTCGCTATGCCACCTTGCATTGGAGCATTCCCATTTCTTCTGGATATGGACGACGATTAAGATTTCTAGTGGTTGACCATAGCAATAATAAATTAATGGGAATAATAGGCCTTGGAGATCCTGTCATATCACTAGAAGCCAGAGATCGTTGGATAGGCTGGAACAGGGATACTCGTCATGACAGGTTGCGGTATGTACTCGATGCCTTTGTGCTAGGAGCTATTCCCCCTTATTCTCACCTGCTCTGTGGAAAACTCATGGCCCTTCTAGCAGTAAGCAGTGATGTCCAAAATATCTTCTTCGATAAGTATAAAAGGCATAACTCCTTGATTAGGAACCGCATCCACGACATTCCACCGGTACTGGTAACGACAATGTCTGCCTTAGGGAGATCATCGATTTATAATAGACTGAAATACCAAGGAGGTGTATCGTACAAAAGTGTTGGCTATACCTCCGGCTATGGTGAATTTCACTTCTCAAACGGTTTGTATAAGGAAATAGCAGATTATGCGCGCTCTCACTGTACTCCAACGAGCAGAAAGGAACAGTGGGGAAAAGGTTTTCGAAACCGAAGAGAAATCATCAGAAAGGTTCTATTACATATTGGCATTTCCGATGAATGGCTTTGCCATGGACTACAGCGCGAAATCTTTGTGGTTCCTCTCGCCTCAAACACACGTGAATTTCTCCGTGGTGAGGAAAATCATCCTAAGTGGTTTGGACAGTCAGCCATGGATATTTTTACGTGGTTCCGCGAGCGTTGGTTATTGCCTCGCACTCAGAGAGACTACCGCTACCGACAGTTTAATCCCCAGTCGTATCGACTTTGGGAACATGACGATGTAGGCACATGTCACTACTCTCTAACAGGCACGGGGGAAGGAATATATACTAGAGGAGGCCCCACGTGACATATGAAGTCCACGAAGGTTACGCTCGCTTACCAGAAGACCTATTGCGCGACCTCCTAGATGGTGCGGAAGACTTGGCTTCACAAGCGACGCAGATGCTGGAGCCAGCACTTGAGCAGCGTGAGCAACTGCGCTCCGCTATGAACTCCCTTGGTCTTATTACAACATTCCAACCTCGCCAACCTGTCACAGTTGCCGGGATAGATGGGGGCTTTGCTGTAGAACGTACCAGTGCCGTTGATATCACCCTTAGCGTAGCTGTCGGAGTTGAGGGGCTTACTGGGGAAACGGTGTACTGGAGTGGAACACAGTATGAATGGTGGACGAGAGTTAGTAGGCACGACCTGGAAACTGAAAGATTGGCTCGAGGAGTAATGGTCGCACAAGAATTAGCCGTTCTGCGTGATGCTCCCCATAGCCTTCGAATCTTAGATGGCTCTCACATGACACCTGTCATACAACTGAACACAGCATTGACAGCTCAGTCGGAAGAGCTACGTGGAGAAGCACAACGTGTGTGGGAGAGGCTCCATGCCGCAGAGGCACTAACATCAGCTACTACGGATGTCAAAGTGATTGCAATGCCCAAATATGACTCCTCCCGAGTTGTGTGTGACAGACTGGCAAACGAACTCGGGCTAGAAATACCAGGAGATGACAAGCACTTATTAGGATTACTATTGCAACCGGGGGAACTCTTGTTGCCACAACAGGTCCCGGAACAACCATGGGTATCACTACATTTCAATGCTCGTTCTGCCGCTGATGAGAAGTGGTCTGGAGCTTTTGAGGAAGCAATTGAGCCTCTGAAAGAGCGGATTCTGAAATTTACATTTTTCAAACCAAGTGAGTTCTCACCAGCATATCGCATTGAATTTAAGGGAAACGTTTCAGACGAAGATTTCAACGTGATTTTGGCTACTCTAGAGGCACAAATCACCGGGCCATTTATTAGAGAACCATATCCTCAGTATTTGGCGGACGTAATGGCCAAGTCAGTCGGTTTAGGTTTAAGTGCCTTGCAAACTGCTGTACAGTTACGCATGAGTGGCATGGGAAGGCCAGAAATAGCCGAACTGCTCATCCACTCATATAGGACGGAGGGGGTCTAAGAAATGGAAGACAATATTGGTATTGTTGGCTCACCGAGCACTACAGTAAAAGCGACTGTCGATATATTAGAATACGCAACAGGTTCTCCACTTCATGGCCAGTTAGTCTACTTCTCACACGTACTCGATAATTGAAGAGGCACTTAAACGTCTAACCGGTATAGTCACAGAATACTCTGCTGAGGTAGTGGAAATCACTCCCCTAATAGCGAGAGATGTGCTGAAGAATCTATACCAGCGATTGGTCCCACGTTCCATACGCCACCGCCTTGGTGAGTTTTATACTCCGGACTGGTTAGCTCAACGTGTTGTTAACCAAGTTACCGGGTCACAAACCGCGCTAGATCCAGACAAAAGGGTATTGGATCCAGCATGTGGCACTGGAACATTTCTGATAGAAATAATCTCCAGGATGATTCGCACCGCGGGCGATGCTAATCCCAGTAGAACGCTGGATAAGATATTAGAAAATGTTGTGGGTTTTGATCTTAACCCACTTGCGGTTCAGGCGAGTAAGGTAAATTACTTGCTAGCCGCCGCTCCTTTGCTAAGATATGCTGAGGCACCGGTCTTCCTGCCTGTGTTCCTAGCTGATTCGGTTTCCCTACCTCGCCGCGGAGGGATGCTTGAAGGGAATGTCTATGTTTTTGAGACCAGCGAAGGAGACTGGCGCATTCCAGTTCCATTAGTGGAATCCCGCTACCTAACACCGCTCGGTGAGATTATTGGTCATGCTTTGAAGCAGGACCAGAATGTAGAATGGGTGCGAGACGAGATTTCCAACAAACTTCCTATCCTGATTAGTGTTGATCAGCCCATAATTGACGAGGTGTCAGCTTTATATGAAAAAATCCACGACCTCCACCAAGCAGATAGAAATGGAATGTGGTGGCAAATGGTAACCAATGCGTTTGCTCCTGCACTACAGGGCAAATTCGATTACGTCGTTGGGAATCCACCATGGGTGTCGTGGGAGACTCTTCCAGAGAGATACCGCAGAGAAAACGACGAGCACTGGGTTCGCTATCGTCTCCGTCCAGATGTCCCGCTGGGTCGAAGGCAAGCCTCGTCAAACGTACCGGTGGACCTCTCAATGCTATTCGTAAGTAGGTGTATCGATAGCTATTTGGCTGATGGAGGCAGATTAGGTTTCGTAATTACTTGGACGGTCTTTCAGTCTGAACTAGCTGGCAGAGGTTTTCGTAGAAGACATCTGCCGCCAGAGTCGTCATATAGCTTTGTTCATATTGATGACATGTCTTCTCTGAAAGTCTTTGAAGATGCAACCAACCAGACATCAGTAGTCATAGCAAGTCGGAAACCAACCGACAGAAAGCGTATCCCTGTTACGCTATGGACCGGCATTCAGAGCCAAACGATTCCTACATCTCTTGAAATTGAGAGCGCAACGGAACTCACAAAACGTCGTAACCTTTTTGCCGAACCAGTTTGATCCCAATGATGGTGCATCTCCTCTATTGATAATGCCTCGGGCGGGCTTAGAGACAAGTCTAGCGATTCGTCGGCGCTCCCCATACCTGGATTCCATTCGAAAGGGAATAGATACCCGTGGTGCGAACGGTATCTTCTTTCTAGATATCGCGGATAAGGAGGGAGAACTACTAAGAGTTAGCAACCGCCCTGAGAATGGCCGGAGGCACGATGTCTGGCAAGCAGAAGGATTTGTAGAGTCTGAAGCTGTTAAGAAGCTACTGCGGGGCGAGGATGTATCCCCAGGAGAAGCTAGACCTAGGTTGGGGCTCTTACTATTTCATGATGATGAGCATGTTAGTTACCCTCTTACGTCTAGCGAGGCCAAGGAGATATTTCCGCAATCAATGGAATTTGTGAGTCAGTTTGAGGAAATTCTCCGCTCTAGACATAAGTTTAGAAATTTTGATCCGACCGGAGAGCATTGGCTTGGGATTTATTCGGTAACAACAGCAGCTCTTGCACGGCACAAAGTAGTTATATGAGACTGCCGAAAAAGTACTCATATCCAACAAGAAATGACCTATAGAGGAGCCGTATGAAGTAACATATAGCTATATATGTGATAAAATATGGATAACTAATCGGTGGGAGGCACTCATGCTCAA
>Ga0315545_1005341_pt1 | contig 10339 bp, 6 predicted proteins | sample SalMarSW160210MG_FD_203096 | JGI IMG/M metagenome (GOLD analysis project Ga0315545, IMG submission 203096) | Salt marsh sediment microbial communities from the Plum Island Ecosystem LTER, Massachusetts, United States - Salt Marsh Sediment SW1602-10 ...
TCCAGGCGCTTGTCGGAGCCTATGCCGTAGAGCAGGACCCGGAGGTCTTCCTGCTGGCGGGCCAGTTTGGCGCCGGCTTCCTTCCAGTACTCCCAGAAGCCGCCGCAGCCGACGCCCCGGCTGCGGGCAACGCCACGGAATATGGGGGGCACCGTCATTACAATCAGGGCTATCTCGGACCGGCCCAGCTCGAAGATGGCATTAACGGCGTCGGCTCTGGAGTAAAAGCGGATATTATACCACTTGAACCTGTTGGGCGGGAGTATCATGGTGGTGTGGTAGGCCCACCCTTCCGGCTTAAGCTCCTCAGAAACGAAGGGGAAGACCTTCACGCCTATCTTGGTAACAATTCCGAGCCTCGACTGGTGTCCGGCGCATCCCCTGAGCAGACCACGAAGGTCGGGGCCAGGCCCTTCTCCCCAGAAGTAATCTTCGCCCATGGCCCTCGAGCCCATCCTGAGGATTTCACCATCGGGGAGCACCCATTCAACACCGAGCAATCTCTGATAGCCAAGGCCGTGCCTCCAGCCGAGGGGGGCATCGCCCATATTGACAGTATTGGCTACCACCGAGGACTGGCCGCCACATCCGGGTACGAAGGTGCAAAGGCCTCTCTTGAGCAGGTCGCCCTGAAGGGCCGCGAAGGCCACCCCGGGGCCGACAATGGCGTACAGGTTCTCCTCATCAATCTCCAGCTTGTTCATCCTCTTCAAATCTATGAGCATGGAGTCATCTTTTTTACAGAAAGTGCCGGCGCCGTAGAAAGTGCTGGTAACCACGAAGGGTATCTTATACCTGTTGGCTACCTTGACGATTGCCTGCACCTCCTCGGTGCTGGCCGGCTCTATGCTGCATCCGGGCCGGCGTTTTTCGTCAGTAGGGTCGGACAGACTACAATAGCGGTCGGCCTCGCATACTGCCGGGTCATCGCTGACCCATTCCGTCCCGACGATAGACTGCAGTGTCTGATAAGCTTCTCTCGGTATGCTCATCGTTATCTCCTTTACCTTTTTCTACCTGATTGCCCGAAGCATAACTTCGGTAATATCATAAACCTTCATGCCGGTGCTCCCGGCCGCCTGAGCGAGGATATCCTTACAGTTAGGACAGCAGCTCACGATGGCCTCAGCGCCGGTCAACTGGGCTTCCTCAGCGCGTTCCCCGGCCGTCCACAGGGCGAAGTCGGGGAAGGCCACGCCCACACCGCCGCCGTACCCGCAGCACCAGGCATTATCATGATGTCTTTCCATTTCAATAAGCTCTATGCCACGAATGCCCCTGAGGATATTCCTGGGCGGCTCATAAATGCCATCGTAACCGCGCCGCCACTTTTTGCCCACGGCGATATTGGGCGGTTCATATTTCGGTTCCCAGTGATACCACGGCTCGGCAAGCCTGCCGAGGTTGCACGGGTCATGGTAGGTCACCTTCATGGCGACTTTCCGGTTGAACTTGAACTTGCCGTCCTTCATCAACTGGTCAATATACTCCGTGATATGAAGGACGGTATAAGGCATATCTTCGGTGGACTTTTCCATAATCCTGGGATAATCGACCTTGAGGGTCTTGTAGACTTCGGCGTCGCTGGTTATCACCGTCCTGGCGCCGGAGTCCTCGATGGCCTTAACGTTGTGTTCGGCCATTTCTTTAGCCAGTCCCAGCTGGCCGGTGGCAAACAGCTCGTGGCCGCTGCTCCATTCGTCCGCCAGAACCATAAATTTGGCTCCGGTTTTGTCCAGCAACTTAATGGTAGCCTGGGCTATCTCCGGGTGCCGGTAAGACGTGGAGTCACCGACAAAATAGAGGATGTCGGCTTTTCTGGCCGGTTTAACATCCGGCGGCATCCACTTCAGGCGCGCTTTGGGGTCGGCGCCATATATGTTGTGGCTTTTCTTCACGTTTTCAGCCTGCATCTTGTGCTCGGGCATGGGGCCTTTGCCCTGCTCGACGCATCGGCATCTGAGCGTCTCGATTACCTGCAGCACTTCGACATCCAGGTTCCGTTTGCATCTAATGTCACAGCCACCGCAGAGGGTGCACTTCCACAAAGCGTCTAAAAATTTCGGAGTGAATTCCAGCTTACCGTCCAGTTCAGCCAGGGCGGCGTGCAGCAAGCCATGGGGCGAATAGAGGTTGAACCTGTACCTCGTATCTATCGGGCACTGCCGGGAAAACCGGGAGCTTTTTATGTAGTTGAGGTCGAGGAACTTGCAGTAGCTGCATCTGACACATGTCTTGGCTTGATGTTTATATTCTTCAACTTTCAACATTTTTTCACCTGCTTACATTATCAAATTTGGACTAGAAGCATAGTCTGCCGGGGGACATGATGTTATTGGGGTCTAATACCTGTTTGACCTTTTTCAAGGCCGCTGTATAGCTTCCGGCCCTGTCATAGACCATATCCGCTACCAGGCCATACGGCCTGGAGAAGTAGCCGCCCATAGCTATCGCGGTCTCGGCAGCCTCGGTGTACAGATTGCCAACCATCACCACATCATCGGCATCACCCGGATTGTAGGGGAAGCTGCATTCGAAATGACAGGAGCGCCCGTACTCCATGGGCTGTATATAAATACCTATATCGTCGATACAGTAGCCATTATCGGCGGCTACCCGACTCATGGCCTCAGTAAAATCGGAGGTGTAGTTGAGCGTTGTGTAGAAGAAAATGTCCTGGCAGGCACCCTTGCTGGCGAACTTCCAGTAGGTCTTCTTCTCAGGCCAGGCATTGCGGAGCATCCCCGGCAGCTCTCTTTCAATGCCCGGTAAGCCGGGCAGGGACGTCGGCAGCTCCGGAATATGCAGCTCGGCGGCTGCCTCACGCAGTCCTTCCTCTTCATATTCGATTTTCTCTTCCGGGCGCCTCCAGCCACCGCCGGAGACCAGGATAACCGTCCAGGGTGCCAGTATTCTTCTCAGATTGTCATAATCCTGAGGCCATTTCCTGGCCAGGATAGTCGCCAGGTTGACGCTGTTTAATATAAGGCACTCTTCACCGAGCATGCGGCGCTGTACATTGTAGACCAGCTGGACGGCATCCTCGAGCTGCTCAAAGGGGATAAAGAAGGTCTTGTCTATCTTGGGTTTGGGCGCCATCTTGACCTTGGCCCAGGTTACCACCCCCATCGTCCCCTGAGCGCCCTGAATAAGCCAGTTATAGGATAGATAACCGGGTCCTCCGGGATTAACCCCTTCGGCCAAGCTCTTATCGGGGAAGCCGGGCACACAGGCGGAGCCGGTCCGGAAAGCCTGGCCGTCGGCAAACACCACTTCCAGGGTTACCAGACTGCCCGCATACTCAAACTTGGGTATGAGCATGGGTTCTCTCTCCAGGTGGCTGGTCAGTACGGACTTCAGCGGGTGAGGCAGCAAAGGGCAAAGTCCCATCATTTTATGCCTGGCCACCTCAGACTGCAACTGACCCCAGGTGACACCGGGCTCAACCCTTACCATTTTGTTGTCAAAGTCGACTTCTAAAATCTTGTTCATTCGCCTCAAATCCAGCATTATCCCGCCCAGATTGGGAATGGTGTTGCCATTAAAGTGGATGCCGGAACTACAGGGCACAATAGGCACGCTGTTTTCGTTGGCCAGCTTGACGATTCTCTGGACTTCACCCGTATTCTTCGGTCTGGCAATATAATTGGGGGTGCGGGGAGCACTGAGGCTAAAGTCCCTGGAATAGGCTAGAAGCGCTTCCGGGTCATCAGAGACATTGGCGGCACCGACTATCTTGGTTAAGGCTTGTTTTATCTGCACTATTTCCTGCCTCCTCTTTTTTCTTCCGAATAGAAATTCTCAGGCAACGATAACTAATATGAGCCGCAAATAATTTAAAATTCACATATTTGCCTTATTAACATATTAGCATATATGACGTCTAATTCCATAATGCTACGGGTAGAACATCTGCCGGGCAGCCCGGCTTAACTCATCCCGAAAATCGGGGTGGGCTACCGAGATTATGGCTTCGGCCCTTTCCCGCCGGCTCTTGCAGTCCAGGTTGGCGATGCCATACTCGGTAACCAGGTAATCGAGGTAAACCATGGGAATCATTATCACCGTACCTGCCTCGAACTGGGGCACTATCCGTGATGCCTTGCCGTCAAGGGCGGTGGACTTCAGCATGGATATGGAGCGGCCGCCTCTGGAGTAGTGAGCGCCGATGCAATAGTCCACCTGTCCTCCGGGGCCAGTGATGGGCGTCGGGCCGAGGTGGGTAATGACAACCTGTCCGAGGAGGTCTACCCCCAAGATATTGTTTATGGCTACCATGTTGTCCTGAGAGGCAATTCTGCCGACATTACACTGGGTGGAGATATCCCGGAACAAAAAGTTGGGGTTATTCCTGACATATGCCAGAGATTCAATGCTGGCAGGCTCATTGTAGCCGTATAACTGAAGGTTAGCACAGGTAACCTTCCCAGTATCGACGTTTTTATTCCTGCCGGTGATGACGCCACGCTTGACCAGGTCGATAGTATAGGAATAGATGACCTCACTGTCGATGCCCAGGTCGTTTTTTTCGCCAAGGAAATCCCTGATGGCCTCGGCGGCGGTGCCCACGCCAATCTGCAGAGTATCGCCGTCGTTGATGAGAGAGGCGGCATTAGCACCGATGACCTGGGATATCTCAAACTCTTCGGGGGGCGGTGTTTGTCCCAGGAGCTCCGAACCTCCCAGCCTCTCCGTATTAGACATTTCCACGAGGTAGTCTATATCTTCGATGTCTACATATTCGCCGTATACCCAGGCAAGGTTGGGGTCGATTTCAGCGACTTTCACTTTGGCCGTTCTACAGACACTCGGCGTGTACCAGGGATGCGGTCCGAAGCTGCAGCGTCCGTTTTCATCGGGAGGGGTAAGCTTGAAGAAGAAAAAGTCCTTGTAGTGGTATAGCCGACCCCGGTCGGCACACTTCTGCCTCTCGCCATTGCTCAGCCCGAAGACAGTCGGCTGGTAATCGATTTTTTTGTTGCGTATCTCTTCCCGGGTTGTCCTCAGGGTCATGGGGTCTTTAATCCGGAACGCTTTTTCCATTTCAGGATATTTGCTGGGGTGGAGGAAGGGGTAGTCTTCTACCCAGTGAGAGGTCAGCGTTACATTCTCCAGTTCACGATATCGTTCGGCTACGGCCGTCATGATATCCTTGGGCTGGTCCATCATGGCAAAGATGACATCAGAGCCCGAGGTTATAAGGCCGGCCGCTTCTTTGGCCGATATTAACTTATCGCGGTACTTATCCTGCCACTTCATTATTTACTTATTCTTTTTCTCTCGCCTTAAACACCGGTGGATGTTTGATTCTTTATGGCTACTTAACCGCCGGGGTCGTCGGCGGCAACATCTCCGGCGATTCTACCCTGGGTGAAGGCCTGAAGCGTCATTCTTCCGGTGTAGTAATGGTGCGGTATGTGCTCCAAGCCTCCGGCTATCTCCCCGGCGGCATAGAGCCCGGGAATAACGTCACCGAACTGGTCGATTACCTGGCACTTTGCGTTGATTTTCAGGCCACCCTTCATCGAAGTCAGGCAAATCTTGTTTTTCATGGCATAGAACGGAGGTGTATCGATTTTCATTACCGGTTTCTCCGGCCAGGCCATTCCCAGCAGGCGCCGGCCGTACTTCCGGTCATAGCCGTATTTTTCAATATCGGAGTTATATTCGTCTACGGTCACCTTCAGGTTTCCGGCAGGAATGCCGAGCTGTTTTTCCAGTTCCTCAATGGTATCCGCCCTATATATTGGTTCACGGGTCGGGGATGGCGGTGGATTAAGATCCCTTATCGCCTGGTCGGCGATGGAAATGTGCAGACCGGTTGAGTCACGGTCCAGACATAACTTATGCTTTTCAGTGTAGGTACCCAGTTCTTCGGTCGCCTCATTGCCGAATCTATTCCCCCACCTGTCCACGGTAATGCCGCCCATCAGACCAGCGTGGACGAATTGAAGGGTCTCGGCGCCTACCGGCATGGATGGACACACGGCCAGGCCGAGGCCATCCGTCGCCGCGCCGATGGCCATGGCCATTTTCAGGCCGTCACCCTGGTGCGTGGGAGGCGCTGTTGGCACTAAATCGGCATAATGCGGCCCATACTCCTTCACGATTTCCAGATTCTGACAAAAGCCACCGGTGGCCAGAATAATCGCTTTCTTGGCCTTGAAGTTAAGGGTTTTACCTCCAGACTCGGCGGCGATGCCTACGGCCCGGCCGTTATCGACGATTAATTTTCGGGCGCGATGCTTGTACCGGACATCAACCCCCGACTTTTTCAGGGCGTTCCGGAGGACTTTACAGAGAGCGGGACCATGGCCTTCGAATTTGACCGAGCGCCTGACGAGGTGTCCCGGAGCCAGAAGCACTTTTTCTGGTTTGGCGCCCAGGGATTTAAGCCATTGGTAGACTTCCTCCTGACGGTCTGCTATCGCTCGCCAGAGCTCCGGTGAACCGCCGCTAACCTTGACGGCTTCCTCATAAAGCTGGTCGGGGGAATCCTTAATGCCCTCGGCTTTCTGCAGGTCTGTGCCGGTGAAAGGCGTGCCGCCGGCAATCATGGCCAGACTGCTGGCCATGCCGCCCGAAGTCTCCAGCACCATAACCTTGGCACCTTTGTCATGGGCGGTAATGGCGGCCGGTATCCCGGTATTGCCTCCACCCACTACAATGACTTCGGCCTCACCATCCCACTTTTCAGGAACTTGCGACGAAGACATGCTAGTACCTCCTTTTTAAATTCTGGTTCTAAAAAGTCTCCACTAGGCTTGCTAGGCCGTCATTATGGGACTAGCTATCATAATATCTTTAACCGGCATCTTGGTCATAATCTCGGCGCCGGTATCACCGATATAAATCATCTCTTCAAGTTTGGTCCTGCCGACCTCCGGGTCGAACTCCATAGCCTCCACCGCCATGGTCATGCCCTTTTCGAGCACCATGGGATAATCGAACGACCAGAGCCGGTTGATAAGTGGATATTCGTAGAGCCAGAGTCCCAGGCCGTGGGCCAGGTCCTCGCACCATGTATACTCTTCAGTGGGATAGCCCCGCTCCTTGGCGGGGAGCCAGTGTTTGGCGGCGTCGGCGGTGGTGGCTCCGGGTTTGATGGCTTCGATGACGTTATGCACCCGCTCGTAGCTCCGCTTGTGCATATCTATCTCTTTCTGGTTGGGCTTGCGGCCGCAGATGATATTGCGATAGTAGCAGGTGTTGTAGCCCAGGTAGGTAATACGGCAGAAGTCAACGGTGATGACATCGCCCACCTGCACGATACCGGTGTTACGCGCGCCTCCCAGGACTCCCCAGACATCCTCAGCGCCGGCGCTGTACATGGCTTTATTGGCGACGGCAATCAGGTCTCGACCCAGAACGCCCGGCTTGAGAGCCTCGTACAGGGCGTACCAGCCCACCTCGGATATGGCGACCGCCATCATCAGGCAGTTAATCTCGTCTTCGGTTTTGACGGCGCGCGCTTCCAGCATTACCGGCATAACATCAACGGTCTCTATGCCCGCTTCCCTCAGCGCCTGCTGGGCGGGTTCGTCAAGCTTGTCAATGCCCAGTTTCTCTTTTTCCAGGCCCTTTTCTTTTAAGTCCTGTTTGATGGACTGCGCGAACTTCCTGGCCCTTTCCAGGGTTGCGTCCGGACCGCAGGCTTCGTCAGCCCAGAGTATGGCGAGCTTGAGGCTTTCCGGCTTGACCCAGGGGCATTGCCCGAAGAGGTTACCGGGCGGCAGCTCGTAGATAATGGGGTCATGTTCGGCGAAGGCCACGGTGTATCTGAGCTGGTCAATGAAGTTTACCGCCTTGGTGCTGGTTACGTAACGCATGTTCTCGGGGCGCATCAGCAGACAGGCGGCGATACCGTATTTCTTCAGGGCAGCCTGGGCTTTGGCCAGCCTCTCCTCTCTCATGCGAGTCATGTTAATTCTCTCGGACCAGTCAACTGCCTCTGGTCCCCCGAATGGCCGTACCGCAAATTTCGCCATGAGCCCCCTCCTTTATCAACAGCAATTATGTTACCACGGCAAAGTGATTTTAATATGCCTCCTGCCAAAAATCAAGTTTGGTGTAGCGTCCCGAATATTCAGGCTACCTTGAATCCCAGATTCCGGGCGACGGTTTTTCTGTGGAACCTGGCGTCACCGAACATGAGCTCCGCAGCTTTAGCCCGCCGGAAATAAAGGGGCATGTCGTGGTCTTCAATAATAGAGACACCACCGTGTGCCTGCGTGCCCAGGGCAACGACGCGCTGGTAGGCATCGCTTACCCAGGCTTTGGTGATAGCGGCTTCGCTGGAGTAGGGGCGCCCGGTACTTATCCTCCAGGCGGCATCATAAGCAGCCGCTCTGGAGCCTTCAACCTCTACCAGCATATAGACACAGTGGTGCTGTACTGCCTGGAAAACACCGACAGGAACGTCAAACTGTACCCTTTCTTTGACATAGGCTACCGTCATATCCAGTACCACCTGCATGCCCCCCAGCATCTCACAGCACTTGGCGATGGCGGCACGTTCAATTATCTTCTGCACTTCACCCCAACCATGGTTCAGCTTGCCGAGGATGTTCTCCCCGGGTACTTTGACCTTGTCGAAGACCACCTCGCACTGCTTATCTCTGGCGATAGTATCCAATAGGGTTTTACTGATGCCCGGGCTCCTGGCATCGACGATGAAAATGGTAATACCGTCTTCAGCCTTTCTGGCTTTATCATCGGTTCTGGCAACGCACAGAAAGTAATCGGCAACACTGGCATCGGGGATAAAGAGCTTGGTGCCGCTGATGATATAGTTATTATTATCAGCGGTGGCCCTGGTTTTCACCGAAGCGGCATTGTATTTGCCGCTGGCCTCGGTCAGGGCCATAGTGAAGATAGTTTTACCGCTGATGATATCCGGCAGGTATTTTTCTTTTTGACGGTCACTTCCAATATCCAGAATGGGCAGGCCCCCGAGCATCACCGTGGAGAAAAAGGGCCCGGGGAAGAGGGCCCGCCCCATCTCCTCGAGGAGTATCGCCAGGTCGAGGAAGCTCATACCGCCGCCGCCGTATTCCTCCGGAAAGGCCAGCCCCATCCAGCCGAGGTCGGCTATCTCCTTCCAGAGCTGCGGCGAATAGCCTTTCTCATCCTTTTCCATTTCCCTGACCAGCGTTTTGGGGCACTTCTCGGTTAAAAAGTCACGGGCCGATTTTCTTAATATTTCCTGTTCTTCAGAGAGTCTTGGATCCACGGTAAGACTCCTTTCCGTATATTACTTTCTGGGTAATCCCAGGCCCCTGGTAGCAATGAGCAGTTTCTGAATCTCCTGGCTGCCGTGGACAATCGTCCAGCGCGGGGCATCCAGAAACTCCTTCAATATCTCGCCGCCGAGGGGTGCCCACTTGGAGTCCTTGGCAAGCTGACCGTAAGGACCGAGTATCTGCATGGCAGTGTTGTAGAGAAGCCTTCTGGTATCACCGCCGAGCAAACGTGATACAGAGGCGCCGCCTCCATAGAGGGGGGTAACACCGAGGTCGGCATAGGCAGCCGCCTGAACACCCATTAATTCCCCTACGCGGGTCTTGATATAAATGTCCGCCAGCGCCTCCGGAATCCACGGGTTTTCACCGGCGTCCTGTTTTTCTTCAAGGACGTACTTTACCAGAGTTTCAACAACATCCTTGGTTTCGGTGGCCATACCGCCTCCCACGGCACTCCCGTAGAGGGCGCTCATGATAACGGCCCATCCCCCGTTCTGCTCACCGACCAGATTTGCCCTGGGGACGTGCACGTCTTCATAAAAGACCTCGTTGGTTCTCAGCCCGCCCATGGTATACAAGGGGCGTATGGTAATCCCGGGGCTCTTTAAATCAACTATGAACATGCTAAGCCCCCGGTGCTTTTTCTCGGCGGTAGGGTCCGTCCTGGTCAGCAGCCAGTGATATTCGCAGACGTGGGCTTCGCTGTTGTATATCTTCTGCCCGTTCAGGATGAACTCGTCCCCGTTGTCCACGGCGCGGAGCTGGATTGAGGCTACATCCGAGCCGGCGTTCGGCTCGGTATAACCGAGGGCAATATCTATCTCCCCTCTGGCAACACCCGGCAGGAATCTCTTCTTCTGTTCCTCGGTTCCGCTGATGAGGAGGGCATTGCCGAGTTCAACGCCGTCGAGGGGAAAGGGGGCATGATGAGAGGTTATTTCATCTACCTTGATAACCTCGGCCATGGCGCCCATGCCGCGGCCGCCGTACTCCTCCGGCCACCTGGGAGCCAGTAACCTGTTCGCACCCATTTTGCGGAGCATCTCCTTCGAGTAGGGTCCTGCCCCCTGCAAAGATAACGTCTCGGCAACAACGTT
>Ga0315545_1005342_pt1 | contig 10338 bp, 8 predicted proteins | sample SalMarSW160210MG_FD_203096 | JGI IMG/M metagenome (GOLD analysis project Ga0315545, IMG submission 203096) | Salt marsh sediment microbial communities from the Plum Island Ecosystem LTER, Massachusetts, United States - Salt Marsh Sediment SW1602-10 ...
CCAGCAGGCGGATTGAACATGCATCAAGCTTAAATTCTTGTGTGAGTAAATCTACAATAGCATCCAGTACATCCTGCAAATGAAGAAGAGAGGAAACGAGTCTTGTAATCTCACAAAGTATAGTGAGCTTTTGTTCGCTTTCTCTCTTTTCTCTTAAAATTCGATTACTTACTTTTAAAGAGTCTCCCATATCATCATCGGATTTAATGAAGAGCTTTTCATATTTCGCATCCGTTCACCGATTTCGAGTTCACCCCTGCCCTACTTTGAATCCCGATTTTATCGGGAAACCCAGCCTACCCCTATATAATCGGGCGGGCAAGCCTGAACAGGTACCATATTTTCCTTTTTCTATTTTTTTTGTAAACCCATTTGATCTCTTTGTTACTACGGAAATAAAAAAAGTAACTCCAGAGAGAGGCAACGGAGATAGAGACAGTGTCGAAATGTGGAAAGGATACCGTAAAAGAAGGTGAAAAATTATCACAGACGCAGTTTACTGTTGAGGCATGTGGGGCATCTGCCCGCCCATACCCGGCATTGTCATCTTCTCATAGCCTTTGGGGATCTCGAATACAGAGTCCTTTACCCTGCCTTCCTTAATGTTTTTAAACTCAGTGTACATGTCGCCATATGAACTATGGTAGACCATTTTGATGGGGTAGTCGAGCTTTTTGGAGATCCACTGGGTCATCGTGCCCATTGATTTGTCCTTATAGGTGATCAGGTACTTGTCGCACTTGTAGCCGTTGACTTTCTCAGTGCCAACCTTTTTCTTATCAGCGATCTTTGTGAGATCCACATCAATCTTGCTCGCCTGGAGTGTATCAACCACTGCTGGCATTTCCATATACATCTTGTCCCCATGGTTGATTATCCATATAATTTTTTTGTCAATTCGGTTGATAGTGGTACTCTTCTCGCCCTCTTTAGTCATATCCGTACGCATTTTCTCGCCCTTGACATAGATCTTACCCTTCATCTCCATACCATGCTGCTTCTGGATACTATCCGCCGTGAATTCAGCTGCAAAGGTCATCAGCGAGAATGACAGTACACAACCTAGTACTATAAACCCAGCCAGTAAAGTATACACAAATCTTCTTATCATCTATACCTCCTCTTATGTTTCCTTGTTTACATGGAGAGCTCGGGAGCTCATTTTTGGCTACCTGGAGAGACCACAAGCTTCTGGCCTGGTTGTATAATCTTGTTTTGGCCTATATTATTGAGACGACATAGCTCCTCCACTGAGATGCCATATTTATTGGCAATCCGGTAGAGAGTGTCTCCAGAACGGACCTCGTGAAAGCGTTTTTTACCTAAAGTGGGCGGTTTCTTTTGTGGAGCTATGAGGGCTTTACTCTTCGCAGGAACCGGCGTTTTTGCTTTTTGTAAACTATCAAGTCTTTGGTTCAGTGTAGTATACTGTTGCGTTAAAAGCCTTTTGGATCTATCTGCCTCTGCCATAGATTGTTCCAGCTCTTTTTCCTTCTTTTCAAGAGAGGCTACTCTCATTTCCACCCCTTCGAAGCGTGTGAGTTTGTCTTCAAGCTGGTCAAGTCTTGCTTTGAAGGATGCGAGATCCTTTTTGGAGAGCGTATCGCCGCCTCCGAAGAATAGAGCAATAAGGACAATTAAAAGAAGAACACCGATTCCTCCAAGGATCAGGGTCTTTCTTTGGGAAGTAAAATCAAGGAATGATTTACGGCGTGGGACATCTTCCTCATCAAGATTGTATCTCATATTATTAGTGATTTGCTCCTCGAAGCCTTCCATTTCATTATCGATATTATTGTCCATCGGTTTCTCCTTTTATCAGGTTGATCTGTAAAAAAAGATAGATTGTAATCAATTATAGACTTATAGATTTTGAACTTCAAGATTAGGATTAAGCCTACATGTTGATCAATATTAAATTAACAAATAAGCTCTGAGCCCACTGTCAATAAGGTTTTTGTGGGGATAGGGAAAGTGGTGAACGGCACGCTTAAGCAGGTCAGAGCGCTACGGATAGTCCGCATTACTGCACAAGGCAAGATTTGACGCTTCGGAACGAAGACCTGGAACCGATACTTAATCTTGAAGCTGTACCGTTCACCAAAAAAAATTCTATAAAAACGCTTTAATTTTGTCAAGGCGATTAGCAAGCTAGTGCTACTATATTTAATAGTAAATTCATTTCGCCCTATTTTTAATAGATAGTAAGAGTAATTATGGCTAGGGCTTGAATATGGAATTTTATATAGCGGCTCTGATATTTTTCCCTAAATCCATCCTTATTTATTCCATTATTCATTAAAGGATAGCAACCGTGTCTTCATTTCCTCATATCCCTCTTCCATCAAGGGCTTAAGGTGAACAATATCTGCGGTGTTATATTGGATCAAGCGATTCAGTGCACTCTCATCTCCCCACTGGTAGGCCTTCCAAAGTAAAACAGCCTCATAACCGTCCATTCCGTTAATTGCAGATGCTCGATGAAGACCAAAAGATTTTTCAATTGCCTTGAGACCACCTCTGTAGCCTAACTTCTTTAAGAAGAACCGGAGGTCAATATGGGCAAGGGGAAGGAAAATATTTGGAAATTGACGCCTAATAAAAGGCAAATCAAACTGTGCCCCGTTAAAGGTGATGATGAGTTCGTAAGTATCCATTTCCGATTCAAATTCGACTAAATTGATGCCCTGCACAAAGGTCTTTGTCGTTGTGCCGTCATAGAGACCAATAACGGTGATCTCGTCAACTCCCTGGTAAAGCCCGCTTGTTTCAATGTCCAGATATACAGCCTTATCCTTAAACCTGCCGAATAAACGCCATATGTCAGCAGGGGAAAGTTTATCCAGGAAAAAGCGGATGTTATTTCTATTTTCAAGAGAGACCTCTAAATTCTGACGCACAAAGGAATCCCGAGCCGGTGAGAGGGGGCTCTTTTTCGTGCACAGAAAATCGTTCCACGTATGGATACCATTTCGCCAAAGATGCTGCTCTGTTTTTGGTCCGATGCCAGGGATATGGATAAAGGTATGCTCGAGCAACTATTTTTCCCTTTTTTTATTGAGCAATACTGCTCAGACTATCAAGGTTATGCAAAGGTCTTCCGTGTCCCGGATAGATGTTTTTTATATTGAGCGGTAATAGTTTTTTAAAAGATTCCTTGAGTGCATGTGGGTAGCAGCAGGAATTATTGAGCTCGCCACTGCCTTTCATATTAAGAATTATGTCCCCGGAGATGATAGTTTTTTCATCATTGTTTAAAAGCAAATGCTGTCAGAAGTATGTCCAGGCGTTTTTATTATCACCCAATGAGGAAGATACGGTATTTCTTGTTCTTCATCGAGTATGCATTCGGCATGATAATCGAAAGGGAGAAACTGTGTCCTTAAAAAAGGTAAAGGAATCGCTCCCTTGTCACTCAACAGAAAAGCAATGGTATTTTTCAGGTGATTATCTTCTGCAATAACTATTGGCAGAAGGCCTTTAAGCCATGTAGATGGAGAAAATAGACAGACCTTTTCTTTTCCATTAAGGTAGCCTTCAACCATTGTAAAGATAACAGGCTCTCATTTCAGGAAAAAGCTGTACAAGCCTTGATATGCCACCTACATGATCTATATGAAAGTGGGTAGCAGTCACCATTCGCAAAGAAGAGGCATCTATTGATTTATACGAGAGGTAGTGGTGTATTTTTTTGGCAGCTTTGTAAGTGCCAACATCAACGGCAACAAAAGAATTCCCATCCTCTATCAAGTAGGTATTGGCATAGCCACCGCTGATACAATGAACAGGCATACGATTGTTTATTGTGTTACATTGGTTATTGTGTTTGTTGCGTGCCCAACAAATCCTAATGCCATTAACGTAAAAAATATTGACAATAATAAACCAGACGTAGAGAACGCTAAGATTTCTTTGTTTCCCTTGCCATCCTCTCAAGGGCACGTGAAAAAATCTTTCCTCTCTGCAGTCTTTGCGGTGAGCCAGAGCCTTGTTGGAAGACAATGACATTGCAATAATCCCAACACACCAATCAACGAGCAGAGTGCTCGGAAACCATATCGAATGCCTTCAATAGTGCATTTTTAAGTTCGGATACCTTTGTTCCGCCCCCCTCTGCCATGTCTTTTCTGCCACCACCTTTTCCACCAACAAAAACAGATAGATCTTTTATAATCTCTCCAGCATTAAACCTATCTGTCAAATCGGGTGTTATCCTGCATAGCAAAAAGACTTTACCATTTCCCTTAGCACCAAGCACAATTATTCCAGATTTAAGCTTATCCTTTAAATGGTCCCCACACTCCCTTAAGTCTTTTGGGTTCGTTGTTGCCACCTCCTGACTGATAACCGTAATGCCGTTTAAAACCTTGGCTGTGTCGATTAAATCCTCTGACTGTTTTTGTAAAAGTTTTGACGTGAGCAATTCTATCTCGCGATCTTTTTCTTTCTGATCCCCTATAAAATGTTCGACCTTTGTGACAAGATCGTCATGAGTGGTTTTAAGGAGGCCAGATATGGTGTTAAGATGACTCATTTTCTTTTGTATTTCTCGAATAGCGCCTTGTCCTGTAAAGGCTTCAATTCTCCTCACACCAGATGCAACTGCCCCTTCGCTTACAAGGAAAAACACACCTATATCTCCTGTTGCAGTCACATGAGTCCCCCCACAGAGCTCCCTGCTAAGACCATCACCAATTGTAATAACCCTCACATCATCGTCATACCGTTCTTCAAAGAGGGCAATAGCTTGTTGTTTAAAGGCCTCATCTCGTGGCATTATGGCTGTTGTGACAGGAAGGTTTTCTTGTATACTGAGGTTTACCAGCGTCTCGATCTCTTTTAATCTCTCAGGAGGTATTTGGGCGAAATGGGTAAAATCAAACCTCATCCTTTCAGGCCCTACATGAGAACCTGCCTGTTTCACATGCTCACCTAAAGTTTCCCTCAATGCCGCCTGAAGGAGATGGGTTGCTGTATGATTTTTGGCAATACTTTTTCTCCTTTTTTCATCTACCACAGCCTCAACCGTATCACCCACAGAGACCACACCTTCAACAACTTCACCTTTATGAACAATAAGGTTTGTAGGGTACTTGATAGTATCAACAATTGTGATACTCAGCGTATCATTACGCATCCATCCGGTATCTCCAGCCTGACCACCAGATTCACTATAAAATGGGCTCTGATCAAGGATAATCTCTGCCCGTTCTCCCTCACATCCTGAATCAACCAGGTCACCATCTTTGAGGATAGACAGAACCTTTCCTTCTGCCCTTAACGTTTCATAGCCTAAAAACCGGCAGTCCAATCCCCTTGAGTCAAGCATTCTATAGACCTCGGGTATCACCTCCTGCCCGCTGCCCTTCCAGCTTCTCTGAGATGTTGCCCTCTGCTCTGCCATGGACCGATCAAAGCCCTCAATGTCTATGCTGAAATCATCATCCCGGGCTATATCCTCTACCAGATCCGGGGGGAAACCAAAGGTATCATAAAGTCTGAAAACCAAACTGCCAGGAATAATATGTTGCTCTTTTGAACGCAACTGATCCATCTCTTCCTTTAAAAGAGAGAGGCCATGAAAGAGGGTGTCGGCAAATCGTTGCTCCTCATTGATCATCACTTCATCAATAAATCTTTTGGATTGTCCGAGCTCCGGATAATCAGGGTTCATTAAATCAACAACCTTGTCCGTGAGACGATGGAGAAATGGTCCCTTTAAGCCGAGAACCTGGCCGTATCGTATGGCCCGCCTGATTATCCTCCTCAGCACATACCCCCTGCCATCATTTGAAGGCATAATACCGTCAGCTATAAGGAATGCAGCAGCCCGGCTGTGATCTGCAATTACCTTGAAGGAGATATCGCTTTTAGTATCCTTGCCGTATCGTAATCCTGCCAACTCTTCTGTGAGTTTTACAATATCAACAAAGAGATCGGAGTCATAATTTGAATATACACCTTGCAAAACCGCAGCCAATCTCTCCAGACCCATACCTGTATCTATGTTTGGCTTGGGAAGGGGGGTAAGTTCGTCATTAGGCTCTCTATTATACTGGGTGAAGACCAGATTCCATATCTCTAAATACCTCTCACAGTCACAGCCTGGTTTACAGGTGAGCTTACCACAGCCAACCTCAGCACCTTGATCAATATAAATCTCCGAGCATGGTCCGCATGGGCCAGTGTCTCCCATAGACCAGAAATTGTCCTCGTCTCCAAAGCGAAGGATTTTTTCATGAGGTACGCCTATGGTTTCATTCCAGATTTTGTATGCCTCATCATCATCTGTATAGATTGATACCCACAATTTTTCTTCTGGTATACCATATCCAACAGTCAGGAGTTCCCACGCCATATCAATTGCCCCTTCTTTGAAATAGTCGCCAAAGGAGAAATTCCCCAACATTTCAAAAAAGGTATGGTGCCTGTTAGTATAGCCTACCTCATTAAGGTCATTGTGCTTTCCTCCAGCTCTGACACATTTCTGGGAGCTCGTCGCCCTTGTATAGGCCCTTTTTTCAATACCGAGGAATAGATTTTTAAATGGGGCCATGCCGGCATTGATAAAAAGCAGCGTTGGGTCATCCTGTGGGACCAACGATGCGCTTTTTACTATCTCATGACCGTGATCTTTAAAGTATTGTAAAAATTCTTCTCTTATCTTTCTGCTATTCATAGTTCCTCGAAACTCGAAATTCGAAATTCGAAACTTGGGGGAAATTGTCCCCGATTCTCCCGAGGAGATACTGATCCCAACGGGATGAAGGGGACTCGGAAGCAATTGAAGATTGAATATTGAAACTACAATCGCCAATCGGCAATTGAAAATCTTCAATCAAAAATAAAATTCCTTATTTATCCAGTTTCCAGTTTCGAGTTTCCAGTTTCCCCGAAGCCAAGCTTTTCCTTTACCCTGTCAGAAATATTTTTCACTACATCAGGGTGTTCGGCTAAAAATCTTCGAACATTCTCCCTTCCCTGACCAATCCTCTCTTCATTAAATGAGAACCAGGAACCACTTTTCTCAACTATATCTAATTCAACACCCAGGTCTAATATGTCTCCCTCCTTTGATATCCCGCTACCGAAAATAATATCAAACTCGGCCATTCTAAAAGGAGGGGCAATCTTATTTTTTACTACCTTAACCCTTGTTCTGCTCCCTACTTTCTTGTCCCCTTCTTGTATGGAGGCAATCCTTCGAATATCAAGGCGTTGCGTTGCATAAAACTTGAGTGCATTTCCACCGCTAGTGGTCTCTGGGTTCCCAAACATTACCCCGATTTTCATCCTGATCTGGTTTATAAAAATGACACATGTCATTGATCTATTGATAGCTGCTGCCAATTTTCTAAGGGCCTTTGACATCAATCTCGCCTGTAATCCAACCTGCTGATCTCCCATTTCACCTTCTATCTCTGCCCTTGGGACAAGGGCTGCAACAGAGTCAATTACCAGGACATCCATGGCCCCGCTTCTCACCAGGATTTCAGCTATATCCAGCGCCTGCTCACCATTGTCTGGCTGGGAGACAAGAAGATCATCAATATTGACTCCCAGTCTCCTGGCATATGCCAAATCAAGGGCATGCTCTGCATCTATAAAGGCAGCCATCCCATCCTTGGCCTGTGCCTCTGCAACGATATGGAGGGCGAGAGTGGTTTTTCCTGAGGCCTCTGGTCCAAATATTTCTACTACCCTCCCCCTTGGCACACCACCCATACCAAGGGCTGCATCCAGGGCAAGCGAGCCTGTAGAGATGACAGGAATATCGATAACCGCCCCCTCTTGACCCATTTTCATAATAGAGCCCTTTCCATGCTGCTTTTCAATCTGTGTAATCGCCAATTCCACAGACTTCTTCTTTTCTGAATCTATCGCCATAACAATCCCCCCCTCTCTACCAAAACCTCATTAAATAGTATAGGAATTTCCATTTTGGACGCAGATGAACACAGATTGTCAAGATTTTAAATATTTCAAAATAGTTATCTGCGAGTATCGGCGAAAATCTGCGTCCTAATTAATTTAACTAAATTTCTATCCACCGCGGATAATTAAACGTTTTTTAGTGGCAACCGCCTCTGGAGGAATGGAGTGTTGGATTACCGGAGTAGTGGTTAGTAAAATTGAACACTGATAATTTTCGATTGAATATTGGTATTGGAAATCCACAATTGTCAATAGTCAATAATCAATAATCATTTGACTAAACCCATCACCCCAACCCGCCCGCCTCGCCTGAGCGAGAGCGATGGCGGGCAGGTACCCCCATTAGGGCGATGTCCCTGAGTTCTCCACCCTTAATGGCCACGTAGCCATTTTTGTATACACTGGCCCGTCTGGCTTGAGATCACTTTTATAAAGAATAAGCTCATTCAGCTGATATAGGTCACTATTAATATCACGATATCTATCAAGAATCCATTTCATATCTTCATCACGATCTATTGGACCCTTAAAGCGGCCAAGTGTCAGGTGTGGTCTAAATGGCCTTTTTTCCGGAATGAAACCTAATACCTTTAGTTCTTCCTGTAACTCATTCCTGAGATTTGACAATCTCCCTATATCTCCATTAAGACCAATCCAGATAACCCGCGGTCTCTTCCAATGTGGGAATGCCCCAACAGCATTGAGCTTCGTCTTAAATGCAGAAAATTCTTTTACCGCCACATTCACCTTTTCTTTTATATCACCTATTGTATCTTCATCAACAGAGCCAAGAAATAGTATAGTAAGGTGAATGTTGTCTACCTTAACCCATCTCACTGGCAGGGCCATTTTCTTTAATTCTTTGGAAATAACCCTGATTTGTTCTCTGATCTCAACTGGAAGTTCAAATGCCAGGAATGAACGGATACCCATTGAGATATCTCCTTACCCAGTCAAGGGCCATCTCTGAAGTATTATATTTTACCTTATCTCTGTCCCCTGAAAAGCGATATTGTGCAGAGAATATTTCGCCATCTACCGAGAGGCCAATAAATACAGTACCAACTGGTTTATCCTCTGATCCTCCTAAAGGCCCGGCAATTCCTGTAACAGCAAGCCCCATATCAGTTTTTGCAATTTTCTTGACACCCTCGGCCATTTCCCGTACCACCTGATCGCTGACAGCCCCGTATGAATCGATGGTGTGTTGCATTACCCCGAGCATCTCGACCTTGGATACGTTACTGTAAACAATCAGACCCCTTTCAAAATAAAGAGAGCTTCCTGATATAGATGTAAGCCTATGACCAATAAGACCGCCTGTGCATGATTCCGCTACAGAAATCGTCATCTTCCGCTCTTTTAGCAACTCTCCAACAACAGACTCCATGATTGTATCACCAGATGCAAATATATACGGCCCTAAAAGATGCCTGATTTTTTTCTCTGACCTACTTAATTCCCTTTCAATCTCTGTATCGTCTTTGCCCCGGACTGTGATAGTGATGTGGTTTTCAGGGAAGGAGGGGTAAAATCCAAACATTACCTTTTTCAGTTCACCACTGAGACCTTTGAAGACATCTGAAATACGGGATTCACTTAACCCATAGACTTTCAGTATTCTATGTCGTGGGACAGCAGCTGGTTTATATCTTCGCAGAATATCCGGAATAACACACCTATTCATCAGCTCCCTCATCTGCTCAGGTACACCTGGCAGGAAGTAGAGGAGACAGTCCCCTTTCAATATTGAAAAACCACACATCTCCCCTTGAGGGTCTAACATTTTAGCCCCTTTTGGAAGCCAAGCCAATTTTTCTAAAGAAGGGGACCAGCGTAAGGCTAATTTTTTTGTAGTATTCTTTATGTGATCAAGAACGGCCTGATCAAGGAAAAGGGGCATATCTAAGGCCTTGGATGCTATCTCGGTGGTAAGATCATCCTCGGTTGGGCCTAAGCCACCAGTAACAAGTACAAAATGAGACCTTTTTACCGCCGATTTCAACACAGAAGAAAGTGTATCGTAGTTGTCGCCAACTGTTCTGATTTCACTTGCTTCAAGACCATGAGACAAAAGACAGCCTGATGCATACCAGCCGTTAAGATCTCTTGTCTTTCCTGAGATCAATTCATTACCTATGATTACGATCTCTGTTTGCATAATCTTTTTAATGCTCAGCGACTAATTCCTTAATTTTTACCCCGTGAAATGCCTTTTTGTTTCTATTTCACTGGGGCCTCAATCCCTGCATCCCATCATCCGAGCATATACAGAAGAAAACGTAAAGATAGATATGCATAAAAACCGGCTACGAGATCGTCGAGGACGATCCCACATCCTCCCTTTACCTTTTCTTCTATCATCTTTATCGGAGGTGGTTTGAGAATATCAAAAAACCTAAA
>Ga0315545_1005347_pt1 | contig 10328 bp, 12 predicted proteins | sample SalMarSW160210MG_FD_203096 | JGI IMG/M metagenome (GOLD analysis project Ga0315545, IMG submission 203096) | Salt marsh sediment microbial communities from the Plum Island Ecosystem LTER, Massachusetts, United States - Salt Marsh Sediment SW1602-10 ...
ACAAAGAAGAAGATAAACGGGTTTTCTATCCCCCCGGTGAAATGGAGGAGTGCGGTGAGCGCTATTAGGTCAAGGAAGATCTGGATGTTGCCAAAGGTCCTGGCTCTTTGTATTAGTGAGCCAATTCCCTCTATCTTTAAGCTTCGAACCTGCCACAGCAGCACCAGATTATATAAAGCTATAAGGGCGCAGATAACATACACCGGAAGTAAAGAGAAGCCGATGTGGAATACCATTGACGCGACCAAGGCGGCTATGATAATCCCGAGAATGGCAAACCACCTCAGGCGGACGAATATCCTGAGCCGCATCATTAATGCTGCTTCCTCAGGAGTATACTTCAACTCGCCTTCTCCAGTGGGGGACCTGTTGCTCAAGTTTATCATGATGGGCAATACTCCGTCTTCTTTCTACTTCTCTTTTAATTTAGGCCTTTATAATAATCTTCCGTGGTCCCCCAGAAAGGCTGGTGCTCCAGTCCCGGGGAGGCACAATTTCCTCCAATTTGTCTAACTGACCCAAAGCAGCAAGGCGGTCATAAATTGTTTGCCATGCACAAGAGGTATCGGGCGATATTTCACACTTGCCGTCTACCGACCCTCCACAGGGTCCATTAAGCAGGCTTTTAGCACATCTGACTAGTGGGCATACGCCCGCTGTCTTCGCCAGAATGCAATCCCCACACTGCATGCAGACCTCTGTAAAATAGCCCGGGCTTTCCTCCTTACCTATAAATAAGGTATTTAACGCTGGATAGACAGGCTTATCGGTATAGCAAGTAACCGTTTGAACTCCGAAGGCACAGGTCATCACTAGAATGCCATCAGTTGTCCTAATATCGTTGTCATTCTCTCTCAGTGCCTCTCTGGTAAGTTCGTCGCAAGCCGTAGGAACAACCATCCATCCCGTAACTTTTTTGCCTGCTTCTTCAAGCTTGTCTTTCATCTCCAGTACCTCGGATTTTCCACCGGTATGTAGCATGGTGGTACAGGTCCCGCACCCTATGATATATACCCTGTGGCATTTCTCAAGGGATTGCATTACTTCTTCTAACGGTTTTTGCTCAGTAATCGTTATCATATTACCCCACCTTAATTTTTCTGGATTCGGTTTTCATAGGCACTTCTAAAATACTGCAAACTATCTATCACCGGAATAGGAGCCGCTTGCCCTAGACCACATAAAGAAGAAAGCATCATGGTACTAGCTAACTTCTGTAAAACTCTAATGTCCTCATTTAACCCCTCGCCCCGAGAGAATTTCCCCAAGATTTCGACCATTGCTTCAGTTCCTTCTCGGCCAGGGGCGCATTTGCCACAACATTCTTCGGCAAGAAACTCCATGGTTCTGTGTACAATATCTATTATGTCTCTAGTTTCATCAAATACAATGATAGCTCCCGCCCCGAGAATGCTTTCAAAAGCAAGGGGTGTATTTATCATCTCATAAGGTATAATTCTTCCGGTGGCGCCACCTACCTGAACCATCTTAACCTTTTCCGCCAGTGCCAAATCCTCGACCAACTCCTTGAGCCGACTCCCTAGCTCTAATTCATATACACCGGGGTTTTTTACATCTCCACTCACTGAGAAGACCTTGGTACCCTTGCTCTTTTCTGTCCCCAGTTGATTGAACCAATGAGCTCCGTTAAGAATGATTTGAGGTATATTCATCAGGGTTTCCACATTATTGATAATAGTCGGTTTTGCCCGCAGACCTCTTGATGGTGGAAACGGAGGTCTATAGCGAACTTCCCCTCTCTTACCTTCAATAGATTCCATTAAAGCTGACTCCTCACCACATACATAGGCACCGGCCCCCTCACGAATCTCAATATCGAAATGCGGTAAGAAACCTCTCTCTTTGGCTTGACTGATAGCATTCTCTAATAAATCAAGGTGGTGATGGTATTCGGCGCGTAGATAAATATAGCCTTTCTTTGCTCCAATGGCATAGCCAGCAATAGCCATAGCTTCGATAAGAGTGAAAGGGTCTCCCTCTAAAATATATCTATCCTTAAATGTTCCCACCTCACCCTCATCCGCATTGCAAATGACATATTTCTCATTACCTTGGGCTTTACTAGCCAACGCCCATTTCAATCCACAGGGGAATCCGGCCCCACCCCGACCACGTAGCCCCGATGCCTTAATTTCCTCTATTACCTGCTCACAAGTCAGTCCATTAAATACTTTTTTCAAAGCTTTAAATCCATCCCTATCTAAGTAAGTAGTTATGTCCTTAGGGTTGATAAACCCACAATTCTTTAACGCTATCAACTTTTGCGGCACTTGATAGCCTCCTTGCCAAGGCGTAGATACGCTTTATTTATACGCCTTCAAAATTTTTGATATTTTACTCGGCGTCAAATTATCATAAACATCATTATTAATCATCATTGCTGGAGCTTTATCACAAGCACCAATGCAGTTGGTTAACTGGAAGGAGAATTTACCGTCGGGGGTAGTCTCACCGGGTTTTATCCCAATTTCCTTTTCCACGGTGTTAATAATAATCTGGCAGTTCTTGAGATAGCAGGGTATGCTTTTACAAATTCTGATTATGTTCCTGCCCAGTGGTTTGGCGGATAGAAAAGAGTAGAAAGTGGCTACTCCGTATACATCACTTATGGAGAGATCTAGGGATTTAGCCAATTCAGCCATGGATTCTTCAGATAAATAACCTAATTCGTTCTGTGTCTTTTGCAACAATACTAAAAGTTCTTCTTGCCCTTTATTCATCTTCTCCCTCTAGCGACTAGTTGTTCAGCCGCTTATAAATAAAATCTCTCCTTCCTTCTCCTTTCCCACCTCCTTTGGCTTGCTCAACGCCCCTGTCGGACAAAAGCGGATACAGACATCGCAATCTCGGCAAACCTCCTTATCTATTGGCTCATCGAAATCGACTACAACCTTGGATTTAAAACCTCGATAAGCTACGGCGAATACATTCTGCTTGGCTATTTCATTACACGCCCTTACGCATCTACGACATAAGATGCACTTTGATAAGTCACGGACAATGTAGGGACTTACATCCTCTATAGGATAATAACGTCTCCTCGCCCTAAATGGGGAGCGCCCTACTTCCAGGTCGGCGGCAATCTTACGTAACTCGCACCTATTACCTTTGTCACAAACTATACAGGAATCTGGGTGACTAGCCAGTAAAAGTTCTACTATCGTTTTACGAGTTTCTAAAACCTTGGGAGAATGGGTATGGATGACCATGCCTTGAGTGATTGGAGTATGGCAAGAGCCAACCAGGGTTCTGGAGCCTTCTACCTCAACTACGCAGAGACGGCAAGCTCCAATAGGTGTTAGCTCCTTCTTATAACACAGGGTAGGAATATCTATACCATTTTCTTGAGCGACCTCAAGAATGGTCATCCCCTCACTACCGCTTATCTGGGAACCATTTATTATTATATTTATCTTATCCATCTTTTATTACCAAATCTTATCCTATCTTGGAAATATCTTCAACCATTTATACCAGCATGCCTTCCATTTGAGCTACGATTTGCTCATTAGTAAAGTGATTAAGGCTTATGGCGTCACTAGGACAACCACCGACGCAAGCGCCGCAGCCTTTACACAGAGCTTCGTTAACCCTACATACCTCCTTCTCTTCATCAAAGGAAATGGCACTAAAGGGACAAATGAGTTTACAGGTCTGGCATCCAGAGCAGAGTTTTTCATTAATAACGGCAGTAGCTGCCTCAATCTCTACCTTGCCTTTGCTAATCATAGCCAGAGCCTCAGCCGCCGCCGCTGAAGCCTGAGCTACAGTATCAGGTATATCCTTGGGACTCTGGCAACAGCCAGTCACAAATATTCCGTCAGTCATAGTAGTTACCGGGTCCAGCTTGGGATGTCTCTCTAAGAAGAAACCATCGGCACTGCGACTGATATTAAATAGTCGGGCAACAGCCTCGGCATCTGGTTGCGGCTCAAGAGCAACGCTTAGAATAACCATATCCACCGGCAGGCGACGTTGCCTGCCGATTAAGGTATCCTCAAATTGAATAATGAGCTTGCCTTCTTCTTCAGGACTTTCAGCTATGTTAGTTATTTCTGCTGGACGACTTCGAATAAAAATTGTCCCTTCATTAAGAACCCGGTTATAAAATTCCTCAAAGCCTTTACCAAAGCTCCTAATATCAATATAGAATTCGTAGACCTCAGCCTCAGTGTGTTCCTTTATCAGATGAGCAAGTTTCATAGAGTACATACAGCAGACTCGGGAACAATACTCATGATATTTCTCGTCTCTGCTGCCGACACAGTGAATAATGGCAATGCTCTCAGGGGTGGAACCATCCTTGAGCACAATATTGCCATCGGTTGGACCGGAAGAATTAACTATTCTCTCAAACTCAAGGCTGGTGATAACATTGTCCAATCGCCCATAGCCATATTGATAGATAGGAGTAGGGTTAAAGACATTAAAACCAGTGGCTAAAATTATGGAGCCAACCTCTATCTCAATAATCTTGTCTTCCTGCTCAAAATCAATGGCCTTTGCCTCACAAAACTTCTCACAGACACGACATTTACCGCTCAGGAAGTAGGCGCAGTGCTCTTTATCTATAACTGGTATGTTAGGCACTGCCTGGGGGAAGGGGGTATAAATAGCCTTTCTCTTGCCCATACCAGCCTCAAACTCACTGTCAACCTTCCATGGGCATTTCGTCTGGCATAAGCCGCAGCCGGTGCACTTATCCTCATCAACATACCTTGCCTTCTTCCTGATTTTAACCTTGAAATTCCCGATATAGCCTGAAACCTCCACAACCTCACTATAGGTCATTAGCTCAATATAGGGATGCGAGCCAACCAGAGTCATCTTCGGAGTGAGGATACAGGCTGAGCAATCCAAGGTGGGGAAAGTTTTATCCAACTGAGCCATGTGCCCTCCGATACTAGGTTCCCTTTCCACCAGATAGACCTTGTGCTCAGAGTCAGCCACCTTCAACGCCGCCTGAATGCCAGCAATACCTCCACCGACTACCAGAGTATTGGCGTTAACCGGAGCTTCCCTTGATTGCAAAGGCTGGTGGTAATAAACTCGCTTTACCGCAGCGCTGACCAATGCCTTAGCCTTCTCAGTTGCTTCTTGTTTATCTTCAGTTACCCACGAGCAATGCTCACGAATATTTGCCATCTCAAATAGATACGGATTTACCCCTGCCTCATAACAGGCACGTCGAAAGGTAGGCTCATGCATGGTTGGTGAGCAAGAGGCGACAACTACCCGGTTAATGCCCAAGTCCTTAATATCATCTTTGATCAATTGTTGCCCAGGTTCAGAACACATAAATTTATAGGCGCGAGCCACCACTACCGAATCCAAATCCTGGGCAAATCGGGCTACCTCTTCTACATCAACCGTACTAGCAATATTGCTCCCACAATGACAGACATATACCCCAATTCTAGGTTCCACTGTTGACTCCCTGCTTCACCTTTGATATATAGTCTAGCACTTTGCTTGGTGAAACTATATTTGTATTCAATCCCAGTGATGCGGGGTCAATCCCTAAAGCAATACCGATTAACTGACTAGTGAACAAAACAGGCAAGTTATAGTTAGTTTTGAACTTACTATTTACTTTACCCTGATAAGCGTCAAGGTTCATCTGGCACAGCGGACATGGTGTAGTGATGCACTGAGCGCCATTCTCCACAGCATTCTCCAGTAATTTACGGATTAAGCTTAGGGCCAGACCCTCTTCAGGTATGATTAAAGAGCCACCACAGCAACGATTCTTCAATGGATAAGGCACAGCCTCGCCCCCGAGGTTATTCACCAGAATATCCAGGGACTGAGGAGACTCGGGGTCATCAAATCCATAATCAGGGCGGACCATCTGGCAGCCGTAGTAAGGAGCTACCTTAAGTCCGTTAAGTGGTCGTTTAACCTTAGATGCAATAACCTCAGGGGTAACGTCACGAAACAGGACTTCTATCAACTGCCTTACTCGCACCTTCCCGTGGTAATCCAAATTAATGACAGCCAAAGCCTCATTTACCTCTCCCATTAGCTGAGGGTGCTGTTTTAAATGCAAATTGGCTCCATATAGGGTTACAAAGCAAGAAGGGCAAGGTGTTACCAGGTCTAGCCCGGTTTTCTCAGCCAGAGCCAGGTTGCGAGCCGCTACTAAAATAGCCTCGCGTTCATCTAATGAGCCATAGGGAGTTGAGCCACAACATGTCCAGTCCTCCAACTCCATTAACTCCATATCCAAAGGCTTGGCTATAGCTTGAACTGAGAGACCAAGACCTTTAGCTGTAGCCTCAGATGAACAGCCAGGGAAATATGAATAGTATTTCATTGGCTACCTCTAATTTCTCCGAATTTTTGTATGAGTTCAGATAAATCCTGTTTACCTTTAACCCTCTTTGGTATTAACGGCAGGCGCTTGTGAAGGAATAGCTTTAAGCCTACAGATAGCATCTTGAGTGCCGCCAAGGGGTTAGTTGTCAGATAGTACCTGAACATCGTTCCAAATTCATGGACTCGCCCGTTCCCCTTGATGGAACTAACAAAACTCCGATACATGGCTGGAGTGCGGGTTCCTTTGACTTTAAAGCCTTGCTGATTTGCCAAGCATTCTAAAGCATGAGCCATCTCGGTTGGTTTGACACCTCGGGGACAGCGCACTGTGCACATATAGCAGGAGAGGCAGTACCACATAGAGTTACTGGATAATACCTCGTCTCGCATCCCGGCTCGAATCATGGCAATAATCCCCCGTGGTGAATATTCCATTTCATTAGCTACAGGGCAGGTGCCGGTGCATATACCACATTGAATGCAAGCCCGAATATTCTCACCACCGGGGGTAGCCGCAACTTCCTCCACAAAGCTTTTCATATCGACCTAAATGTTATCACAAACCAATGTGCTCAGCAAGCCTAAAAATTATAGTCCTTTCTAATAGAAAGATGAGCCTGAATAGATAATAATGGCTTTCTTTCTATGTTACTACTTTTTTCAAAGCAACTTATTTCACAAACCTCGTGATTTGTTGGAAGAGATTGGAACGAGCTTTCACCATACTTTCTGCTAATTGATTGTCGCTCATTTGATTGGCGATTGTATCAAGTCCCTCAAGAGTTATATCGGGACGCAGGCAACTATCAGTCTGGGACAGAGATTTCAGCCTTTCATAGGGTGTCATCACCTCCTCATACGGATAAGTTTTCTTAACTTTACCTTTGTGGTGGATAACAGACACCAGGAAGAAACAAGACCGGTGGAAATTGATATACGGATTTGAGTAGCCCTGGTTATACCCATTAAGCAATTCGGCACAGGCTTGCGGGATATAAGCATATCCCAGCTTCTTACGAACAACAGAGCCATTCTTGGTCTCCACAAGACCATTATCATTGGTATGTTTGGTCTTGATTTAGTGAAACATATAAGCAGTTTGTTCAACAGCTAGAGACTCTTATTTGCCATTGTTATCTCTGCCGTGATAAACTGTAGGATTAAAACTAGAGATTCTATATGAGAATATTAGTAACTAATGATGATGGCATATTTGCCCAAGGGCTATGGATACTGGTCAAGGAGTTAAAGAACATTGCTCAGATAGTAGTGGTAGCCCCAGATAGAGAGCAGAGTGCCATAGGCACTGCAGTTACCCTCAACCGACCGCTAAGAGCCCAAAAAGTTATGCCTATGGTGCCAGAAGTAGAAACCTACTCTGTAGAGGGTACCCCGGCTGATAGTGTTATAATGGCTTTGGGTGAGCTGGCCGGAAACAAGATAGACCTAGTCATTTCAGGTATAAACCATGGAGTAAACCTGGGCGACGATGTATTTATCTCCGGAACGGTGGGGGCTGCTCTACAGGGTTATCTGCGTGGTTTTCCAGCCCTTGCCATATCAGTAGATGCCGTGGACAACATCCACTTGGAGAATGCGGCTAAATTAGCCGCATTAGTAGCTAGAAATATTGACTCTGGGTCCCTACCCGTTAATATTTTCCTTAATATAAACTTGCCCAGTTTACCTCTAGCCGAAATCAGAGGGGCAAAGATTACCAGGTTAGCCGGCCAAAGCCATATTAACTCAGTTGAGGAAAGGCATGATGGCAGACGCAGATACTACTGGCTAATCCGTAACAGAGTAAACAAGAATACCATTCAGAAAACAGATATATGGGCAATCGAGCAAGGTAATATCTCTATCACTCCCCTGCATACTAATCTATCTAGCAAAACTTCATCTCCTATCAGGGCTAGCCTGTGCTCTGACCTTATTTACCAGCTACGCAATTTCTAGATGATTAGAATAAGGCAAAATATTATTAAATACACTAGGTGAGTGTCATACATTGTTAGGCGAAAGGGGTTAGAGTGCCAAAAAGGACTTATCAGCCGAAGAGAATCCCAAGGAAGCGAGTGCATGGCTTTCGGGCGAGAATGAGTACCCGGGGTGGACGAAACGTCTTAAAGGCAAGGCGACTCAAGGGACGTAAGAAATTGACTGTGGTATGACATAAGAAGCACCTTGGCTGAGGTTATTTGTCACATCCGAAATGGATTGACCCGTAAAAGCGAGTTGCGGGACTTAGTTTGGGGTCGAGCTTGCTTTTATGTATGATTTGTTTCTTCAATTTTGCCTTGATAAATAGTCCCTTTATTAGTATTATTAGTAAAATGTTTGGGAGCAAAAATAATGCGCCGAGAAGAACATCTTACTAAGTCAGAACAGTATGCATTAGTTTACAATGAAGGTAGCTCATGGGCGAATAGTTTAATAGTAATGAAGGCTTTACCTAACCGGCTTGCCCTAACTAGGTACGGTTTATCGGTTAGCAAACGAGTAGGTAAGGCAGTAACCAGAAACAGGGTAAAGCGTTTGCTTCGTGAAATCTTAAGACTAACACCACTTAAGCCGGGATGGGACATTATATTTATTGTTCGTTCTGGGGCAGCTAATGCCAATCATGCTACCCTTAACAAATCGGTTGATGGTTTGTTATTCCAGGCTAAGTTATTAGTGGGGGGAATATGAAAGACTTTGCCTTAAAGTTAATTAGAGTCTATCAGTTGACTCTATCGCAGGTTATGCCACCCTCCTGCCGCTTTACCCCAACCTGCTCTCAATATACCTATGAAGCTATCTCAAGGTATGGTTTCTGGAAAGGGGCATGGCTGGGGATAAAGCGACTAGCTTGTTGCCATCCCTTACATCCTGGTGGTTATGACCCTGTGCCATAATAGAAGGAGTAAATGGAGATTAAATATAATAGAGTATTGTTAGTCAAGGTACTGCTATTTTTAGTAATAGTTCTCGTATGTGGACTAAGCGTTTTCGGTTGTGTCGGAAGGGGATCTATACCTAAGGGGTGGTCAGGGGGAGTAGTAGCTGATAGCATTCTATTTTTGGGCTCTATGGAGGGAAAGCTTGTCGCCGTGGACATATCAAGTCACACTCGGTTATGGGAAGTTCCCCTGGAGACTTCAGAACAGACCAGCGGCTTTGGCTGTGCGCCAGCATCTACCGCAGTAGCTATATACGGCTCTCCAGCAATTACGGAAGAGTTAGTTTATGTTGGCGGCTATAACGGTAAAATTTATGCCTTTAGTGTTGGTAAAGATGAACCGAGGTGGATATACCCTCGTGAGGGTAATCTTCAGCCTATTGTGGGTGGGGCTATTGTCTCCCAAGGCAAGCTCTATTTCGGTTGTTCTGATGGGAAGGTCTATGCCCTGGATGCTGCTGATGGTTATACGGAATGGGAATTTCAAACTGGGAGTAAAATTTGGGCAACACCGGTGATTGATAGTGAAACACTGTATATTGGTTCCTTTGATAAGAAACTCTATGCAGTAGATGCTGCGACCGGCGAAGAGAAGTGGGGGAAGCCTTTTGAGACCCAGGGGGCAATTATCTCTACCCCCGTGGTCTATAATAACACTATTTATATTGGTTCCTTTGATAGATATCTTTATGCGATAAGGATTACAGATGGTAGCCTGGTATGGAAATCGGAGGTTAAAGCTGATAATTGGTTCTGGACTAAACCTGTGGTCTTTAATAATACCATCTATGCCGGAAATCTTGACGGTAAAGTTTATATCCTAGACACCGAAACTGGTGAAGAGATAGTAGACGCCATTGACCTTGGAAGACCAATTTCCTCATCACCGGTTTTAGTTGATGATTCAGTTATTGTTGCTTCAGAAGAAGGTCAGGTGTGGATTATAGATACTACGAATAATCAGAAGAGTGAGTTAAAAAATCTGGAGGAGAAGGTATATGCTTCTCTTTGTGCCAGCGATGGGGTTGTTTATATTCATACGAGT
>Ga0315545_1005348_pt1 | contig 10328 bp, 4 predicted proteins | sample SalMarSW160210MG_FD_203096 | JGI IMG/M metagenome (GOLD analysis project Ga0315545, IMG submission 203096) | Salt marsh sediment microbial communities from the Plum Island Ecosystem LTER, Massachusetts, United States - Salt Marsh Sediment SW1602-10 ...
CGAGCTCGGGCACGAGCGGGTGCTCGGGCGCCGTCACCATGTACGTCGCGCCGAAGAGCGTATCGACGCGCGTCGTCCAGCACGCGATCACGCTCTTGGTGCGCGTCTCAACGAAGTCCATCTCGACGCCCGGCGAACGGCCGATCCAGTTCGCCTGCATCGTCCGGACGCGTTCAGGCCAGCCATTGAGTTTTTCGAGATCGCCGAGCAGCCGGTCGGCGTACTTGGTGATGGCGAAGAACCACTGCTCGAGCTGCTTGGTCTCAACGACGGCGTTCGAGTGCCGCCAGCAGCGCCCGTCGATGACCTGCTCGTTGGCCAGCACGCTCTGGCACTCGGGGCACCAGTTGACGGGCGCCTCCTTGCGGTAGGCGAGCCTGTGCTTGTAGAACTCGAGGAACAGCCACTGGGTCCACTTGTAGTAGTCGGGCTCGCATGAGCTGACCTCGCGCTCCCAATCGTATTCAGTGCCCAACATCTGGAGCTGGCGCTTGCCCGCCGCGATGCTGGCGTGTGTGCCCTCGCGCGGATGCACGCCTTTCTGGAGCGCGGCCTGCTCGGCCGGCAGGCCGAAGGCGTCCCACCCCATCGGGTTGAGCACGCGGTGGCCGTGCATCATCTTGTAGCGTGCCACCACGTCGCCGATAATGTAGTTCTTGCCGTTCCCGACGTGGAGCGAGCCCGACGGGTACGGGAACATCATGAGCAGGTAGTACTTGTCGGCATCGCTCGCGCTCGTCTCGACGTTGAACAGCCGGTTGTCACGCCAATGCTGCTGCCACTTCGGCTCGATCTCGTTCGGTCTGTACTCGTCCATGCGTCCTGTGAATCCATCGTCCAAAATGACACCGCCCCGCCGACGGGACGGCTGCGACTGCGTCGCGCCCGCGTGCCCGCGCCCGCCTACTGCGGCGTCCGTTGGCCGCCTAGCCAGGCGGCCAGAGGTTCATGCTCTTCTCGCCGAAGACCTCGGCGCCGAAGCGGTACAGCTCCGAGCTCGAACTCTGCCACTCGTCGAGCGGCAGCCCTGCCTTCCAGCAGGTCTGTTCCAGGAACTTCGGAGCGTCCCATGCGTGCTCGGTCGCCACCTGCGGCAGCAGCAGCCCCGAGCGGCCACCCGAGCGGATCAGCAAGCCGTGCGCGCCGATCTCGACGTCGCCGGCCCCTTTGACTCGCTCGAGCGCGCCGAGCACCGAGAGCTCGATGTCGATCTCCTCGACCTCGCGCGGCCTGACCGGCGGGAACCGCGGGTCGTGGGCCGACGCCTCCACCGCCAGATCGCGCACCGCCTGCCACAGCGGCTTGATCCCCTCGACGTACCCGATGCACCCGCGAAGCTGCCCCGCCTTGTGCAGCGAGACGAACGCACCCAGTGTCGCCCGGGCGCTCTCGGGCACGTCGAGCGGATCCTGCAAAACCTCGCCCACGGCGAACGCCGCCATCGAGTCCCTGGCGAGCCGGAGCAAGAACCGCCTGTCCTCGTCAGACAACATGCGATCACCCCCGCTCGAGCCCAGCATACGGCCCGGCCGCAGGCGCAGCAAGCAAAATGACCTCCTGCCCACACCCCAGAGCGTGACGCAGCCCGAACGCGCGAAATCGCTTGACCGCGCGCCATCGCCGCGACTAAATGTGAGCACCCCGTCCGACGCTGGAAGAAAGGGAGAATACCGATGCGTCGACTCCTCATTCCGTTTGCCGTCTGCATCCTCGCCGCCATGGTCGTTCCCGGCGCGCCCGCCGCCGAGACCATCACAGCCAAGACCGTCGCGATCCTCGACTTCGAGAACACCAACACGGAAACGAGCCAAGACGACTGGCTCTGCGCCGGCATGGCCGAGACGCTTATCACCAAGCTGCGCCAGGTCCGCGACCTCCGGCTCGTCGAGCGCAAGCAGATCATCAAGGCGATGGAGGAGCTCGACTTCTCGGCGAGCGATTTCTTCGACAGCGAGAAGTCCGAGCAGCTCGCCCGGTTCCTCAAGGTCGACGTGCTGCTGGTCGGCGGCTTCCAGCATTACGGTGACGCGATCCGGATCACCGCGCGCTTCGTCGACGTGAACACCGGCGAAGTCCTCAAGGCCGTCGACATCACGGGCGAGATGGACGAGATCTTCGGCCTCCAGGATGAGCTCGCCCTCAAGCTCATCGAGTCGCTCGGCATCGAAACCACGCGCCGCGAGCGCAAGACGGTCGCCGTGAACCCGACGACCAGCCTCAGCGCGCTCGAGCTCTACAGCAAGGCGCTCAAAACCGACGACGACGACGAGCAGATCGCGCTGCTGCGCCAAGCGATCGAGGCCGACCCCGAGTACAAGGAGGCCTACAACGACCTCGCCGTGGTCTACATGAACCAGGGGGACTACGCGACCGCCATCGACCTGCTCAACAAGGCGCTCGACGTCGACAAGTCCTATTTCCTGCCGCACTTCAATCTCGGCGTCTGCTACTACCAGCTCGGTCGCTTCGACGAGAGCGCGCGGTCGCACAAGCGCGCCATCGAGGAGAACGAGAACTACATAATCGCCTACCTCGCGCTCGTCGAGGCCTACTTGGCCCAGGAAGACTACCGCCACGCCATCGAGGTAGCACGCCAGGCCGTCGAGCTCGAGCCGAGCGAGCCGCGCGGCTACAACCTCTGGGGCAACGCGCTCTACGCCCAGCAACGATACGAGGAGGCAATCGAAAAGTACCAGCAGGTCATCGAGCTCAACCCCGAGGCGGCCTACGCCTACTACAACATCGCCAACTGCTACGGCCAAACCGGGGAGACCGACAAGGCGCTCGAGTTCTACGCCAAGACGCTCGAGATCGATCCCGACTACGCGCTCGCCTACTACCGTCGCGCGTCGCTCTACCACTTCACGCTGCACGACGCGAGCAAGGCGGCCGTCGACTTCGCCAAGTACATCCAGTACGAAGAAGGCGACCCGGACGGCTACATAGGCCTGGCGCGGGCCTACGCGGAACTCGGCCGGACCGACGACGCCGAGGAGGCGTATGAGACGGCCATCGATCTCCAGCCGAACCTGCCGGACGCCCTGAACGAGCTCGCCAACCTCTGCTTCGACGACGAGGACTACGACCGCGCCGAGCGCCTCTACCTCCGGACACTTGAGGCCAACCCCGATTTCATCTTCGCTTATCATAACCTCGGTCGGCTCTACGCCTACGTGCGCGGTGACCAGGACACGGCCGCCAGCTACTTCGAGAAGGCGCTCGCCATCGACCGCAACTACGCCGCGTCACTCGTCGAGATCTCCCTCGTCGAGCTGCGGCGCGAGCGCTGGGACGACATGATCACGTGGCTCATGCGCGGCCGCAAGCTCGATCCCGAAGACCCGTTCTGGCACTACTACCTCGGCTACGCCTACGACGAGAAGGCCAACGCCAGCCGCGCCGAGGGCAACACGGGCGTCGCCCAGCGCTACGCGGAGACGGCGGAGAAACACCTCAAGGAGGCCGATCGGCTCAACCCGGGCGATCCCGACGTCTACAACCTGCTCGGCAACCTGCGCCTCAACAGCGGCGAGCCGGCCAAGGCCGTCCCGTACTACGAGCAGGCGCTCGAAGCGAACGAGGACCACGTCTTCGCCAACGTCAACCTCGGCACAGCCAATCGCCAGCTCGGCCGGTACGTCGAGGCCGAGCGCTGCTTCAAGCGCACCCTGACGCTCGCGCCCGAGTACGCGTTCGCCGCCTACCAGCTCGCCGAGATGTACGACGAGGACCTGCACCAGCCCGACGACGCGGTCACCTACTACAAGCGCTACATCCAGCTCGTCGGCGAGGACGAAAACGTCCAGGCGCGCATCAAAGAGATCGAACGCGGCGGCACCAGCGACGAGTTCTGAGATGCTTAGGAAACGATGAGCGAGCTCGCCGGATGATGACGCTTGCCGGCTGCCCACGAAGGACTGCACTGCATGCTGCGTAGAACGCGAACGCCCGACGATGTCGCCACGATTCGCCGCCGCGCCGAGCAGTTCCTCACCGAACTCGCGACCGAGAATTACACGACCCACGCCGGCCTGTCCGAGACCTCGAACGTCGCCGCCATCTACGCCCGCTACGCCGACCTGGCGAGCGAGCCGCTCTTCAACGCCCTGCGCGACCAGGCCACACGCGCCAACGACGATGAAGAGCGCCGGGCCGCGTACCTGGCCGCGTTCGTCGGCGAGCTCATCGCCGGCGCCCGCACGAAAGAGCTCGTCGACGAGCAGAACGCGCTCGAAGCGAGCGCCGAGGTCGTCTACCCGTGGGGCCGCGAGCCGTACCGGCAGTCGGCCGTCACGCTCGCCAACGAGCCGGACCGCGACCGACGGCGCACGATGGCCGACGCCCAACGCGCCGTCGTCAAGGAGCTCACGCCGCTCGCGCGCGCCATCATCGACGCCCACCATGAGACGACGCGCGACCTCGGCTTCGAAAGCTACACGCGCGCCGTCGAGGAAATCGACCGGCTCGACCTCGGCGCCGTGCACGAGGCGACGCGGACGTTCCTGCGCGAGACCGAGTCGCTCCACGAACGCGAGATGAGCGCCGTCGTCGGCGAGCGCCTCGGCCAGCGACTCGACGAGACGGCCAAGTGCGACGTCGGCTACCTCTGGCGTGCGCCCGAGCTCGACGCCATGTTCCCCGCCGACCGGATCGTCCACACGGCCGAACGCGCCGTCCGCGGCCTCGGCCTCGACATCTACGCCGGCGGCCACGTCCAGCTCGACATCGCGCCGCGCCCGAAGAAGTCGCCGCGCGCATTCACGGCCGCGATCGAGGTGCCCGGCCGCGTCATGCTCGTCATCACGCCCGCCGGCGGCCAGGACGACTGGCACGCGTTCTTCCACGAGCTCGGCCACGCCCTCCACTACGGCTACGTCGACGCCGCGCTCGATTTCGAGTTCCGCCGCCTCGGCGACCACAGCGTCACCGAAGCGTTCGCCTTCCTGCTCGAGCACCTTCTGGTCGAGCGCGCGTTCCTCGACGAGTACCTGCCGCACGAGCTCTTGAGCGCATACCTCCGTCACGCCGCCCGCGCGCTGCTCTACATGCTGCGCCGCTACTGCGCCAAGCTCGACTACGAGCTCGTCCTGCACGACACCGACGCGAAACCGAGCGACGCGAACCTCGCCGCCGCGTATGCGGAGAAGCTGTCGGCCGCTACACGCGTCGCCTACGATCCCGCCGACTACCTCGTCGACGTCGACGCCGGCTTCTACTGCGCCCGCTACCTGCGCGCGTGGTTCTTCGAAGCCGCCTTGGCCCAGTACCTCGACAAGGAGTACGGCGAGAAGTGGTTCACCACCCGCGAGGCCGGCGAGTTCCTGCACAGCTTGTGGTCCGACGGCCAACGCCGCCGCCTCGACGAGCTCGAAACCCAGCTCGGACTCCCCCACGCCGACCCCGCCCCCCTCATCGCCCGCCTCCGCACCCACCTGGAAGACTGAAGAGACTCTCGCAGAGCCGCAGAGCCCGCAGAGGGCAACGCAGAAAACCACGGGTATCACGGGACAGCGCCTGCGAGCAGCAGCGATGTAGGGCGGGTCGCCCTCGGCCCGCCGTCTTGTTCTGTCGCCGCTGCGCGGCTTCGGCGGGCCCAGGGGGACCCGCCCTACAGCGTTCGCGCGCTTCCGGCGCGCTTCCCCTTGGCGTCTTTGCGCCTTTGCGTGAGACCAATCCTGATCTACAATCGTGACCGCGAATCACTCGACGGAGGGAACGCCCCATGCCCGACGAGCCACCGCCCGACGAAGAACAACTCGCCTGGATGACGCCCGAAGGCCGCCTCAAAGAAATCCCGATCAAGAACCTCTCGGCCGGCGAAGAGTACACCGAAGACGAACTCGACAAGCTCCGCGCCTACTGGACCGAAGAACGCACCCGCGCCGTCGCCGAGTGGATCGATCGGGGAGCTAGCCCCGAAGACATCCCCGAGTGCCTCGGCAACGAAGGCGGGAACCCTTTGAGTGAGGAGCGCCCACTTGATCTCCGCGGGATCAGGCTCTTCCGTCGCCTGCAGAGAGAGCGAACGGAGAAGTCACCGGTGCCCAACCTCAGCGAGGCACACCTGGAGCACGCCAATCTGCAGGCTGCTCACTTGGAGCACGCTAACTTGGGAGGTGCGCACCTGGAGCACGCCAAGCTCTTCATGACGCACCTGAAACATGCCGACCTCCGCTCGGCGCATCTTGAACACGCCGAGCTTCACGCGACGCACCTGGAACATGCCGATCTCACTCGGGCCCACCTTAGGCAAACCGAGATGGAGCTGACTTGCATCTCGGAGACAGCTCTTGTGAACGTCTATCTTGACAATACCGTTTTCCGCCCCGTGAACTGGAAGGACGAGCGGCGGCGCGATCCGGAGGCGACGTTATTCCGCGGCTTCGACGTGCGCGGCATTCGCTACAGCGACCCGCTGTTCGACCAATGGGTGAAGCAGGCCAACTTCATCCACGCCAAGCGCGATATTTGGTGGAACCCGTGGAGATGGCTCAGTCGGAGAGTACCCCGAGTCTCCTCCTTTCTGAAACAGTGGCCGCCGCCGTTGTGGCTGTTGTGGAAAGGGACGTGCGACTGCGGGCGGAGCGTCCGACGCTGGGCGATCACGTGCGCGGCGGTGGCGGTCCTGTTCGGCTTTCTCTTCTGGCTGTGCGCGGGCTTTTGGGGCATGCCCGTCGTGGAGCTCCAAGGCGCCGTCGATCCCAGCCAGACGAACGAACCAGGCCGGATCGTCTACCCGACGACCTACCTGTACTTCTCCATCGTGACCTTCACCACGCTTGGGTTTGGCGACGTGACGCCAACAGGGTTGCTGGGCGAGTTCCTCGTCACGGTCGAGGTGATCCTCGGCTACGTTGGCCTGGGTGGGTTGATCTCGATCTTCACCACGAAGCTGATTCCGCCGCGGTAGGGCGGAAGGCACTCGCCACGGAGGTCACGGAGAACACGGAGCTGGAGAGCTCTCCGTGCTTGCTCGCCGGAGGCGTGGCCCTCCGTGTAGGACTGAACCGTGCAGACATCTTCGTGCGGCGAGAATGCCCCGGGAGGTGAGACTGTACCCGCTCTTTTTCCCATCCCCGTCTTGCCTCGCCGAAAAGGGGTGAGAACTGCATGGAACCTCTTGCACGAGGCACTGTCCAAACGTATAAGCCTAGAGAAGAGTCTGCCGCGGCTGGGAAGGCGCCCTGGGCTCCAGCACACTGCGGCACGACGTGCTGGGGGCGATCATGGCATTTCGCTCACACGCCACGCCACGCGGCGCGACCGTTCAGCGGTCCGCTTTCCCATTCCGAATTCACTTCCCGCGTCGACCTGCCAGTAAAGGAGACGAGCCGTGTTGAACCGAGTCATTCCCTGCTTGCTCGCGGCCGCTGCGCTTGCGGCCGTTCTGCTGACCGTGCCTTCGCTCGCGGCCGAGCGGTCCGCGGCGGATGCGAGCACGCCGCAGCGGCACGTGATCTACGTGCCATATGAGAAGCTCGACCAGGTATTCCAGGCCGAGGACAAAGGGGTGTTCCTCCCCTACTCAGAGTTCAAGGAGCTGTGGGAGTACTACCGCCGGCACCACATCGCGGGGCCCGAGGACAAGCCGCCGGTGCCTGTGCTGGTCTCGCGCGCGCTCTACGAGCTGACCATCGAGGGCGAGGTCGCTCGCGGCACGGCTGCGCTGTCGATCGAGAGCCTCGACGAGAAGTGGGTCACGCTGCCGCTGCCGTTCTCGGGCATCGCCTTGAGCGAGGCGACGCTCGACGGCAAGCCCGTGTTGCTGCGCGCCACGCCGAAAGGCTACGAGCTGCTGCTGCATGAGCGCGGGCCGCACACGTTGGCGCTGACGTTTGCCGCGCCGGTCGTGTCGCGCCCGGGCCACAAGGGGGTCCGGTTCAACGTACCGCAGGCGGCGTTGGCGAAGGTGAACGTCACCCTGCCCGAAGCCGACGTGGCGATCGACGTCGATCACCTCGTGTCCGGCCAGAAGACCACGGGCCACGGCACGACGACGTTCAGCGCGTTCCTCGGGCCGACCGACGCCGTCGGCATCGGGTGGCAGCCCAAGGAAGTCGAGCGGGCCGAGATCCCGCCGCTGCTGCACGCGCGGACGGCGACGACCGTTATCGGCACCGAGGGCTTGATGCGCGCGCGGACGAGCATCCGCTACGACATCATGCGCGCGCCGGCCGAGCGGTTCGCCGTGCTTGTGCCGGGCGACTTCAACCTGCTCGACGTATCGGGGCCGCAGATCAAGACGTGGGACGTCGAGGACACCGACGGAGGCAAGGTGCTCACCGTTGAGCTGCACGAGCCGGTCGAGAAGGCCTACACACTCACCGTCGAGGTCGAGCGGATCCTCGCCCGGACCGACCTGACGATCGAGGCGCCCTCAGTCCAGGCTGCCGGTGAGAACGTGGCCCGCGAGATCGGGACCGTCAGCATCGCCGCCAGCGACGAGCTGCGCGTCACGGTCGAGCGCACGTCGGGGCTTGCGCGCATCGATATCGATGAGGCCGGCGTCAGGCCCGAGGCGGGCGTCACGCCGCTGTTCGCCTACCAGTACTGGAAGCCCGGGTGGACGGCTGCGCTCTCGATCGAGAAGATCCTGCCGCGCGTGCGCGCCGACGTCGTGGCGCTCACCACGATCGACAAGCGAAACGTGATGCTGCACGCCGACGTGGCCTACACGGTCTCGGACGCGGGCATTTTCCAGCTCGCCGTGCGGATCCCGTCCGATCTCAAGGTACGCACGGTGGGGCCGGAATCGCTCGTGGACTCGCACACAGTCACGCCCGAGGGCGAGTGGCAGCGCGTCGACGTGCTGCTCAAGGAGAAGAAGCTCGGCGCGTTCACGATCACCATCTTCGCCGAGCGGCCGATGTCCGCCGAGTTCGCCGACGGAGACACCGTGGCGATCCCCGAGGTGACCGTGCTCGACGTCGAGCGCGAGACGGGCATGGTCGGCATCGCGGCGCACGCCGGCTACGAGGTGAGCCCCACCGACACCCACGAGAACCTGATCAAGATCGCCAAGCAGGAGTTCCTCGCACGACGCCCGGTGAGCGGCGCGTTCGAATTCCGCCTCGCCTACCGGTATGCAGAGCACCCGTATACGGCCACGGTCACGCTCACGGAACGCTCGCCGCAGGTGACCGCGCAGGTCGACGCGGTCGTCGACGTCGGCGAGGACGCCACGACGCTGACCTACGTGCTCACCTACTCGATCCGCTACGCGGGGATCAAGGAGCTCAAGTTCACGATTGACCCGGCTGCGGCCAAGGGGCTTGGCCTCGACGTGTCGAAGCAAGAGGACTTCCGCATCGAGGGCGCCAACATCCGCGACCGCAAGCACCTGGGCGACGGCGTCTGGCAGGTGACCCTCGATAGCGAGCAAACGGGTACCTACGTGCTGACCATCACAGCCAAGGCCGGCACGGAGCTGTTCCAGATCGACTCGGGCGCCCCGCCGAAAGCCGCGATCCCGTCGATCGAGGTCAAGGAGACCATGGGCATCTTCCAGGAGACGGGGCACTTCGCGATCTGGAAGAGCCCTGACCTCGACGTGGAGACCGCACCCGGCAGCGACCTCGAACCGCGCGACGCACGCCAGTTGCCGCCGGTGCTGCAGTCGCCCAAGCTCGCCAAGGGGTTCCGCTACCTCAAGCACACGCCGGAGGTTTCGCTCGCGGTGGGCGTGATCACCTACGAATCGGCCGGCGTCGTGGGCGCCATCGTGCAGGAGGCCCACTACGACATGGTCGTGTCGCTCGAAGGCAAGCTCACCGTCGAGGCGATCTACTCGATCCGCAACAACAAGGAGCAGTTCTTCCGCATCGTGTTGCCCGAGAACGCCAAGATCTACGGCGCGTACGTGTCGGGCGCGACGGTCACGCCGCAGATGGGTGAGAACGGCGAGCGCCTCATCAAGGTGCCGCAATCGGCCGACCGCGACTTCACGCTCCGCCTGATCTACGAGACCGAAATGGCGAGCGGCACGATGGGCGCTGCCGGAGGACTCAAACTCGAGACACCCGAGATCAGGGGCATGAGCGTCTCGCGGCTGTCGGTGCGCCTGTTTTTGCCGAAGCGATACACCTATCTGCGCTTCCACGGCACGGTGCCGCGTGTTGACTACATAGCCACGCCGTGGCAGCGCTTTGGCGACCGCCTTGCCGGAACCGCGCGGCCCCCGGCGCTCTCGGGCGGGTACCGCGCGCGCTACGGCGCGCTCGCCGTCGAGCGACCCGGCGGCGACCCAGCCGCCGATCGCCCCGACGAGCGGGCCACGGCCGGCGGACGGGTGCCGATCACCAAGGAGGGTGTCATCTTCAACTTCGCCA
>Ga0315545_1005351_pt1 | contig 10327 bp, 3 predicted proteins | sample SalMarSW160210MG_FD_203096 | JGI IMG/M metagenome (GOLD analysis project Ga0315545, IMG submission 203096) | Salt marsh sediment microbial communities from the Plum Island Ecosystem LTER, Massachusetts, United States - Salt Marsh Sediment SW1602-10 ...
CGCCAGCGACCAGCGGAGCGGTCTTCCAGCGGCGCAGCTTCTCCTGGGCAGAGAGTAGCCCCCAGGAGAAAGTGAGATAGTAGGCAGGAGCGATTGCGTTCAGATACCGCTCTCGGAAGAGAGGTCGGATCTGGGCCACACCGAAGACGCAGATCGTGGGCACGACGATGTACAAGCTCAGGAAGAGCGCAACTCGCCTGTCTTTTCCGAAGGCAGGGATGAGGATGCCAAGGACAAGAAGCAACAGGAGTATGGGCAGTGTGAGCGACCGGTATGTCTCAGAGATGGTCTCGCCGATGCTGAAGGCGGTCAGACACCGCGCAAATACCATCCACAACGCTGGTGAGTCGCCTTCGGTGATCTCGATGAGGCGCGAGGAGCCGTACGCAAGCCACGGAACATACACCACGACGAGCACCGTCTGGATGACAATCCAGGCGTAGATCACTCTGCGCAGCTTTGGCTCAATCCGACCATGCTTCCTCCATTCTCCGAGGACGAAGGTCAGGACGAAGAGATTCTGGAACAGCAACATGAACATGTCGTAGTAGTGGGTGTACAGGCTAAGGAGGGTCATGGCGGCGTAGCCTGCCCAATGCCGGCGCTTGGCATCTTGTAGCGAGCGCATGAGGAAGACGAGGGCAGCTATGCTCAGGGCGGGCCAGACTGTATAATTCCGCACGTCTTGCGCATGCCACACCTGGAAGGGGTTGATGGCCAGCAGAAGAGCCGCCAGCGCCCCGACCTTGGGTCGCCCCATCGATCTGCCAAGCTGGTAGACAAGGGGCACTGACACGACCCCGAACAGGAGGGACAGGAATCGCGTCACAAACTCGCTCTGGCCGAGAGACTTCATCCATCCGTGGAGGAGTAGATAGTAGAGGGGTGGGTTTGGCTCGACATGGGCGATGCTCGGGACGAGCCACTCTAGTTCGTGTGCTGAGAACTGGATGCTGAAGGACTCATCTCCACGGAGAGGCTGATAGTCCAGCCGGTAGAGGCGTAGCGCAAAGGCCAGGATTGTGAGGGACAGGATGAGCACCGTCGTGGATGTGTTTCTGCTCAGAGTGATACCCTCGCTGGTTGCGCGCCAGTATCGAAAGCTACCTCGGTGTCCCCTTCAGGAGGCAGGTCGACCGTCAGGGTGGCGAGGCTCAACGACAGCCCCAATCCGTTTGTGCGTTCTCAGGACGACCATCGCTCTGGAGAGGACGCGGCTGCCTGTGAGATCGGGAGTGCAGATTCCGCCCTCCCACGCACGGGGAGCTCTTGCCGGGAGTGTCAGGACGTCTGCTACGTTGGCGCACGACGGTCCTCCTGGCCGCCGGTTCACAACATACCGGGAAGGAGTGGGCATGGCCTAGCGCCATCGATCCCCCCGTGGTAGACCTCGGCTGTGGGTATGGGGACTTCGACTTGACCTGCCGCGGGCAGCCTAGACTTCCACCCAGCGACGTGGCGCAGTCCTCGACGAGGCGTTGCTGGTCCCAGGCTGGCCGATGCTCTGTTGTGCAAGCGAGCGGTGAGGTCATCGTTATCCCGCGCAGGAACTGGATGTCTCTCCAGTCCCAGACCCTGGTCGGGTTGTCATCGACACCAACCGGTTCCTCGTTCCACACGTGAGTATCCCAACTCGTCGCTCCCCTGCAGTGTATGAAGAAACTGACGACGATGAGGCCGGACACCAGAGCGGCCCAGAGCGCCTTTGTTGGACCTCTAAGACCGGACATTCTCGAAAAGACCGGAATCATGAGGTACACGAGATGGGGAATGACGTCACAGAAGAACCTGGGACCATAAGAATGCCCTGCCCACCACTTGCTGAAGGAGGAAATGGCTACCCAATGCAGGATCACGATGGCCAGCAGAGCAGAGTCCAGTCTTCGCCATTCCCCGTCTCGGATTCTCAGAAAAACCCCGACAACCGACATCAGCAGCACCGGCGAGAAAACGAGTAGTCCTCGGCCTGGGCTTACCACATTGGCGACCAAGGCCTCCAGGAAGGCGGGGTTCGACCCGACCTTCTGCGGCAAGTAGTAGGTTGACAACAGCGAGTGATAGGTCGTCAAGTTGTACGCCAGAAGGGGTGCGGCGATGGCCGTGGCCCACAGCAAGTATCTCAGGAGGTACCTCCTGTACTCAACCGCGACGTACAGCGTCAGCACCACGACAGAAATGCTGTTTGTGGGACGTATGATGAAGGACAGGGCGAGTGGCAAACTGGCAAACTGGACCAGCGACGGTCTGTCCCTGGCTAGAAGGATCAGATAGAGCGTGGCGCTGAGCATGAGCATGGATGGGCCGTGCTGCCACAGGGCCCTGCTTGCGGTGGACCACGCTGGCGTGCAAAAAGCGAAGACCAACACCACCAACAGTGAGTATCTGCGACAAAGGAAGCGGAGAGCGATCAGGTAGATGAACAACGCTGTGCATCCGACTATCGACGAGGCGATGAGACGTTCCAGGTGTCCAGAACCCCCGTATCTTACGTATTCGTCCAAGTCGACATCGAAGAGGTAGCCGAGGACGTTGTCAATCACCATTAGAGGTGGAACAGCCACGATGGAAACGCCGATCGGCTGCTTGGTGTAAACGTGTCCACGTATCTCCTCCACGGTATAGTGGTTGTCATGCGGCACTACCATCTCACCGCGGTAGTCATTGCTGACGACTATCTGCTCGTACTCGTCCAGATCTGCATTGTGCTCTCTGATTACGCTCATGGCAACAGGCACGGACCAGACCGAGTCGCCGGCGTAGCAGCAGACGCGACTGAGCGAGTGGGTGAGGAAGACCGCCAAGAAGATCAGGGCCAGGGTCAGCATTTGCTTGCACGTTGCCCCCCGGGGATGGAATAATCGAGCCCGTAGTCCCTGTATACGCCTGGCCGATTTTATGCCGTACGCCACAATGTTGGTCAGTACCAGCAAACCCGCGAGCTGGGTGGAGTACAGGCCCACAACAAGGCGCTGCTGAATCACCAGGAGGAGAAGAGCTAGCAGAACGAGGGCCGCTATGACGAACGCGACGATGCGGGTCGGCCACCACAGTCGAGTCAGTACGAAGCTCGCCAGCACAGCGCACCAGAGACCGAGGAGGTGGACTGGGGGAGGAAGGATGATGGCCGTCGCGCCTTCCGGGTATGCTGCGGACACGGAGTCAACAAGGACCCCCAACTCTCGAAGGTCACCTTCACCGCGTGTCTGCGCGGGAACGAACACCTCGGAGTCGATCTCGACCTCCAAGTTGCCAGGAATGCCTATGGTATATCTATCCACAAGAAACTCGTAGGTCTCGAACTGGGCCGTGGGAGTGAAGGAAGACAGCTCCTTTCCATTGACTTTCACGTGTACGAGGGGGGAAGCTAGGCCGGTTGGCCTGTAGCCGTTGAGACTGATGCGCAGGACGAGTGGTGCGCTGCTACCTATGCCCGGCAGGTATATGAAGGATCTGCCGCTGCTCCAGCGGTAGGAGAGACCATCGGCCTGCTCCACATCGTAGAAGTTCCGGAGAAAAGGTGCGTCGCGACCTGTGCCGAGGTCGATGCGAAAGGGAGTCTTGACCTGATAGGCGAGGGATAGGGCCATGATCGAGATAGCCGCAAGAGTGCAGAACGCTCGGCTGCGCAATTCGCTGCTGATCATGCTTCTCCACACCACAGGCGCACTTACGGAGCGACTTGGAGTTCTCCCAGCAACAGCCGGTCCCCTTCCAACCGTTGGTCGTCCACGAGAATGGGAAGACGTCGTCCAGTTGCTGCGTCGTACATGCCGATCTCAATAACGTAGGTACCGGGAGGTGCCTCGGGATCCACGACGATCCTGTACCGATCAGTGATGACCTCCCCTCGTAGCCAACTCGTCGTTGGAGCCTCGCCACCCAGTGGGATACTGTCGGCCTGGCCCCAGACTCGTTCCTCTGCGTCGAGGAGGTGGGTGAACACTGTGTAGGAGACATCCATTTCCTCCAGAGCCTGCCAGTACAGCGTGAGCAGTATGGATTCCCCAGGCCTCAAAACGCCCGCGTTCAGGTCATGGCCCAGCAGGAATGCGCCCTGTCCGATTCTGGCTTCCACTGTATGCTGCATGGAAGGGATGTCAAACTCACGGCTCCGACCCTGTACTTCCACATGCCCGAGCTGTATCTCGCCGAGCACTTCTCCTTCCTCTATTGCTTGGAGGAGAAGCTCGTGCCGACCCTGTGGCGCATCGGGCGGTACAAGCAGGTCGTGCCAGTCTCTGAGCACTTCGCCTTCGTCCCACTCTGTGGTGGGGTACGTGCCGTCCACCGGCCGGCCTTTCTGCTCGAACCACACCTTCCCATCTTCGTCGGCCAGCTGTACCGACAAGATGTAGTCGCGCTGCACGTCCTCGACCGCCCGCCAGTACAGAGCCAGCCCCACTTTCTCTCCAGGGCTGGCGACGGCCACGGGCAAATCGTAGCCGAGCAGTTCAACACCGGGTGCCACGTCCCTTTTGGAGGGGGCGGTGGGCTCCATGGGATCGACCTCAGGCGGCGTCAGGGGCTCGATGACCTCCATTGTGCCTATCCTCAGAGTGCTCCTCACCGAACCCGACTCCGGGTCGCGGACCTGGACTCTCTCCATCGTCTCGCCATCGTATACCGCTACCTCGACAGAGTACACGCCGGGCGGAGTGGCTGCCACGCAGGGCAGCGTGTAGTAGTCGATTTCCAGTTGCTCAGCCGACCATCTCGACGTGGGTTCAAGGTTGTTGCTCAAGAGCAGTTTGTCCACCTGGCCGACAACTCGTCCCTGGCTGTCGAGCAGGTACACGCCTACTTTGTAGTTTCTATCCAGGCCTCGCAGGGCTTCCCAGCGCAGCACGACCCACCCCTCCTTGCCAGAAGGCAGGACCTTGCGTTCCACTTCCTCAGGCGAGCTGGTCGCGTGCGCGGACGAACCACCGTAGGCCACGCCCTCCAACCGCAGGTCTTCTCCGAAATCGAGTCCCACTCCTTCGAATGAGTCCGCGATGGAAAACTGAGGCGAAGCGGGTAGTGTGCATGTGACAAGATCGAAGTTGTCGTGCGGCTCGCTGCGAGTGTAGGTGCCGTATTTCCTGAACAGGAAGTCAAGCAGACCTTTGGGATCGGAGTTCAAGGACAGGTAAGCTTCTTCCAGAGCGAACGGCTTCCACTCGATCACCGCGGCTTGCCGGTGACCTTGACAGATGTGCGTGAGTTCCATCGGAGCGGTGCTCTGATCCACGGTGAGCGTGTGCTCAGGCTCGGGTCCGTCGTACAGAAAACTGGCCTCGTAGAAGACGATGTTGCTCTCACGAACGGGTGAGGCTGGGAGTATCCACACTCCGTCGGGGATACGTGTGGAGTTCATGACCTCGGCAGCTTCCAGGAAGGGGGCGTGGGTCACTTCGTATTCGTCCCTCGCTAGACTCTGCTGCCACGGTACGAAGTAGTCCCTACAGGAGAGAAAGGTGATGAGCACAAGTAGTACCGATAGAAGGGGCGCGGACGCCAGCTTGGCAGCCCGGTGGGATACTCTTCGGTTCAGCCACTGCTTCGCAGAGACGACGCCCAGCGCGCAGAGCATACACAGGGGCGGCAGGGCTCCTATGCCTCGGTTGAAGTGCGGGAGCACGCCGGTAGTGAACGCCCCGGGTAGAGACATAATGAGGAACCAGAGCACTATGAGCAGGTATCTGGGTTCTCTCCACCTCCGCAATGCCGTAGCCAGGCCCACAAGAAAGCACAAGGAGCTGAGGGGATCCAAGACCGGGCGCATACCCGGGTTACGGTCAAACTCGGGATCCCCTTTCAGGTTAAACATGCCCATGGTCTTGGCGAGAGCCATGCCGAAGGCCTGGATAGGCGAGCCGCGTCCCCAGTCTGGATTGAAGATGGAGAGCTGCATCTCACGTGCGAAGAAGATATCCGGGTGGACAACGGCGTAAATGCCCAAGGGTAGACAGACGATGGCCGCCACCAGCGCCACCAGGACCAGGTTCACGAAATGGCGTCGGCGGAAATCGCCGCTTGCGAGAACCCAGCCTCCGAAGAAGACGGCGAGCAGGATGGGCAGGAAGCGCGCACCGCGATAGGAATAGAGGCTGGCCCCCAACAGCAGCCCACAGGCAATAAAGGCCCGTCTTCTCCCACCGCGTATCCCTTTCCAGAGGAGGTAGATCACGGCGCAGGAAAAGAGCGGCAGGCTCACCACCTCCAATCCGGCGCGGCTGTAGATGATGTGCCAGTACGATGTGGCCAGGAAGAAGGCGGACAGGAGGGGCAGCAGAGACGGCGGACTTTGCTGCCGCGCAAAGAGTTCCTTTGCCAGCCAGAAGGCCACCGGCATAGCCAGGAGGCCGGCGAAGGCCGAGACGAAGCGGATGGCCCAGAGGCTGATGCCCCACAGCGTGAAGGAGAGAGCCACGAGATAGGTGTGCATCGGCTCCTCTCCGAAGTTCCCGGCGATGAAGAAGGGATGCTCCTCGCCTCTCAGGATCCTCTTCGCAAAGTAACCATCTTCGGCCTCGTCGACGCTCATTCCGACAGGAATGGACTCCAGTCGATAGAAGCGCAGGACCGCTGCCAGCAGCATGAGCAGAGCGAGGCACAGGTACTCTCTCTTTCTGAAACTCAGTCTGTTCCATCTCTGCACCAGGGACATCCGCATCGTCTCCCATCGTCAACTCAGGGCCCGGGTCTACGGAGCGACATTCACACTGCTCAAGAGGATCCTGTCACCCTGGACGGTACCTCGAGCATCGTACACCGGCAGTCGTTCCATGGTTTCCGGGTCGTACATGCCTATCTCCACCACGTATTCGCCTCTTGGGGTCTCTGGGTCCAGGGCTATCTCGTAGACATCCGCGATGACCTCGCCCTCGACCCAGCTTGTGGTTGGAGCATCGCCGCCCGCTGGTGGACTGTCAACCTGTCCTCGGACAACACTGTCGGCGTCCAGGACATGGGTGAACACTGTGTAGGGCGTGGTCATCTCAGCCAAACACTGCCAGTACAGAGTCAACCGGATGGGTTGTCCTGCGTCCACGCAACACTCCAGGTCGTAACCCAGGAGCCGTGGGCCGTCACCGAGGCGCACATCAAGTCTGTTCTGCATGGGTGGGACTTCGTAAGACCTTGACCTCCCTGAGATGCGTACGGTGCCCAGGTCCAGTTGTCCCACGAACAGGCCACCCCTGGCCAGCCCTACAGACAGTTGGTAGCTCCCACTGGGGGTCTGTGCGTCCACGACCGCCTCATGCCAGTCGCGGATGACTTCGCCCTTTTCCCACTCGGTGGTGGGATAGTCTCCATACGCCGGTTTGCTCTCCTCTTGGGCCCAGACCCCGCCCTGGGCATCCGAGAGCTGCACCACAACCAGATAGTCGCGAGACACGTCGTGGAGAGCCTTCCAGTAGAGTGCCACCTCGAGATCGTCACCGGGGTTCAGCTTTTCGCGCGGCAGGTCGAAACCCAGCAATCTCACTTCCGGGGCTATCACACCGTCGCTCGTGCTATGTGCAGGCTTGACCGCGGCTGGCACCTGTGGCTCGGCGATCCTCAGTTGGCCAATCGTATAGCTGTACCCTCGCAGCCCCCCATCCTGGTCTTGGCGGGCCAGCCTCTCCATGGTCGTCGTATCGTAGACCACGGTTTCGATATGGTATTCCCCGGGGGGCGTGGCTGGCAAGTTGGGCAGGACGTAGTAATCCATCTCCATCTGGCCCTGTTCCCACTCCGACGTCAAGCGCATGTGGTTGCTGAGCAGGGCTTTGTCAACCTGTCCCACGACTCGATCTCTGGTATCGAGGAGAGTGAGAGCCACCTTGTAGTCTCGGTCCAGGTCGGTCAGGGCGCGCCACTTGAGCACTACCCAGAGCTCAGCGCCGGAGGGTAGCACCCTTCGCTCCGGTTCCGTGGTGGCACGGACCCCGAAGTCTGCGGCCGTGAGCAGCAGTTGGCCGCCGAAGTCGGCAGAGACAGGCTCCAGAGAGTCGGCGATGCGCAAATCGCTGGACGCCGGCAGCTCCCAGACCTGGACGTCGAATCCGTCGAATTCGTACTGTTCTAGCTGTTGACCCTGTTTGCCGAGCAGGAATGGCGCCAGTTGCTTGGGATCAGCGTCTATGTAGTTGTAGGCTTCCTCCAGAATATAGTTCTTGTAGTCAACAAGGAGTGCCTTGGAGGCTCCCTGGGTTAGATCGGATAACTCATCGGCCGCGGTTGCCTCATCCAGGCGCAGGAAGTGAAGAGGTGCTTCACCGCGATAGAGGAACTCTACCGTATGGTGACCCGCTTCGTCGTGCGGCGAGGCGAGTGCACTGATAGGCAGTATCCACATGCCTTCGGGGTTGTCCAACTCGTTCATGGCTGCGGCCAGATCGACGAACTGCCCGTCGAAGTAGTGGTCGCGCAGGTCGGGGTTGCCAGCCCAGACGACGAAGTAGTCACGCACGGTGAGAGCAGTGCTCGTGGCCAGGACGGCGAAGATACAGAGTGAAACGAGGACTCTGGCTCTGGGGGAGGGTCTCCTGGCTCGCAACCAGTGCCAGAGCGTCTCCACGCCCAGGGCTGGGAAGACACAGGCCGCAGGGAGCGCGCCGATGGACCGGGAGAAGTGAGGCACGTCTCTCGGAGGTGTGAGAATGGGGGGCAAGCTCAGGATCACGAGCCAGAGCAGGAGCAGGGAGTGGGGTCGCTCCCGCCACCTGGTCAAGCTTACGCCCAGGCCGACGAAGAAGAAGAGGGAAGTCAAGAGGTCGAAGGCGGGACGCCCTGGAAGGTTGTGCCGCCAGTAGGGGTCGCCTCGCACGTTGTAGGTGCCCAGAACTCTGACGCTGCTCTGGAGGAGGGAGCGCAGGGGGCCCTGGGGGTTCTTCTCCGGGTTGAAGATGGAGACCTCACTCGCCCGGCGAAGGAAGACGTCGGAGTGAGTGACGTAGTAAGCTCCCAGAGGGGCGAAAACCACCACGGCCACCAGCAGGCACACTGCGATCTTGGTCCCGTACTCTCGCCAGAACCCCTTCTCCACCAGGGAGCGGTATCCGAGATAGCACAGGATCAGAATGGGAAGGAATCTCAGCGCCTGATATGTGTACAGGCTGGCTCCCAAGGCCAACCACGTCGACACAAACTCGCGCCAGCGCTGCGTCGTCAGCCCTCGCCACAGGAAGTACAAAGTGAGCACGACGAACAGGGGACAGAGGATGATCTCCCATCCCAGCCTGCTGTAGCTGACGTGCCAGTAGGAGATAGCGAGCCAGGAACTGGCCAGCAGTCCCGCAGTACGTGAGCTCAGCAACTGCCTGACGAGCACGTGTAGCAGGGGTATGGTAATCGTGCCGATGAGGGCGGAGAGCAGCTTGATCGCCAGGGGTGTGGAGCCGAGGAGCTCGAACAAGGCAGCCAGGAGGTACATGTACATAGGCTCGATGCCGCCCCAGCTCTCTGCGAAGAAGATGGGGTGCTCGCCCGCCAGGATACGATTGGCGGCCACTCCTTTGTACGCGGTGTCCCCGGCCAGGCCAGGAGGGATCTCCTCAAGCCCGTACAGTCGCAAGCCGGCCGCCACAACAACAATGACCGCCAGAAGCAGCAACTCCCGCCTGGAGAAAGGCATGCTCATGCCTCCGTTTCGATCCGCATGGTGTTGCGCCAGCAGGTACGACGAGACACCGACATGGCCCTAAGCCGCCCGCCTTTCTTCGAGATCTTCGGCCCCGGGCACTCGGCTCACACGCTTGCTGAGAGCCAAACCGGTGATCCAGTAGACCAGAACGCCCAGGTTGATGAGGGCGTTAGCGTACTTCAAGGGCTCGATGAGCCATTCCTGCTCCAGGACGCCGAGCATGTCCAGGAGGGCGGCGTCGTGCAGGCACATGTTGGCCAGAAAGGTGAGAGAGAGCACTGCGTAGACTATCCTCCACCGTCGGTGAGTGTGCAGGGCCAGCGCCAGGAACGGAAACACCGAGAAGACGTACGTCTCGTGCACCTGGGTGAGGGACATGTAGCAGGAAAAGCCCAGAAACGCGGCCACGACGGGGACAGAGGACTCGCCCCCGTTCCTCCACAGCCTCCACAGGCCCAGAGCGTAGAGCAGGGCCAGCAGCGCGAGGCCGATGGTCCTGGGGGTGATCAGTGTCCCGAGGGTGGGAAGCTGTGAGAGGGGCGCTGCGGTGTCAGCCACCTCTGCTCCCAGGCCTAGCACCCACCACAGGTTGTGGGCCCCCATCGTCGTGTAGGCCGGCAGGCCCGGGATGTCCAGACGGCCAATGGACCGCAGGTAACCCACCAGGCTGTCCCCGGTCCCCCGGCAGAAGAAAGGTGAGAAGACCAGGATCAC
>Ga0315545_1005352_pt1 | contig 10326 bp, 8 predicted proteins | sample SalMarSW160210MG_FD_203096 | JGI IMG/M metagenome (GOLD analysis project Ga0315545, IMG submission 203096) | Salt marsh sediment microbial communities from the Plum Island Ecosystem LTER, Massachusetts, United States - Salt Marsh Sediment SW1602-10 ...
CTTTTATAAGAATTATACAATTCATGGAAGTGTCAGACATGCGCTGCTATTTATTTCCGCTTAGATGTCAGACATGCGCTGCTACAAATTGTGTCAGATATGCGCTGCTATTTGTCAGTCAGTAGTTAGAAGTTATAATCCCAACCCATCACCAAACATAAATAAACAAAGGGATACAACTTTCAATTCAAAAAGAAGAAAAAGAAAAGTTTGAAACAGAAATTGTTTTAGAAGACTTAAAAATCGCATATCCATTTTCCCTTTAGAACTTGACAAATGTTACCAGACAACTTATAATAATGAAAGAATTGTCTGGTAATAGGGCAACAATAAATCTTTTACCAGACAAAATACATAAAAATTAAAATTGTCTGGTAATTATAGGGGATAAAATTGGAAATTTTAAATGGAGTATTAAATGAAGAATTAGAACGTTTGAAAAAACTTGAAAAGAGTTATGCGGAAAAAATAGCGCAACTCCCCAGAGGAAGCCTAATCAAGAAAAACATTAAAGGTAACATTTACTATTATCTAAATTACAGAAAAGGGAAAAAAGGTGTTTTTGAGTACATAGGTAAACTGGGAAAAAAAGAATTGGAAAGGATGAAAGAAAAGATAACGGAAAGAAGGAAATTAGAAGAACTTAAACGACAGGTTAAAAAAGACATTAAAAAATTAGAAAAAATGATAAATGGAAGCAAAAAGTAATTTATTTATCTCTACTCTCCGAGCTTTTACTAAAAAAGTCAAGCCAGCGAAAGAAATTAAAAAATATCTTTAAATCCCTGCCAAAAAAATGGCAAAAAAATATTGTAAAAAACACACAAAATAAATCCCCCTTACTTTTTGACTTCCTAAATAAGTTAGATAACACTTCCTAATAAATATTTGAAAATCTGGAAAACAAGAAAAAGGAAATATTAGAGAGTAGTAAGCAGTTAGCAGTCAGCACCCCAACTCCACCCAAAATATTAAAAGAATAAAACGAGGGGATAAAACTTTCAATTCAAAAAGAAGAAAAAGAAAAGTTTGAAACAAAAATAGTTTTAGAAAACTTAAAAGATTTTTCAAAAAAGATTGGCGAGTTTTTCCCCGAAGACCGACCCCAGCTTTTTCAAAGTCTTATCAAGTCCGTGTCCTACGGACTTGACGAAATTTCATTGGACATTTTTTATTTGCCGGAGGGGTACATTCGAGGACTTAGGAATCACCGAGCCTATTCCGCGGGGCGAGCCGACGTAGTTGGCGAAGCATCCGCGGAAGGGCGGTCGCGTTCTAAGCGAGGTCGCCGAGCGCCATCGGGCGAGGCGGACGAGCTTGGGTTGGGTGTGCGGTGGAGCGCAGGTGGTAATTGGTGTTCGAAAAATCGTAAAGAATGGCTGCTCACTCCGTACAATCTTCGAACTCTTCGTCTGACTTTTGAAAATACTATCTTTCAGACGACATAAAGCGACTCTGCCCCCCACCCATACGGCTTGCCCGCCCGCAACGCGGGCTGCCTTTGGCTTCCGCCCTCGCTATCGCTCGGACGAAAGCCTTAGACTGGCTTGCAACAGCAAGCGCAAGCCGTCTTGACCCCAACCCAGCAGTCCCAGTCGGTCGGCTTCAGCCAGACTGACGTCTGTCTTCCGCAACGCCCTTTGTGTGCCTGCTGTTCTTAAAGGAAATTCTTTTCTATTTTTCTGAAAAAGCATCTAAAAAAGAAAGAAAAAATAAAAAGAAATAAAGTCAAACAGAGATATTTTTAATGTTTTTATAAAATAATTTCACCTATATGGACTTTTTGAATTTCAAATCTCCACTCCAAAGCTATAAAATCCTCTTCGAGATGACTTAGTCTTTCTGTAACGATAAACATAGTATATTAAAAATTTACAAAAAACAACTATTTAGTCAAGTGCTCCACTGTACTTGACATTTTGGGAGTTTTTTCTTATCCTTTCAATATCTTATGATAATAAGCACTTATATTAATATTGAGATTAGATATTATAAAAAGTTGGAGTCTAAGCCTATTCTCGTTCTAAAAAAGAGGTATACATGAAGAAAAATGAAAATGGAACCACGTTAATATCTATATTGATGGTATTAATTACCTAACTAAGTAAGAATAATATGAATTTACGAAGGATAAAAGTCAAGAATTACAGGAGTCTGAGGGCAGTAGAAATTGGGGGAATAGAAAACTTGGCAGCATTTATTGGGAAAAATATGTGTGGGAAATCTAATCTATTTGATTGTATAGTCTTTATTAGCGAAGGAGCAAAAGATAATTTTCAAACGGCTATAAAAAATAGAGAAAGTTGGAATGAAATAGTATGGAGAAAAAGTGAAACTGAGATATCGATAGAATTAGAGTTCGAGTTAAAAGAAGAAACAAGAAATGATGTGTTGGGAGTATTATTTAAGAACGTTGAAGGGAAGAAATATGTGGATTTATTAAAATCAGATTTTCTCACTAATGTTATTTATTCATTAAAATTTAAAATTTTTGATAGCAAGAGGTCTTTTAGTGAGGATTTGATAATAAAAAACAAAACAGGTGGACAAAGTTTAATAGTTCAGAAAATTCTAAGTCAAAGAGACAATCAACTTTATCAAAAAGCTTCTGATTTAGTAAAGATAGGAGAAAAGTTATTCGCCGAAGATAAATTGAATATTAATTTACAAGATGGGGATAGAATATCTTGGAATAATGGAGAGTTCAGATTATTGTTTTACGAACTAACTCTTCGGGAAAAACCTGAGTTCGAGATTACTTTAATTAAAAAAGTCCGGGACTATATCGAGAGGATAAAATGGTTAAAGCCTTTTAAACAAATTGAGAATAAGAAAGCGATTTCAGGAGAAAGTATTTTATCTTATGATGCTGCAAACCTGGCAGATGTTATCCATTCTATTAGCAGTAATAATCCCGATAAATTCAATGAGTTCAAAAAAGAAGTTATAAAAGTTTTACCTGGAATTTCCAATTTGTTAAGCCCAGTAGAAGTAAATTCTTCTACTGTAGGCCTAAAGGAAACGCAACAATTAGAAGATGAATCTTATAAATTAAGTAGTTTTAGTTCGGGAGTAAAGAATGTTTTAGCGATTTTAACTTTATTGATTCTAACAAAAGAAAAAAGTTTAATCTTAATAGAAGAACCAGAAACACATTTACACCCTTCGGCTATTCGAAATTTAATGGAAATTATAATGAAATACTCTGGAGATACTCAAGTCTTTTTTAGTACGCATTCTCCTTGTACATTATTGAATTTTAAGATTGAGAATATCTACTTGGTGAAAAGAAATACTGAAAATAACACTATTATTAATAAATCGTCGTATCTGGATATTGATTCTATTATAGAAGAATTAGGCATTCTCCCTTCTGATTTTTTCAATCGTAATGTATTATTGTTTGTTGAAGGTCCATATGATATAGTGGCATTTGAAGCATTCCTTAGTAAGATGAGAGGTGATTTTAATAATATTTGTTTAATATCTCTAGATGGATGGACAAAAATCAAGTATCAAGTGAATGCTAAAGTAATAAAAGAATTGCAGGTTAAACCTAAATTGTTTGCAATTCTTGATGGCGATATAGAAAAACGACCTAAAGAAAAGAAACAGCTGGATAATCTTAAAAAAGAGTTAAGCCTTCCGGAAGAAAATATTTATACTCTTCAAAAAGGAGAAATTGAGACTTATTTGTTAGATGCAGAAGCTTGGTTTAAAACCTGGCCCGAGTTAATTGATCGGATAAGTAAAGACAAATTAGAAGAAAGATTTAATAAGATTATTCAAAGTTCCAATCAGAAAGAAGACATGAAAAGTTTTATGTCAGAGTTAGACCTTGGACAGTTCACAGAAAAAGTCGCTAGAACCATAGCCGAGAATATTGATAAAATACCCGAAGATATAAAAAATATACTTGAAAAAATAACAAAATGAAAGTTATTTTTACTTTTTCAAAAAATAGAAATCGTAAACTGGCATAAAGAGAGTGTATATTTAGTGTGAAGTTAATAAGCAATTTAGGAGGAAATATGAGTAAAGAATTAAAGAAAAATTTATCAGAATTTTTCGCTTCCTTAGAGAAGCTGCTGGCTTACAAAGAGGAATTAAATGACCTACTAGGTGGAAAACCGAAATATTTTATAAATGAAGATGAAATAAAAACCTACAAAGATAATTTGCTGCCGCTTGTTGAAAAAAAAGATTACACTAAGAAAGAAGAAATGTTCATTAAAAAATTTGAAAAGGGAGTTCTTGTTATAAGAGACGTTAGAAGAGTTATTGATATTTTCATAAAAGGATTAGATATCTATACTAATTTAATAAACGATAAAAGATTTGATTCAGCTGTAATAGCTCCTTTTAAACAGTTACTAAAATTTGGATGGGAATCGATAGAAAATTATATTATGACCATGAAACCAATAAATGATCAAGAACCGGAACCAACAGAATTTAAAGTTAAAATGCTATATTTATATATTTTCTTAGAAGAATCAGAAGAATACATTGGAGATCTTGAAGGGATATATTCTAGATATAAAGAGAAAGCTGAAATAATAAAGAGAGTAGAAGAAAAAATTAAAAATGATGAAAAAATACAAAAGTTACAAGAAAAAAGAGACAGATTAGAAAAGAAAAGAAATAAAATGATAGAAAAAGAATTTAAAAAAAGAACTGGGGTGGACATAGAAGATTTAATACAAAATGATATAAATTAAGAGGAGGTTAGAATAGATAGTATCTTTACATCTTTATCCAAATACAAATGCGGAGATAATATAGCCCCAGAAGAAAATTTCTTTACAGAATCTTTTGCGTATGTCTTGAGAAATAATAAAGATATTTGTGTAGATTTATTTAAGCAACTTTCAAGTAACAGAATTAATTTGAACAAAAAAACAGTATCTGTTAAAACTCAATCATATTACGAATTGCCTAACTCCTCTAATTCAGGTGCCCGCATTGATATGGAAGTAAGGGATACGAATACTATCATCTTTTGTGAACATAAAATACGTTCAAAAATCAACGAATATGAAATCAAAAAATATGAAAAGGAACAAGAAAAAACGGAAAATGAAATAAAAGATCAGATAGACAAATACAAGAAAGTTATAGACGATTTGGAAGGCAAAAGACGTGAGATATTTTTATTTATAAATAGTCGTGAAAATATTGGAGAAGAGATTGAAGATTTGGAAAAGGGAAAAGGAATTAAAGTTTGCCTATGGGAAGAAATATACAGTAAACTAAAAGAACTAAAAGAAATATATGAGGAAAAATATAAAAATACAGAAAAAAATAATAATACTTTATCAATGTTTTTAGATTTTATGGAGGGAAAAGGAATGACAAAATTTATAGGTTTTAAAAGAGAGGATTTTATTTTTGGAGATTTGGATGAATCGAATATAAAAGAAGATTATGTTCATAAAAATTATTTTGATAAATTTACGAAAAGTGTATACGAAAAGCTAAAAGAATTTGATAAAAGAACTGATTGGAAATATTATATATATCATAAACAGAAAGGGCGTCGGTATAATCATTATTATTTCAAAAAAAATGTTGATTTGAGTCTAAATATAAATACTGAAATTTCAAAAAAGGGATTAGACGTGCATATGTGGTTACCTTTATGGGATAAAAGAGGTTCTCCTGATATTGAAAACGGTAAGATTGATCAGAGGAAATTGTATAAAAAAATAATTAAATTTAAGCAAAATTATGATAAGAAAGATTCGATAGTTGATAAATTTTATTCTGAGTTAAAGAATTTAAGCGTTACTTTTGAAGTTATACTTCAGGGGAAGCAATACTATAAATATAGGTCTTCTGTTAGACCTATTTATAAGCAAAATGATGCTCCTTTTGCTAATATTTTGACAATACAATTTGGATCAGAGTATATCTTTTCAAAGAATAACAAATTATATATTGTGGATCCTAAAAAAGAAATTTTTGATAGTTGCCGAGAAAATGATAAAACAAATTATACTACAAGCAATAAATATCTGATTCGAGTATTGTTCAAGACATTGTTTAACGATTTTAATGATCCAGAAGAAAATAAATTCCCAAACAATCGCTCTATTGCGCTAAGAAAAGTTTTGCCCATTGAATATGTAAAAGATAGAGGAGAAAACATAGTTGAAGATGTAGTTAAAATTATTCTTGAGTTCAAAAAAATAATAATTTTTTTGAATGAACTTGATTAATATAAAAGAAATCATAGATAACTATAATAGTACTATTATAGTTATCTACAAGAAGCATGGGCTCAGGTGCTTAAGGGGTCTAAACAACGAGTGCAAAATTGATGATAAAGATATTTATCCTTTTTATCATAAAGCTACAGATTTTTTTTCAAAGAGAAACAGTGAATACAATTTCCATAAAAATATTGATGATTTATTATTTATATCTGATGCGATTATGTATTATACTGCAAATGTAATAATGTACGAACCCTTTATAAACAACCCCATTAAAGATAGAGTTACAGTAGACGAAGCAACAACACTTTATCCGAATTATCAAAATGTTTATGCCAAAAGATTTGATATGTTTTCCGATATTTGTTTTGAGAAAATTTACGCTTATTGGGATAGAATTGGAGATTTAATTTCCGCTTGTATTGAAACTGGTTTAGAGGAAAGAAATATATATTTCACTAAGGTGATAGATAATATCCCGGTCGAATATAAGGAGAATGAAAATTTCAAATGGTTAGATTCATTTCGTGGTAATGAGTTTAAAGAAATGAACGAAAAAAGAGTTGATATAGTTCATTATTTTAGCTCAGCAACGAATTTTCGATTTGAACATCTTTCCAGTGCTACAAATAGAGAAAAAATGGAAGAATTAATGCGGGAAAGACGAAGTTTACCACATTTTTTTAAAGAAGCCATTGAAGATACATTTGAAGGTTTTGAAAACACATTATATTTTCTTATATATGCTCAAAATAAATAGGAGGTAAGATGAAAATCGATTTTTCTGGTCTTAAAGAATTAGAAGGTAAAGTTATTGATGTTAAGGGTGCTTTGAGCTTAAAAGTAGAAGTTGAAAATATGGAAGTAGAAAATGCTGCTAAAGTAATAGGAATTAAAGAGGGAGAGTCTATTGGAGTATGGTTAGCTTGTTTAATGGTAACAAAAAAAGACAAAATTAAAGAATCGAAAAAATTTTTAAAAAGAAAAGCTTTAGGGAAAAAAGTAAAAATAATACCTGATTCATTTAAACCAAATAAACAAGGGAAAATTAATGGGCATGTCTATTTATACGAGGAGAATAGCTATTTGAATAAATTAATACTTAAGAAGCACTTAGTAGAACGTGACGAGAAGCAAGCGTCACCAATGTGCGTGGAGCTTTTGAAAAAGGGTTTCAGAACTAGGTAAATGTTATTTTTAGATTGGAAGAAAATCAATAAACACAAAAGATTGAGAATATTGTAACTACCAAGATCCATTACCGTGTTAAAGGTAAAGGAAAAATAAGGATGGATGATTTAAAAAAACTAAGGAAAAAAGCTATTGAAGTTTGGGTAAAGTATGGTCAAGAAATAGCAAAGAAATGGAATATTAAAAAAGGATTAATTACTGGAAAACCACTTGTTTTTGACTCTAACGATCCTGAAGATATTAAAGATTTTATACGGTATATTGAAGGGGGTGTTTCTAATATAAAAAAATTGAAATGAGCTGTAGAATATGTTACGGAGCTTCTTTGAGAAGTGTAAAGGTGTAGGGGTAAATTAATCCTTTTTTATCTTCTTCTAAAAATTAAACATTAAAGATATCTCTGTTTGACTTTATTTCTTTTTATTTTTTCTTTCTTTTTTAGATGCTTTTTCAGAAAACAGAAAAGAAATTTTTTTAAGAACAGCAGGCACACAAAGGGCGTTGCGGAAGACCCGAAGGGGCTTAAATATGACCGACTTTGACTGCCGGGGTGGGGTCAAGACGGCTTGCACTTGCTGTTGCAAGCCAGTCTAAGGCTGACGTCCTAGCGATAGCGAGGGCGAAGCCAAAGGCAACCCGACGCGAGGCGGCGGGCAAGCCGTATGGGTGGGGGGATGGAGTCGTTCTTTTAGGTGGTCTGAAAGATAGTATTTCTAAAGGTCAGACGGAGAGTTCGAAGATTGTACGGAGTGAGCAGCCATTCTTTACGATTTTTCGAACACCAATTACCACCGGCGCTCCACCGCACACCCAACCCATGCTCGTCCGCCTCGCCCGATGGTGCTCGGCGACCTCGCTCTGAATGCGACCGCCCTTCCGCGGATGCTTCGCCAACTTCGTCGGCTCGCCCCGCGGAATAGGCTCGGTGATTTCCGAACCCTTGAATGTATCCTTCAGGAAGATAGAAAATATCCAACGCGATTTCGTCAAGTCCGTAGAATACGGACTTGATAAGACTTTGAAAAAGCTGGGGTCGCTCGGTGGGGGAAATTTCGCCAATCTTTCTTGAAAAATCTTTTAAGTTTTCTAAAACAATTTTTGTTTCAAACTTTTCTTTTTCTTCTTTTTGAATTGAAAGTTGTATCCCCTGTTTTTTTATATTTGGGATGGGGTCGGGATTCTGAATTCAGGCTTCTGGCTCCTGACTTCTTTTACATCCTTTTTCTTGTTTTCGAGATTTTTGGGGAGAAGACTTTATCGTTTCTATAATGTTACAGATTAAAGCACCGTCCCCGTATGCTCGTATGCTATATTTTTTATCCAAAATAAATAACTTTGTTATCTTACGAGGATGAATGTTTTTTTGAAGCCTGCTCCCAAAATCTATTGGACAATATTGATTTAATTCTATCAGCGAATATTGCTGTTAATACGCCTATAAACCACATTAGAGGATTCCAAAATATATATTTAGCTATCAAATACAATACTTTACTTCTCCATGGCCAACTTAATAATTTAAGTTCAATAGATTTATCAACGATTTCTAAAGGTATTTTAACTCTTTCATAATCAATACCTTTCGATTTACTTACATTAGGTGGAGAAGTAGTTAGCACCATACCAATTGGCATATCAATTAAAAGTTCACTACCTTGAATTGGTATTATTGGTACATCATCAAATAGTAATGGTGTTTTTGGTAAAAAAATGGTGCTTTGAGAAATTGGTTTATACCATTTTTCATTAATATCGATCTTTCGAATCCGGGAAATCCATAGGAATATATCTTGACTGGTATCTTTTGGAATTGATTCTACTTTCCAACCCTTTAAGTTAAGCCAAGTTTGAAATTTGTGAGAAGAAAATGCAGAATACAGGTCTTTTGAAAGAAAAGTTGAGTCCCTTAAAATTAAAATGGCGATATATTCATTAAATTGTATTTTCTCTGTTTCATTTTTTAGTTTCTTAAAGCCTATTCTTTCTTGTAATTCAATTTTTTTTGTTAGTTTAGAATATTTACCAAAAGCCGTATATTTTACTTCGTAATATTTGGGCAAAAGATGAGATTTAAACACCCCCCACCCCAGATACTGATTAAGGATTAAAACAATTACTAATGGGATGAAAATAAATAATGGTATTAAATAAAGTGGCTTTTTTTTAACTAAAGCAACTACAATAAAAGAAAATAGAGCTACAATAAAAATTGTAGGATTAACCCAATATGAGAGTAAAGCGATTATTATAATTATTGTTGCTGATATTTTAATAACGGTTTTCAACATTGGATATATCACATATTGAAATTAGCACCTAACATAGTTTATATGTACTAATATTAATCGTAGAAGCTCCATTGTTAAGCCGTATAAAAACATTTTTATAATTTTGGGTGATTTCGTATAGGTTAACATGTTATTTTATATATTCCCTTAACTCTCATGTTAGAATTATAAGGAGGATCCAATCTTTGTCAATGTGAGAATTTTTGCGCCAGTAATAACAGGTGGTAATTGGTGTTCGAAAAATCGTAAAGATTGGCTGTCTATCGCGAACCATGTTCGAAGATGGGCAGAAAAACAATCCGCATAACTTTCAATCTTTACTCCATCCCCCCACCCATACGGCTTGCCGCCCGCAACGCGGGCTGCCTTTGGCTTCGCCCTCGCTATCGCTCGGACGTCAGCCAAAGACTGGCTTACAACCGCAAGCGCAAGCCGTCTTGACCCCACCCCGGCAGTCACAGTCGGTCGGCTTCAGCCCCTTCGGGTCTTCCGCAACGCCCTTTGCCTGCTGTTAGAAAAACAATCTTAGTCTTTACAACCCCGATGGAGTTATTAGGAAGGAGTAATATTGGAATTGATTATAACTCTGAAGAAAAAGGCAAAGAAAAAAATCTCCTAAGGTGGATTGG
>Ga0315545_1005357_pt1 | contig 10324 bp, 10 predicted proteins | sample SalMarSW160210MG_FD_203096 | JGI IMG/M metagenome (GOLD analysis project Ga0315545, IMG submission 203096) | Salt marsh sediment microbial communities from the Plum Island Ecosystem LTER, Massachusetts, United States - Salt Marsh Sediment SW1602-10 ...
TAACATCCACTCTTTGGCTGGCCAATGCCCCGGAAGCTACTATACCTACCAGGACCAATCCTCCCATCAGTACTATCAGCCACTTTCTCTTCACCTTCGCCCCCTTAATAATTAATGGCACTTTTTACCTTGTTCTTTTATTACATTAGACGAAAAAAAAAGAGAAATGTTCCATCAATCTAGTGAATCGTATTTCGTGAATGGTGAATCGTTATAATCGCGAAACAAGAATTGCTATCATTCCGCCGGCAAAGTAATTCTGGGCAAAAAGGGGACAGGCTACTTTTTTATTTTAGTCTGCCTAGCGACGAGACGGACCTTTTATGAATTCGAAAAAAGCAGCCTGTCCCCTTTTTCTTTTTGCCCTTTTTACGTTCGTTTTTTCTATCAATGAACTATGAGCTAACCAGGAGAGGATTAAAGTGAGGGGAAGGGACAAATGGAAGGAATAATGCTGGTGCGCCTCCTGAAGAAAGATTCATTATTAGTGTGCCAGTTCCTCAGGAGTTACACAACTTATATCATACTATCTAACAATGGCAAGGTTGGTGAAGTCAAAAGCAAGCATACACCTCATAATGGTACCAAGATTACCCGGATTTCTTGGGTTAACTAAGACCGCATGGTTACCCTTCCCCAAAGCGGGATAATACTTTTTGAAAAAACCAACTATGTAGCAATTCTCTTTCGGACTGAGTTTCGAAATAAGCTGATCGTCGCATTTAGGAGTAATATGACACTCCTTAATATGGGCACTAACCAACTTGAGAGCATCTTTATTAAGTTTTGAATGTGTAACAATCTTTGCTACGGCTTTGCGTTTTGCTCTAAGAAGCTCAATAGTTGGATATATACCGAGAGCGTAAGAATATTCTGACTTCTTGTTGTATCTTTTATACTTTTTCATTTTCAAAACCGTTCTTACCTAAGATGGCTGCAATATAACACAGACCTCTCTACCATCTTGTCCTATTCAAGTTCATGTTTCTGCTTTTGGGGTCCATTTCCTCGGCAGAGATGTGCCAACGAGTTGTAGTCAGGTGTCTCAGAAATAGCATATCGTGACTGACCAGAAGCAGTCCGCAGGGACAGTCAGCCAGAGCATCTTCGAAACATTCAATTGAGGGAAGGTCAAGGTGGTTCGTAGGCTCATCCATTATGATGAGGTGAGGCCTTCCAGTCATGCCCAGAGCAAGCAGAAGCTTTCTAGCTTCCCCTGGACTGGGCTCTATACTATCAACAAGTCTTTGGGGACGAGAGCCTAATCGGCTGATGATGGTCATTAGGTGGCCCAACATTTCATCAGAAAGAGAACGCACCGCAGTGATAAGAGCTCTGGAGGCTTGAAGATCAATTTCCTGAGGAAGATAAATCAGGTGTTCTTCCTTCAGGTTAAGGTGTTTGAGAATAGACTTTACTAGAGTACTCTTTCCTGCACCATTGGGACCGGTAAGGGCAATCCGATCCGTCGGACCCATGGAAAGCTCAGGAAAAGAAAGATTTCGTCCGGGACCAAGGGCGACTCTTCCCGGTCTAAGACGGAAAAGTTGGTTCCGCTTGGAACGGGATCCTGGAAGCCAGATCCCCAGTTGGTATCTCTTTTTTACCTTGATCTCGCTGAGCTTCTTCTGAGCTATGCGAGATCGTCCCTCCATCTGTCGCACCAGTCTTCCCGCTTGACCATCCTTTCCCGTAATTCGGGCTATATCGATTTTCTCCCTGGCATCGCTATCCTTTGGGACAAGTCCTCGCTTGGAGCGCTTCCTCTGAGCTCTAGCCGCCGTCTGTTTCCTCCGAACCGCCTCTCCCCTGATGTGGGAGAGTTCTCGTTTAGCAGAATCATAGCTTCTTCGCATCGTCTCTTCTTCCATCTTGGCTTGAGCTGAAGCTTTACTATAGCCTCCTCGCCGCATAATTGCCTCTGGTGGCTCCACAAAAAGACACTGCTCGCACAAAGAATCCAGAAGTTCTCGATTGTGACTCACCAGGAGGCCAATCCCAGTGAATGACTTAAGAGAAGAATCTAATAGGCACTGCGTTTCATAATCAATGTGATTGGTCGGTTCATCCAGGGCAAGAACAGCCGGCATCATCCAAAGTGCCAGGGCAATCTGGGCTCTCTTTCGCTCTCCCTGACTCAGGCTATCCCAGCGGTCAATCCAATCATCCTCGATTCCTAGCTGGCCCCTGAGCTTGAAAGCCTTTCTGTCGGTAGCTTTGAGGTAGCGCTCGAGCCTTTCAGGAATATCGTCAGTTCGTTGAGGGCAATAAATAGCCTCTCCCGGTATTTGAATATGTCCCTCTTGGGGTCCCAGCTCACCACAGGCAAGCCTGAGAATAGTTGTCTTTCCTGCCCCGTTGGCTCCCACGATCCCTGTCCAGCCGGAGGGAAAGCAGGCGGTAAAGCTCTTGAAGAGTGGACTGCTGGATCCCTGGTACTCAAATGAGACATTTTGAAAAGATAACTGCACATTGGTCCTCCTTAAAAGAACCTGAAAGAAGCTAGCTTCCAGATGGCTCTTTTCTAGCGAGCAAGAATCAAGGGAACCTCCGGTTTTCTATTCTCCTCAATTCTCGCCTTTTTACAATTGGATCAACATTCCTGATTTCCGTGGTGTTGCTTTTCAATGGCCAGAAATGCACCTTGCATCCAAGGTAGCCCCTAGCAATAGTCCTGTAGAGATATTTTAACTACGCCAGACTAATAATTACTTCATTTTGCTTTAATTGTAGAGATACAAAAAAGCACAAAAATAGCCTTTTGGATGGGCTTCTTGGTTAGACCAAACCAAATTGATGGGATTAAGGGTAAGCTACATGGTAGATAGGATCACTTCCGCAAGCACTCCGCCTCCCTCCCTCAGGCTCGCAGACGCAATCATAAAAATTCTCCTTTCAGAGCTAATCTGAACATTCCTATGATAACGATATATCAGAATTGTCACTATGTCAATTATGGCCCCTGCATCGTCTAATGCTATTATTGAAAGAAGGTTGTTTTTTATACAGCTGAGGAGGAGATCAGGCCGAATCTCAGTACTTGTCAATCTTGGCTGGGGGTGTGGTACGGATTTGCCACACCAAGTTTGAATAGAAGCGAAGGATTCACCTAGGTTGTGACGTTCAAAGGAAGTGATCTAGCCCTTGTTTTAACTTCTCGCCAGATGCATCACTTCGAATAACAGAATGTATTGGCGCATCCTTGACTCGAGGTCGCTCGTGACATTGAGTTCTAGTATTTGATACCGAATTGTGATTCCCGACGTCCTCTAAATTGACAACGATGAACTGGATTTACGCAGTATGGTATTCACGGTGTCTTATATTTGTAAATCTCGTTTTCATTGCAAAATCTATAACTTATCCCAAAAATCTGAAATAGCCTTCTTCACATCCTTCCATAGCGATCCAACATTATCTATTAACTCTAACATCTTTTCACCTTTTAACTGAAAACCATATCCACTTACAAATCGATGCCTGAAGTTTCTATAAGAATGTAGTCTCACCATTACCTCTCGATTGAATATCGGAGCCTTTCCTTCAGGGGGATTGAATGATAAAGCCAGAAGTTCTTTATGCCAACTCCTTCCCTTGGGCGTAGTCACGTAATACTCTTTGCTTACGCGCTTCAAAATATTTTCTATTCCGTTATAGAAATTCATCAAATAGGTTCCCATTGCTGGCTCTATAGAGAGATCCTTTATCTTAGGATCGAATTTACTTCTCACCTTATAGAGTCTTACCAGGGTTTCTTCTATAGCCCTCTCTTCGTCTAACACATCGTCCCTTAATTCTTTATACTTCTCTCTCATATATTACCTTTCCTTTAGACAAAATCCTCTTCGAGAAATGTTCTCTTGCATCATCCAAATCGACAATGTCAACCTCATCATCAACCACCATTGACACTTTACCATAATATTTAAAAAACTCTCGGGGCTTAACGCCACTGATTGCTATATCAATATCTTGGGCAGATTTAATATCCTCGAGACATGAACCAAATAATAGCACTTTTGTTGCTCCAAACTCTCTGCTGATACTGACAATCTTCTTCAACTCTGTGTCAAGAACTTCCTTTTTCAATGCTTCTCACCTCACTTCCAATAACTGTCGAAATCTTCGATAGACCCCCGGCTTTTCTAAGTGTCACAAAGCGGATAGCAGTCATCTGGTAGATTCACCGCATGAGTCGGCAACACCTTTATGGACCCACAAGATCATTATGTGGTGGTCTTATTTATACATTCAAAGATTAAGATAAATTCAGACCATTGTCAAGCTGGGCGGCACAAGTCACATGATGGACAGAGACTCTTTCGGGTACTTGCCTGGCGGATTCTGAGTTGATCCGTAGAGGAGCTACGGTCGACGTGCTTGGAATAGAAATTCAACGGGTTGATAATGCTCTCCAAAAGTATATTTCAGAAAGTGGTGCACCTGGCAGGACGTTGTTCGAACTTTTTCCCAAGAGAATATAGAGATTCCCATCTATGATGTTCCTGTATAGCAGCGAATCAGAACACGCTAAGCCAAATCTCAGTACTTGTCAATCTGGCTTTTGGAGGGTTAAGCCCTTAGAGCAATTCTGGATGCGGAACATTTGCTATGGGGCAATTATCCCATTCACTCTAACCTAACGAGTAATACTACTAATTGGGGCATTTCGTCTAGTTTTTTCTCTCAAAATTCTTTGCCCCGGTGAATCTTATTCTTTGCTGGATCGAGCCAAGTTTCAGGATAGACCGTAAAAACAGGATTTCAAAGTTCTAGTCTAGACAGTCACGGCAATTCTTAATGTTCGAATCGTATAATTGATTGTTATAGACGGTTAATTTGATGTTGATAAGGAGTCTGCCAGAATCCTCTGTTCATAACAGAATCACCTTTAAATACTGTGTTCAAGGGGTAGTTAAATATGTCGAGTCCGGCTTAGAAGAGATTGAAAGAGGCCAGTCTTCTTCTGGGAATCCTCGTTTAGGTTGGGAGGAAAGAGATAGAGAAGATGAGGATCATAATGATTGACTTTAACGCAACTCGATTTTTAGGGAAATAACGTCCGTTGAACAGTCTAGCCCCAAGTATGGGGAAAATCGACAGAAGGTGGAGCAGGTCTTTTTGTTAGCAAGGCAATTTTCGACCTTTTCAGACCTCCTGACTTAGATTGTTTGACACAATATAAGACCTTATGATATACTGAAAAAACTCATGGCGTTATAGGAGGAAAAAAATGAGCTTTAAGGGAACTTTGGTTGTGATTGGAATCGTAGCCCTGGGCGTAGTGATTACCTTTGGGGTTGAGGAAATCAGATTCGCGGTTCTCCATAAGAATCTGAATAACGAGGTAGAGACCCTCAAGAGAGACAACCAGCGACTTAAGATTCAAAATGACAAATTCGTTAAGCAAGCCAGCACTCTCACATCTGAACTGAAAGCAAAAACGGAGGAGTACGAGGCAAAGATCCTCAAGCTAGAGCAAAACATAGGGGAACTTGAGTCCGCTAATGAGAATGTAGCATTTATGATGGAAGAGCTCGATGCGCTCCGCGGAGAAAAGCAAGACCTTGATAGGGAGAATGTTGATCTTACCCAAAAAATTGAGAATCTGGGTCTCCAAGTCTCGTCACTTGAAAGCAAAAAGCAGACCCTTGAGGCGGAGCACGAAGGTCTGTCTCGACAGATTGAAGACCTTACTGCTCAGCTTCAGGCCTCTCAAGCGAAAAGAACCCGTTTGGAAGAGGAGAAAAAGGAGCTTGAGGATGAAGTAGGCCAATTGAGAGAATTAGTAGATAACATCAAAGCTCTTTTATAACGAGAAGAATAGAATCTGCAGACTGTCAACATTGCCAAAAATGTTTGGAAGAAGGATGGGCAGGAGTAGCCAAAGAGAGAAATAGGGAAGCGAACTGGCAAAGCAAGTCCGAGCGGAGATCGCAGCTTTGATTACGGCGGCATTAGGTCTGATAACAGTGCTGGCTTGGAACGGACCGATTCAAGCTATCTTCGCAAAAGTCTTTCGAGTTCCTGATATAATTCTGGCGATGCCAATTTGCGAAATCGTGGTTACCATCATCGTAGCGGTTGCAACCATCGTAATTGCCAGAAGCATAGTCGAACAGTGGTAAAGATATGTCTCCAGAGACAGTAGTATTCTTCAGCCTCTATTATCTTCACTTCCCAGTAAAAAAGAAGCTGCTCTGCCACCTGAGGACTCGTCAATTTTGGCTGTAAGTATGGAATCTAGCCTCCGGCTTGTCATAACTACGGGTTTTCCTGCCTGATTACGTTTTGAATGATCATTTTCCAAATTGAAGGAACCTTATGCAGCGAAGACAAAGCTCTATATTACCTCGGGCAATAATTATCTCATCACTTCCCTTGATAATTTCATCAATATTCTCAAAGTATCTACCCCTTTAACCTTTGGCTGCGACCCCAATATTATCCGTTACCTGAAAAGATATCTCTCGCATCATTCCAAGTGAGTTGTGAAAGTTGCTGCTCAGGGCAATAATAACTCGTTCGGGTTTAGTCTCCTCTCTACGCAAGCGCTCCTGGGGCAAGACCAATCTTCCCCGGTTACCTCCTCATTGTCCTGAATCTAATCTTTGCCTGTTCTTTGTGACTTCCGTGCATGAAGTTTTTCCCCTGCCTCATTTTTTTCTCTTACGGTTAGTTCAGGAAATGTTGTGATATCAATTGTTTCTGAACCAATTTGAATAGTATCAGATTTCTGTATTTCTTCCAGAATGATTTGTGTCAGTCTGCTGTGAGCTGCTCTTCTTTCTCTCACATCTGTTACATATCGGATATTAAAGGTAATCCAATTGTCGGTCAGAGTCATGAAAATCGCGGGTTCTATTGTCTTTCTTGGTAGATAATACTTTTCCTCTATTTTCTGTATTTCTTTTTCCGCCTGCTCGGTCGTATTCCTTGTTTGTTTGTCAACAATCTCGAGAATCTTCTTTGCAGCCTCTTTCCAATCACTATCGTAGGTGATGGGTATAGAGATCTCGTCCCAGATAAAACTATGGTCTTTGGTGTAGTTGTGAAGGGAACCAGATAGTACGTATCCGTTCGGCACAATAGTGAGTCTTCCCGTTGGCTGATCTCCTGCGATCCACTCCCTCAATTCAAGGAGGGTGGTATATAAGATCCCGATATCCATAACATCCCCGTATTTCCCGTCGGCCTCAATGCGGTCACCCACGCTGTAGATTCTGCCCAAAAATAGAATAATCCCCCCGGCAAGGTTCTTGACCAAATCCTGTAGCGCGATAGCAATTCCAGCGGCCAGAAGGCCATAGGCAACAGAAAGGGCCTGCACGTTCTCCAGCCAGATTGCTGCGGCTATAGCAAGAAAAAGTAACCCGTACAGAATAGTGAGCACTTTCCTCAATGCATAGCGTGTTTTCGCTGTCCTTAATCGGACAACAATTATTTGCTCTAAAATGAATCGGAAGATAAAATAAAGCAGAGTTAAAGCGATCGCAGTGGAAGTGACCCTTTGCAGATATACGTTTGGATAGAGAGAATGCAAAAACCACAGTGTCCCAGAGGTGATTATTAACAGGGTCAGAGTAGCTACTTTTCTTACAGTAATCTTCATAGAATTCTCCTTGCTTTATTCTCAGTAATGTCAAAAGTACAAGACCTTTTTTGCCTATTTTCAGCCTAAGTCAAACAGAACATCCTCTCACATTAAAGGATGCCGGAATTTCATAATCTCCCCCTTTTTCCTGTTCTCTTTTAGTTCTTCAAGTATTGCCTCAATCTTAGTCAAATAATAGTCTTCAGGCCTCAGCCCTTCGCTGGCCGCCTGACTTATAGCCGGTATCAAACTCCCACTTTAAGAAGAGGACCTTGATCTCCAACCCAAGCAGGTTGATATGAGCGGTCCTCATAGAAGCAAGGCAAAGCTAACGCAGCAAAAGTATGGTCTTCTCCCACCGGAATATTTGGGGGAATTCCTGCCTCCTCGATTCAAGCTCGAATCATTTCCCGAACCTGATCGGTTAGAGTGCGAGCTTCAAGGTTGTGGCTGAACAGAAGCAGGTATATAGACAAGAAAACTGAGAGAAGAAGGAATAACCCTTGACTCACCACCCGCATATCATCTCTCCATATACTGTTCTCCCTTCGGGTTAGCAGACTAGCGGAAAAAACAAGAAAGCGTGTTAAAAAAGGTAAAGCGGAGAAGGCAATGTAAACCTAGAAAGCGTACCCTACTTTGAAAGCAACGCTTGGCGCAATACCCCCTATAGCAGGCAATACTCCTCCACTTCGGTACAAATACATCATTCCTAGAGACCACTCAGCAACGAAATTCTCAGGCAGAAAGTATTTGTAGCCGACATTAACTCCGGCCCCGCCAATGGTCAGAGCGACTCCCCAATCAGCTGCCAAACCTGCATCGGCGTAGAAGCCCCACCAAAATCCTTCCGGAGCTGTAGCTTTAGTGTAGTTTTTCATGCCTACTCTTCCCCTAATTCCCATAATACCGTCGCCAAAGGAAATCGCGGGGACAATGTAAAAACTTGAACTGGTACTTCGTACCTTCTCATACTCAAGACCGATTGCTCCCCGGAAAAGAGCACTGGTCAATCCAACATCTTCCTCGAAGAGCTGTATGAGACCTCTGCCAGTAACACTGATAACCTTTTTTGGTCTTTGCTGAGCAAGAGATGTGAATGTGAGGAGTCCCGGTATCAGAATCGTAGCGAACAACACCGAAAATACTCTTCTTTTTTTCATCACTGCCTCCTTTTGCCTCTTTCTTACCTACCATACATTGCGCCTTCTCCGCCTTTAATTAATGGCGCACTATGCGGCATACGCAGAAAGATGCCTCTTTTTCTCCGTCTAGCCACATTTTCTCTAATTATATATATTACAGAATAAAAATGTTGTCAATTTTCTGTACCCAATTTGTTAATTAAGTTCTAACACTGGAGTAATTAGAGTCTAAAAGTGGAGTGTATCCACAGATCGAATCCTTCTCACAAGGCAGATCAAATATACTACTCTTCTCTTTTTGTGCCGTGATAAAGGACTTTTCTTGTCTCAGGGTGAAAAAAGAGTAGATGCTTATCACAAAATTTTCATCAATAACCTCAGACTGAACGTGCATAAGACTCCTTTGAGAGAAGAAATTGGACTCCTTATTGCCTCTGATGATAAAACAGGAATGGGAGAGGTTATAATCTGGTACTAGGGCGTGCTTACCGATGTTCACCAGATCAAGAAATCTGACCTTAGTATAGTCCATTTCTAAACTTTAGCCAACAGTTTTTGCACCGGATTCTCAATGCAAAGTAATTATGTCACCCTTTCTGCAAAATAGAAATATCACACCCCTACCGGTAAAGCTTCCTTTTAAGAAATTGACCTGTTCTAAATAACAATATACTTGAGTGCAGGCTGGAACCCTTTCTGGTAAAGAGATTTCTGGTGCGCCTGGCAGGATTCGAACCTGCGACTTTCGGCTCCGGAGGCCGACGTTCTATCCACTGAACCACAGGCGCTTATTTTATCTAAATCCTTACTGGATAATTGTTTTAGGCTAGGCAAGAAATTCTTGAATTGACGTCCTTTGAGCTCTGGTGTCCAAATAGTGTCCATGCCCTGGCACAATCTCTCCACTGCTGCTTGTTTGTGGTTTGGTGAAAGGTGTGCGTACCTTACGGTCATCTCAATAGATTTGTGCCCCATAAGCTCCTGTACTGTCCTTAAATCAACGCCTTTCATGACCAACTGAGAAGCGAAGGTATGTCTAAGGTCATGGAATCTGAAGTTTCCGATATATGATTTCTTCATAGCAGTCCGAAAACCTTTCCTGATATCTACGTAGGGTTCCCCCGCATCGTTTGGAAAGACATAGGCATCACTCTTTGTCCTCAGTTCAACCAGCATTGCATAAAGTATGGTATTCACAGGAATCTCTCTCTTTTCGTCTGTTTTTGTGTTCACAACGTAGATAATACGCGTGCCCATCTCAACGTCTTCCCACTTCAGGTTAAGTATTTCCCCTTTGCGCATTCCCGTGTTCAAGGCCATCACAACTATAGGTCTGAGGTAGTCAGCACAATTAGCTATCAGTCTCCCTATTTCATCCTCTTGCAAGTACCGTAATCTTCTGTTTTTCTCCGAGAGCATCTTGACATCCCTCACAGGATTCTGTACGGCCTTACTCCACGAGATTGCTTTGTTAAACATTGCCCTAAGACATGACAGTTCGATATTTACCGTCCTTGGACTAACCTTTCCAATGCGAGACTTCTTGTATTGCTCGATATCTAGCGGTAAGACCTCATGTAGATAT
>Ga0315545_1005359_pt1 | contig 10320 bp, 7 predicted proteins | sample SalMarSW160210MG_FD_203096 | JGI IMG/M metagenome (GOLD analysis project Ga0315545, IMG submission 203096) | Salt marsh sediment microbial communities from the Plum Island Ecosystem LTER, Massachusetts, United States - Salt Marsh Sediment SW1602-10 ...
CGGCTATCTTGATCCTCGATGAGCCCGCCTCAGCCCTTGATCCGGAGAGCGAGCTTCGCATCCAGGAGGCCATCGAGCGATTATGCGGCCGGATGACCATCTTCATCGTTTCCCACCGCCTGGGCGCAATCAGGAGGGCTAATCGAATCTTCGTGCTGGAGAACGGCAGCATTGTCGAGTCAGGCACCCACGAGAAACTCTTTACGGAAAAGGGCCGATACAGGGACCTCTATGACATCCAGTTCAGGCCCTGATATCTCCCAACCTTGCCCTGAGGTCAGGAGCCTGGAGGTTCCCTGGGGTTACCTACGAGAGGAGATACAGGACAGGGGGAGCTACCTTCTCATCTTGAGAATGGATCACAGCTTGGCGCTCGATATCGGCCACCTCGGCAGGCTCACCTTTCAGAAAGGCTACTATCTTTACGTGGGCTCAGCGATGAGGAACCTCGGGGCAAGGATTCAAAGGCACCTCAGGAAAACCAAGAAACAGCACTGGCATATCGATTACCTCCTTGCTCACACCAGCAAGGTTATACCGCTTCCCATCAGGTCCTCACAAAGGGATGAGTGTGAGATCGCCAGGGCCATTTCATCGATCATGCGATTGGGGCCTCCCGGCTTCGGATCGTCCGATTGTCATTGCCAAACCCACCTGTTCTTCTCCGAGGCGAATCCCCTGCATACAAGGGCCTTTCACGATGTCCTCCAGAGCTTCAGGATGAGGCATCCCTGAGAACTTGGCGTGAAAGATGTGAATACCTATCAGACCGATACATGCAGTAGATCGGTGGCAAGGATAAGCTCGCCCTGGTATGTCTTCCGGCATTGTCCCTCGATATCGCTCCTGAGGCACTCCGGATAAAAATGGGTTAGGACAAGCCTCTTGGCCCCTGAACTGGTGGCAATCTCGCCTGCCTGAGAAGGCGTCAGGTGCCCTTCTACCCCCTGCCCGTCGGGAAAGGAGGACTCAAGGATCAAAAGACCCGCACCCCTTGCCAGATCCACCAGTCCCTCACAGTAGCCCGTGTCACCTGAATAGACCACAATGTTGCCCGAATTATCCTCTATCCTGAACCCGATGCTCTGGGCGGTGTGCCGTAAAGGGGCGGAGAGCAATGTGAAGCCATTGAACTGCCGCCTATCCCTTTCATTTATGTGCAGCTCCTCTATCTCCATGAGCCCGCTGGGGAGATCGAGCCACGTTCCGTAGGGCTTTTTCAAGCCCTCCAGAAACCCGCTGAAACCCTTCGGTCCAATCATGGTAAAAGGTTTTCTCTTTTCGATCACAGGAGGGTGCCTTGTGGCGAAGATGAGGTGGATGAGGTCGGCGGTGTGATCAGGATGAAAATGGCTGATGGCTACATAATCAATGTCTTCGTGCTTGAGCCCAGCAACCGCGAGCTGTCTCACCGTGCCCGGGCCAATATCCATCAGAAGGAACTCTTTATCGATGAAAACGGCTATCGAGGGAGATGCCCTTTCAGCTAGGGGAACTGTTGTGCCGGAACCCAGAATAATAACCTTCATAGAACCTCGCTGTTAACTTCAAATACCAGAAATGGTCATCAGGTGCATGCCGTGGTTCGGCAGCGTTACTTATCGCCACCATATTTTTTTATAGCTGGTTCTTCGTAAGGCCTGCTTAATGTTCTAATCCTCTTCTAGTTGTCGCAGTGTTTCTTCCAGCACCGGGAGACGCTGCCTATCTCTGGGATCTGTGGATGCTCTCTTCAGTTCGACCAACGTCTTAAGATCGAGGACACGAGCAGTGTGCCCCCTAAACTCGATTTCCGCTGTGTGTTCAAGGAGATCTTCGTAGGCTTTTCCCTCCTCAATAACAGCCAGGACATCAAGAGGGCCGAGTCGAGTAGTAAAGAGGGCATGGCCTGTCCCCGAAATGTCTTTCTCCTTTGGCCCTATCACCTTGTCGTCTGTGCGACGATGAAATGCGTCAATCGACTTGAGAAACGCAAGCAGCTTGGCAATGTTTTCCGAGGGTTGCTTGTGGACGATGTCCACGGCCACCGTTGTGACGGGTGCTCCCTGGACAACGGCGGCAAGGCCGCCAACTAGAATAAACTCTATGCCCGCCTTTATAAGCCCCTCAAGTATTGCGCCTAGGTCCGGGCCAGTTGGTTTTTCGCTGCTGGTAGGCATTCCTCAACTCCAGAATAGTACGTATCGCGTTATCATTAGCCCGCAGGCGCTCCTCATGTGACATCCTGAGGAACATCGAGACCAACCCCTTATCAACCAATTCCTTCTTACTTCTTACTTCCTTAACCATCTGACCTCTTCTCTTGAAGCAAGGTGTGATCCTATCGTGCCGAATTGCTCACCAGAGAGGGCCGCGAAGTGGCCCGAATCTGGTGCAGCAAATTGTTAGCCCCTTTCTTGCAGGATCGTTCTCATATCCTGCCAGTGGCTCTCGACAAATCGGATGCTTGTTTCTAGCTCTCCCAAATTCAGCGACACCTCGGGCTTCTCAGAATTCTTCAGGGCGTGATTCAAGTCGTTCATGGCGTCTTCGTCGAGTTTTACAAATTCCCTGTACCTGGCAGCGCACAATGGGCACAGCGCCAGAAATTGCGCCTCGTGCTCCCTACTGAAATAGACCTTGGAAAGCGCTTCCACTGCTTCGAAATAGTACTCGCCATCACGCTTTCTGAAAGGCATCTCTTCCTTACAGATCTGACACACCATCAGGCCGGCTTCGTTCGTGTACTGGTTCCTAAGCCATATAGCCGGGTCGACCGACCCCCTGGTTGTGCGAACGCTTCTTTCGCGTTCCTCGTACTCCTTCTCAGGTGCACCGGCGAGCTGTTCGGCAAGCCGTTCCTGCCGCCGCTCCGGATTCGCTACCGTCCTCTTTGGGAAGGAAGGTTGCATTTTGTTCCTATCGGGAGTCAACTGTGAAATCAAGTCATCAGGGGATTTTCCTTGTTGTCTGCAAAGATTGGCGACTTCTGCCATTTTCTCAGCTTCGTCAGCAGAAGCGAAGCCCATTCGCTGGGCTTGATGATTCCGAACACCATATTCCTCGCTCCGTTTCTTGGCAGCCATGCCAAATTCGATTGCTTCGAGCCACTTCTGCCCCTCATCAAATGGAAATCCCTTGGGTAGTTGGTCACGAAAGGCATCACAAGGCTGAACAAACTTGTCACTCTTTTGTGGAACCCAAGCCGGTTTTCTCAAAAAATGCACGAGCTGAGAATGGGCATACCTGAAACCGCCCTTATCACTTTTCTTGTATGCTGCTTGAAGGTATTTCTCATCAGAAGAATTCATCGTCTGCCAAACAAGGCGCGACAACTCAATTGTCGGAGTTTCAAGCAATTTATCTAATCCCTGTACAGTATAATCGACGTCCGAAGAGTTGCCGTAACCACCTGGATCACTTGAAAGATGACTCCATTCGGGGTTTTGGTAGCAAGATGCCTTACTGATCGGCAATTCATAAATAGCCCCAACTTTTTTGGAAAAGTCGCTAATTTTTTCAGGACTAATTCCGCTCTCTTTGTAATCCTGAGATAAGGCCCAACATGGAGACTTATCGTCTAGTGCTTCATAGTAGGCGGCCAGCCCGGTATCATAGAATGGTGAATCAAGATAAACCTGACTCGGCTTACCCCACTTCCCGTCGGTCCGCTTGAAGATGAAGTAATCTTTGAACAGGCTTGCCTGTAATGGTTCTTTTCCCAACAAAGCGATAAAGCGTTTAATATCCTTTATCTCGGGTTTGAAGGCTTTACGGTCAACTGCTGCTTGCGAATACCTATCCTTTAAAATCGCTTCAACTTGCTCGGCCTCACCTGCTTCGCGGACACCGATCTTCTCAAGGAAATCCTTTGCCTTCTTCTTCTGTTCTTCACTCTTTCCGGATGTATAAACACCTTCGGCGACACGTGGCATCAAGTCGTCGTGTTCTACACCATCGCTTGGGAAGTAGCACTCGCTTCCGATGCTGTAGCTGCGATCGCTCATGCGAACAATGCGAAGTCCTGCTAATTTTTCCTTGCGATTCCGTGCTTCATAATAAGGAGATGATGGGGCGTTTGATAAATAATCCCCAAGCAACGCATACAACTGCTGGTGCCACTCGTCTGTTTTTTGTGCAAGCCATTTCCTTATTGGCTCAGACTGGGCAGACAGTGCGCTCATAAGGTCTTCTGTCGACCACTCAGAGATGATCAGCATGGATAAAAAATTGTCTTCCCGCTGGTTTCTTTGTGGAGGATTGGCAACCCACATCGGCGGGAAGTAATCCTCGCCAAGAATCGTTGCCAAATCGTCGTCGCTGATAAGATTGGACAGCTGCGCCGGACCTCTGAAGACTCCAGTTGCTGCGGCATGCCCTCCCTGTTTCATCGGCGTCATGTTTTCATTTTGGAATACCTTGATCAGGCTATTCAGGATTGGCTTGTAGAATGAAGACAGGTTATCCTTGTCATTAGGGAGCGTCGCCAGAAACCCCACCGTCAATAATCCTTGGTCGCGTATGGTAGCCATCGACTCCGCAATCAAATTCGCCAGATGATCCCGCAATTCATTGTTAACTGAACAATCGCGAACACTATCGCGGGCAACGGTTGAGGCGAAAGGCGCATGAAGGTGAAACCGGAGATTGGATGTTTCCTTATCGGCAGGGAAATAGATGGAGACCTGGCCTGGAACCAACGGCCTGATTCTCCATTGAGCAGGCGAATGCTGCTTTCCCTGTTTGCCTGACTTTTCCGTGTCTTGGCCCTCAATCTTCTCCATACTAAAGGCAACTGAAATTCGGCAAGACTTGGGTTTGCCGTCTTCGTCATTCACATCAACCTCTTTTTCAAACCGGAGAAAAAAGGCTGAAGAAGGCGGCGAATTTTCTGGATGCTGGACAGAAATCTCAATTCGGTTTTCATCGGCTTCTGTTCGCTCCAGAAAACCTAAGGTTGAATCAGGCAAAAGGTATTCTATCTTACGGATTTGGCTGAGAAAGAGCAGCGTACTTTCGTTTAATTGCCGAAGATTTCTTTCTATCTCAGCGAGAGCCCTTTCAGGGGGCTTTCTGGGGTTATCGAATGGGAAGATCATGCGGGTTTGTTTCTCGCCAAGTGCACACGGGGCTAGCCCGTCCGTATCGGGCACCACCAGGTCGCGGATGCGGAAATGGTATTCGCCGGATTCGATTTTCGGTATTGTGGTGTATGCAAATACGGCTTTGAATCCAACGCCAAACTTCCCAATGCTTGTGGGATCATCTCCCTTGGTGCTGACACCGATACTTGTAATGGCGTCTACATCCTCTATGGAGAACAGACGATCCCCATTGTGTTCGAATTCAACACTGTCATCATTGAGAATGAATCGGACTACTGATGCCCTTGCATCCTCAGCATTCTGAAGAAGTTCATAAATGAAATGCGCATTATCTGGGTATAGGTCCGTCAGCAAACGCTTAATGCCATCTTCAAACCTGTTTTCTCGGTTTGCTTCGACCCATTTCTTGCGCTTATCAGACAATTGCTGGATGTTGAATGTCATTGCTAATTCCCTGTAGATACTTCGATAATCCCATACGCCACCGGCCCAGCGGTGATATCCGCCCTCTCCATCGCAATGTCCAAATCCTGAATACGCCGAGCGTAATCGGCCTCCGCCGAAGCGATTTGAGACTGGCGCATTTTTTGGATTTTCTCATTGATTGCCTGTTTGAGCTGTTCCTCAAGAAGCGCTAGCCGTGCCCGGTGACTGGTTGACAGGCTCTCTCTGCGGTACTCTGCTAATTCATGAGTTCGTTGTCGATGCTTTGATCGAGCCTCAGACCACAGTTTATAGTGCTGCGCGTCCAATTCGTCCCAAATAGGAGAGCCACTGCCTCCCTGAACATCAGTCGTGGCATCCACCGCTTTCTCGAGAAGGCGGCCAAGATGTGCTGTGACCGCCTCTGATGAGGCAATTGGCCGGAGTACCAAATCCTCCCTGATGCCGTGGAACCGCCATTGGTAAATGGCAAACTCGTGCCGGCCCGTGGGAACCTCATTGGAATCCACCTTCAGGCTGGTAATGACTCGTTGATTTATATCTGCGAACGTCATCGCCGCCTGTTTCACCAAAGGGTGAAGTGGCATTATGAAAGCAGCCTCAGGATGCTGCGTCGCGCAGTCCGACTCGAAGGTTACGAGCAGATGAGGGTTCCCCCCTTTCAGCCAGTTCTCCCACTCCCGATAGGCGGTAGTGTTTTGCCTGGGGAGTTGCTGAAAGTCGCGTAACAGGACGCCTCGTGCATCCTGCGAAAGACGGAGCGTTTTCAAGGGCTTTTCACCGAGGATGAAATCCTGTTCTTTCCCGCATGTCCGCTGCAGATAGAGCGTGACGAGCCTGCGTATTGATACCGGAGACAACCAGAAGCTCGAGGCCTCTTCAATCTCTTTCTTCATCTGATCTTCGGGTAGACGGATGCCAAAAAGCTCCATCTGCCGCTGTTCAAGTTCTTCTTGTTCTTGTATCAACCGAATTTTGTTATCTGCCAACTGCTGCAGCTTTGACCTTCGCTCCTCTTCGCTCAGAGAGTAGTTTTCCGCGATGTTTCTGATCTCCCTGGTGATTTCTCCAAGTATCTCTTCGCCGCCACCCAGAGCGTTATTGAACACACCTATGCGAACAAGGCAGCGCTCATAGATGTCCGCATCGACGGTTCCGGGCGTGATCAGGTTGATAATGGCGACGCTCTCGCTCTTCTGGCCGTTTCGGTCAATGCGGCCTATCCGTTGCTCGACACGCATCGGATTCCAAGGGAGGTCATAGTTCACAATGCAATCGCAGAACTGGTAATCTAATCCTTCGCAGCCGATTTCTGAGAACAGCAGGAGGTCGAGGCTCTCCCCGTCCTCTCGCGGCTTCTCAAAACGATTCTTAAGTTCAACGCGTTCTTGATCCGGCGTCCCACCGTGAATCATTCCAACGCGGAAACCGTCTGCACTGAGATGTTTGTAAAGATAGTGAAGGGTATGTCGAAAACTGCTAAACAGCATCACCTTGTTGTTGGTTAGGCTCTGTTTGTCGCGGATGATATTGCGCAGAGTCTCAAGCTTCGGATCGTGGGAATCAAGAGATCGTGCACTATCAAGGATGGTTTGGATTTGCGATTGGATTGGGCTGATGGCATCGCCTTGTGGGACTGGTTCCGTATTGTCGGCTTCCTCCCATGACAATTCGTCGAGATGGCGGTTCAGGATGTCCTCGAGGAAAGGAGCAAGTCCGTAGAGGCAACTCGCCGCTTGACGTCTGATCGTGGTCATCATAAACTTGACGTTGATATCCCCGTGAAGCCTGCTGAATATCTCCGCCTGCACCCGGAGTAGCTCGTCGTGCAGATGCTGCTGGGCTGGGGTAAACGCTACGACCACTGTCTCTGGCTTTCGTATCGTGAATTCCCCGATATCCCGACGGCGCGTTCTGTTGATAATTCCTGCAAAAGTGTGCATGGCCTCAATGTCCGTAATAACCTGCACACGCTCTTCATTTGTGACATTGCCTTCTACAAGCATGGAACGTATCCGAATGAAGTCGGGATTGTGCCTCAGAATGGCCTGGCCCCAAGCGGTAGCTGCAGCCTGATCGAGCACTTCAAGTGTCCGGGCAGGCCATTCCGGTTCTTGTGCACGTGCCAAAGATACCGCTTGGTTAATGAACGGATTCGGCTCCGCCATGTGCTCGAAACTCTCCTGATCGATTATGAGATCGGGGCGCAGCGTATTAAGAAGAACAAAAAGGTCATAACTTCCAAGCTGGATCGGTGTCGCTGTCAAGAAGACAACGGCCTCGGCGTGGTCACAGAAGAACCTCACAGCCTTATGGCTGAAAGTGTCCTGATTTCGAATGTGGTGCGCCTCGTCCACGATGACGAGATCAAAACGTGGAGGTGGGTCCAGGTCCAGAAGTCCTTTTTTTCGTTTGCGCTTGCCATCCTGCCCCGAGCCGTAAAGGAGGATTTCGTCGAACAAGGAATAAGGGACAATCACCCTTTGGTGCTGTTCGGGCCAGATCCCCTCCAGATCCATCTCATTAATACAGTACCGTAAGGTTCCGCCATCAAGATGAGTGAAGCGCTCCTCGAAACGCTTCATCTCATTCTGCCATTTGCGCTCTGTAACCAGCGGACGCGGGCATATGATGAGAATGGAACGGATGTCACGCCTTGCCTGCAGCTCACGAAGGATGAGCCCCGCTTCGATAGTCTTGCCCACGCCCACACCGTCCGCGATCAGTAATCGCGGGCGGTCCGATCTGATGAATCTCAGCACAGGTCTGAACTGATAAGGGATGAAATCAACACGAGCGGCATTGAGTGAGTAGAGCGTGGATAGGCCGGGATACCTGATCTGCAGGGCTGTAAGGTAGGAGTGAAACTGCTCGCAGGGCAAAGACTCGGCGTCGTCATCCAGAAGATCTTCAGACTGCAACTGAGATGCATAGTATGTCTGCGTCTCGCCAGCCACGAAGACCTTGAAGCGATTCTCCGGCTTGCCAGGCAAGACTGCTACAACAGCACCCTTGATGGAGGGATTGGATTTGAGAAAGACGATCTGTCCTGGTTCAAACCCAGCGGTACTCTCTTTTTTCACCCGTGCAGCTTCTTGCTCGTCTGTTCCGCCGTTGCCGGAGAGCAGTATTTCTTTGGAAAGCAGGGATACCTTCGTGGCGCGCACTTCATTAAGCAAACTCTCGTCGGCGTTGATGACCGAGGCAAAGCGCTGGAGGGTATCTAGGTCACGGTACACATCCTCGACAGGGAACCCTTCGGCGCCAGCATGCGCCCATCGGTTGCGAACGGTTTGCATTTCCTTAACGAAATGGCGGTCTTCCGAGGTCAAGTCAAGTTTTGTTGAAATCTGATACCAGTTTTGGTCAAGCACTCGAAGCAGCGCGGCAAGGTCCAATACTGCCAAGGAACCGATGTTGCGGTGTTCCATACGCCGCCGCTGCTGGAATGAAAGGCTGTTGATGACAGCCTTTTCCCACCAATCCTCTAAAATGGATGGCAGCATCTTTTCAAGGTATGTTGCTAAACTGGCCGTGACTTTTTGAAGCAAATTGTTCAGGTTGCTGTCCATATCCTTCTTTCAGGGGCGGAACTAAGCTGCAGACGGGCAGCGAAGCTGTTCGCCCGTCAGCTTGAGTGACATTTTAGAAATCGACTGGTGCAAATTGATTGTCAATGTGAGCGATAAATTGTCGTGCATCCTCAAGAAGGGCCTGCACATCGTCCTTAGCAAGCAGTATCTCCTTGCCGTCCTTTGTTTTCCCGTTCCTATGAACTATGTCATGTCGAATGACAATCGCCTTGAAAAGATTTTTAAGGTCCTCGGGAAATTTGATGTTCAGAGTAGATTTATACATCGGCTTTATCTTTTCGAGGTTGTGCCAGATTAAATTCAAAAGATAGTTTCTTACTTCATCCTCCAAATTATCCATTCTTGCGAATATCTCACTAAGTGTGAATTTTCTTTTTTCAAAATATGGGCTCTCTTCCACAAACTTTCTTAGCAAAGATTGGTCAGCTAGAATAGTGTTAATAAAAGCATCTGCAAGGAAAGTCTCCAAAGCTGTTATTACGCTCACACGCAGAAGTCGTAGGAGATGCTGCTGGAGTTCCTGTTCAAGTTCAACGTGTATGAGCGCTTCGACCTTCTCAAGACTTTTTAGAAATGTTTCATGGAATTCTATGTTGAACGAAATCACTGAGTAATAATAATCGTCGAACTCATCGGCGCTAGGTGTGCCTGACCATTGGAGACAATGCTTCTCTAATTCTTCGACCAACTCATCTATTACATTCTCCGGAACGATCTCATAGAACTCCTCTGACAATTCTTCACGCGCGTCGTATGGGCCTCCCCAGATATAGATATAGCCTCCCTCACGAGACTCATACGGAGTGTTTTCAGCAGGGTTTTCATAGTGCCGGAGAAACCATTTCCGCATAACCTCTTTTTGAAATTCTGCATCAGAATTTTGGACTTCTTGTGCGGACAGCGGACTTATGTGCTCAGAATGCCAATACTGTCTGTTTTGTCTTTTCATGAAGCACTTCTATGATTTCTATCGCCAGCCATGACGCGCAAGGAATAGCCGCCCGGCGCGCTATTCCTTGTCGCTGTCCATGGCTTTATTGGCCATGTCTTTCTGCTCAAGTTCCTTCAACGATACGCCCTTGATATCCTTCCATTCCCGTAGCCCATTTGCATGCCCGCCGTGGATCACCGATGCTGCAGCACTTGGACTTGAGAACTCATAGTCCTTGGAGAAGACGTGCTTGTTCGATTGTTGGAGG
>Ga0315545_1005360_pt1 | contig 10317 bp, 9 predicted proteins | sample SalMarSW160210MG_FD_203096 | JGI IMG/M metagenome (GOLD analysis project Ga0315545, IMG submission 203096) | Salt marsh sediment microbial communities from the Plum Island Ecosystem LTER, Massachusetts, United States - Salt Marsh Sediment SW1602-10 ...
TCGGTGATAATCACAGGCTTCTCACCGAGGCCGCCCAAGGCACCTGATTCTTGGCTGGAGGTCTTTCTCGACCTACTCGACGTCCGGCGCGTCGATGTTCTTGTTTTTGGGGCGGCCTGTGACGTCCTTTTGGCGGAAAAGAGCTTATCAAGGATCGACGCGACCTCCCCGGCGTCCGCAAACAGAATCGGATAGACCTTCAGTTCCTCGGTCGCCATAGGAACGTCGAGAAGCTTCACGAACGTCATCACGCGCTTAATGTTGGCCGCCAGGTCGGTGATGATGAGGAGCATCGTATCGTCGTTTGCGAGCTCGAACGAGACGCCCGAGAGGAATGGCTTCACCAGCTTTAGGAGCGCGGAGGGCATAATGTGTTCCGTCGGGATTACCTGTGTCACTAGGATGTCCTCGAGCTCGAGATGATCGCCCGCGCGACCCACGTAGGTCTCGATTGGGAGCTGCCTCGCATTCGGGAGCGGGACAATCTTGTAAAAGTCGCGACCCGAATCCACCATCGTTAGGCCGTTCATCGTGAGTATCGACTGGAGAATGAACCACAAGTTGTCCGGCCTGACCGGGCGCCAGAAACGCGTCGTTATCTTCTTGGTCTTGACAGCCGGATCGACGATGTAGTTGAACGTGCCGCGCTCGGGCATGATCTTGATGAACGTCTCGAGGACCACCTCAATCGGGGCGTCCTCCAGCGTCAAGTATGGCCAGGTTTCCCTCTCCTCAATCTTCTCAGGCAGCAGACCGCTAGGAGGCCTGCTCTGCGTCGTGAACAGGAGCTTGTCACTCGACGCTTCGTACTCTTCGAGCTTGGCTCTTTCGTCCGCAGCCTCGGCCTCAGCTGCCTCTTCTGATGCTACAGTTGCTGTTGAAGGCCCCGCATCGGATGGCGCTGGCTCCTCATCCGATGCTCCGGCCGAAACGTGCTCCTTGGCAGCCTCCTCTGCTATAAGATCGCCTGTCCCCAATGCCTTTTCAGAATCAGACGTGGGCTGTTCCGACTCAGGAGCAGCCGGACCGCCAGTGAACACCTCTTGCCTGAAAACGGATGCACAACTGCTCAAGAGAACTGCGGCAAAGAGCAAAACGAGACACAACCCGAGCCTTTCGAGGCGTCGGGACAATGAAGCTCGGTTATTCAACATATTCACCCCCTGGGCTCAGTTTATTCCCACAACAAGGTCGCAAGTATCTTACGTCTATATATTGGGCAGACACCCGGGTCTGCCGCTATGTGTGTTGTCATGTATCGTCTCATCTCCCGTGACTCGTGATGCCGACGTGGAGAAATCACCTCTCCGATAGAATGAGGCGCTCATTATTTCTTTTTGCCTGCCTTCTTCAGAGCATCGAGAAAGCGCTGCGTCGCCTCGTCCCTGTCCGGCGGCGAGGGTGGCTCTCTCCTCGAGACGGGGGAATCCAGCTTCTTCGTAGGAGGTCTTCTCTTCTTGCCTTTCTCTTCTTCAGACTCCTCAGGGACCTTTGACTTCAGCACCGCTACCTCAAAGCTCTCCTCGCCGTTGGAGAAAACGACAAGTGTGTGCCGTATCTCGGCCACATACCAACCATTCCTGACCTCCTCGCCCTCTCGGTAGGACCCTGGCTTGAGCAAATCGCTGGGCGTCGGAGTAGGCGTGGGCGTTCTCCTGGGCCTGCGTCGAGAAGGTCGCGACCGCCGTCTAGGCCGCTTAAGTTTGGCCTTCTTAACGGGTTTCTCGGCGATGATCGCATACTTGACCCTTTCAGAAAGTATCATGATGCCGATTACCTGAAAGTTCGGCTTTTTCTTGTCCGTGGCCTCATCCTTACTTGGCGTCGGCGACGGGTTAGGCGGGATGTAACGCTTCCTATCGGGCCTAAAAAGGTCGCGATCAACCATCAACTCGTAACCCGAGCCGGCCCCCATTTTCTCAAACGAGTATTCGTCCCGCGAGATGCGATTTGGAGGAATCGGATTTGCGCTGACCTCTTCGCCCAGCGGGCCTTGCCAGACCTCGGCCAACCAAAGCGCTGCCAGAACTCCGGCCAGAAAGAGAGAGAGATTTATCAGAAAAAGCTTCCGAAACATTTCCCCAATATCCCTAGGGCGGTCCCTTCAGAACGAAACCTGCGACCACTATCTCGATGAAGACCTTCTTTGGGTCGCGCTGGTTCTCAGGTCTGAGCTCCAGCTTGGTCACCTGGAGCAACATAGGGTCGTTCATGACCTTGGAAAGGAAATCCTCAAACTCCGACAGGGAACCCGTCGCACTCAACTCGACAGGAACGCAGAGGAATCCGCCTCGCTCCTCGCTCTTCAGTATCTTCTTGCTGCGTGTCTTGAGCTTCGACTGCTGAAGGAAACCATCGAGCGTTTGCTGGAGCTTCGCGCCCGCAACGTTGGGATTCGTGGCGTGAATGAGGCTGGCGTCGAGGCCGGCACCGATGCTCTTCAGTTCGTTCAACTCGTAATCCAGGGCCGCTCGCTGCGAAATGGCTCGCACACTTTTTTCATACCGGAATTGAAGGTCCTCAATCTTTTCTGTTAGCTCCTGGCTGTATGTAAAAAGGGGCCCGATAGCGAACTTGAGCAAAAGAAATAGCCCAACAGCCGCAGCCCCGATGATGAGTATTTTCCGGTCCCGGTCGCTCAGCTTCATTCTTCCGCTTCCTCTTCCGTTTCCGGCTGCGACTCATCCGGCTCGCCGTTTTCAAAGACGTCTTCGCCCTCGTCGTCTAGCTCGCCGTTTTCAAAGACGTCTTCGCCCTCGTCCTCCGAGGCGCCCTCAGCAGGAAAACTGCCCGGCCCGGTCGCCGGGAATCGATGATCGAACACCTGGCCCGCCGGGCCGCGCATAAACGGGTTCATAAGCGGCAAGTCCGGCCCCGGGGGGGGTTGCGTTCTATTGATGTCTGCGCCGGCCAACGGGTTGCGAAGCGGCAGTTCGGGCATCTCTTCGGGCTCCTCCTCCAGTTCTTCCTCATCAAAATCGACCGGGCCTATGACCATGCCCTCGGGAGGAGGTTCCGGCCCGATTGGTTCCTCGTAAGCCACGGGTTCCTCCTGAGGCTTCAGCAGCAGCCATTGGTTTTCGATGTCGATCTCGACCACAATGCCGAACCGTTCAGTGTCCTTTCCGGAGGTTATCCGACCCTCAAAATTAACGTTCTTGAAGATGGGCGATTCCTCAAGCCTGGTGAGTATCTCCTCTGGCTTGTCCGAGCGGCCATTGATCGACAAGTTCCTTCGCTTCAGCCGGAAGTTGGTCAGCCACACCTTTTCCGGGCCATCACTGGGAAGGAGCCTGTCCAGCTCCTTGAGCACTAGAAGAGCATTGAGCGTCTCTTCGGATATGGCCTTTAGCTCTTTCAACAGAGTGCCCCACATCGCTGCCTGTCGCCGGGTGGCCGAGACCAGCTTGACCTCGTTGCTAAGCGATTGGACCTTCGCCTCAAGGAAGCCGACTTCCATCCGCCGCTTGGCGACGCTGCTGGCCAGAACAGCAACCAGCAATATACACAGGGCCGCCGAGAGACCAATCATAAACCGCTTCCCGTAAAGCCTGCGCGTCGCGCGAAGCCCCGCCGGCAACAGATTCGTGCCGGTGATTTTCTCCTCAAAATCGCGCATCCCGAGGCCTATCGCTGGGCAAAGTGAGCTTGCCTTTTCTGGCGGCAGGAGTGAACGTATCTTCTGGTGGGGCTGCATCATTTTGATTCGGCCTGAGAATCCAAGCTCCATGAGGGTTCCCTGAAGCGCCAAGGCGCTGCGATACTCGCCAGACAGATGTAATTCGTCTATGTAAGCATTCTCGCCGTTTGTATCCACGTATGCTGATAGCTCGTTGAGGATGGCTCGAGCCTTCATCTTTGTGGTCTGATCCTGCATAGCGAGCGACCCCACACCTTGCTCAGCCGAAGTGGGCAAGTCCTCGTCGGGTATCCCGCCGTCGTCCGGCGCTGCCGACGAACGAGGCGCCTGACCGGAAAGAGCCTTAGCAAGGTCCTCCTCTGAGATGAAGCCGAGATCGAATAGAATCTGCCCCAGCAAACCCTCACCAGTTTTCTGCTGTTCGGTCAAGGCCAGCTCCAGCTGCCCGTCGGTTATCAGCCCAAGCTCCTTCAGCCTCCGGCCGAGCATGGTCTTCTTTGCTGGCTGCCTTTGCCAGCCTGTGCCAGACTCATCTCGCTCAAGGTCAATTGAGCGGCAGTGCATGAGCTCTTTGCCCCTCAGAATCACGACGTCGGCGCTGCCATTGTCGCAGTCAACGAGCGCGGTGGTGGCATCATCTGAGGGCTCACCGAACTGGAAGAAGAAATCGACCAGCCCGAAAACGGAGATCGTGATCGCTGATGCCGTGAGATCGATCTGCTCGACGATGTTGGCATACCGCTGTATGAGGTCCCGGTGGGCCGCTATTATCGCGACCTTGAGCATGCCGTCTTGCGCTTCATTTCCTCCGACGACTTGGGCGTCGAAGCAAATCGAGTCGGAAGGAAGAGGCACATGGCGCTCTATCTCGTAATTGAGCAGGTCCTCAAGCCTCGCGCCCGGCACCTTGGGCAGCTCGGCAAACGTGAAGAAAACGTCCTCGCGCGGGATGCCGATCGATACGCTATCGGGCTTTATGCGATGTTCCTCGAGAAAGTGTGAAATCCCGTTCTGAATGAGCATGTCGATGTGGTCTTCGGAGCGGTCCTCGACGCTCGATAGATCGATGACCTCAAAGTCCATCAGAGAGTATTTGCTGAAGCCCTTGCCCAGGTGCGTTAGAACGACCTTGTCCCTTTTGAATAGAATGCTCAGGCTGGATTGAAGTGATACCATTTAGGCCTTCCGGACCTCCATTCCGATGGGACTGCTATAGGTCTGAACCAAAACCAAACTGCATGTAAGCGGAGCCGACGTAATTGTCGTGCCACTCCATGATCTCGACTCTGGGACGCCTGAAACTGCCAACCTTCTTGACCACGGCGACGATCGTCCGCGTTACGTCCGTGCTACCGATGCGACCGGTCGAGGTGACAGTGAACCTCGATGAGGTAACTCGATGCGTCGGAGCCTGGCGATTAGTCCAATCGCCGCTCTCTCTGCGGTCCATCTCCTGCTGCGCCCGTGAATCGCCCGTAAGTCCAGAGAGAAGGTCGTCCGACGCCGTGTCGTAGTAAAGGCCGCCGCCCCAAACCGTCAGCAGATCGAAGACGCCAAGGTACTCCTCGTCGGAATCGCCGTCTGCATCGTCATCCTTGCGGAATCCATACTTCTCCACGTTGGCCGAGCCAAAGAGTATCTCGGGCGTCACACCGTGAACCAGCAGCAGCTCGCGAACCGAATCGAAGTTGGCGTTCTTGCACAGGTATGGCTCATTCATCCCCTGCTCCTCGTAGTGCGCCTCGTAGTATTCGTCCTCGGCCCCGTTCAGCCGATGAAGATCGTCCGCGTCGCGCCAGTCCTTCATCGAGTCGATTATCGTATCCGCCGTCATCTCGTCAACACCGGAGTCTATCAAGAGGTCCTTGAGCCTCTCGTCGTTGCTCGAGAGCCTGATGTCCAGCTTTCGACGTTCATCGACGATCTCGTAGTCGAAGGAACCTCTACCGAGCCGAGTGCCTTGGCGCGAGGGCGCCGCCTCATCCAGCTCCAGCTCGCCCGCCTCGTCCCATTTGACTTGCCGGGCGACGAAATACAGCTGCCCTGAGCCATCTTGAGAGCCTAAGTAATACTCCTTAGACAGAATCTCCGCGAGCGCCATGTTGATCCCCGCAAGTGCCAGGTAATACGCCTGAACCTCATCCCGGAAGTTAGTCGCCACCGAGAGGTCAACCCTCTTTTCGAACGAAAACTCCAGCGCCATTACCGTTAATAGAACCATTATCCAGATAGCCATCAAAAGCGCAACGCCACGCCTGTCCCCCAACCTGGAATTCGCCGTTCGTCGAATCTTCGACTTGGAACTTGGAACCTGAAACTTGAAACTTGAAACTTGGAACTTGAAACTTATCCTCAAAACTCCTCCACCTCCGCCAGTCCACTCGCGAGCGACACCTGGCGATTCAAGATAGGTATGATGAACGGCCCGAGCGTCTCCTCTTCGTCTTCTCGCACCGCCGTCATCGTCACCTCGACGGCTTTCGGCACGTAGCGCTCGATCTCCTTCGACTGCTCCACGGAGAATGCCATGTCGGAAGTGTCGCCAAACGAGTCCCAGCTATCGAGCCACTCACCAGGTTCCTGCCCTGAATCCCCCCGTAGAATCCGGGAAAAGCGGAGACGGATATTGGGATCGTAGAAATAGCGAAACGAGATCGAGGTTACCTCGGGGTCGAGCCGATACAGGATGCCCTCCTCGAACGGCTCCTCGACGAAGGGGTTGCCCTCCCTCATCGCCAGACCGTTCTCGTCCTCCGTGCCCGAATCGTTCACGAAGTAGGTTACGGCGCGGAGCCCGTAGGAGTTCTCCTCGCCTGTAATGCCGCCCTGTTTGGTCACGAAACTGACGCTGTTTTGCTGACCCGAGAAAAGCAAGACGTGTGTGGTCCTTTTCCTACCCGTCTGCATAAACATCCTAACCTTGAACGGATACGCCGACTTTATATCCTCGATCATCCGAGAAACGGCGATCCGCGTCCGCTGCGCACTATCGCCTCGCCGCTCGCCGGTCGCCCAGGCCTTTGAGGCGACCTGGAAGGCCGCGAGAATCAGGGTTACGATCACTACTGTAATAGTGCTGGCGATAAGAAGTTCAAGGAGCGTGAAACCCGCTCGGCGATGGCCCAACGATGTCATTGCTCGAGTTCCTCTCGAAACGCGAGCGACTTCAAAGTGTTGAGCTCGAACACGCGCTCGTTTGTGCTATCGCCGAACCGCCACCTCACAGTTACGGTGAGCCTAAATACATTCACAGGCACGATGGCGTCCTCGCCGCCTATCTCTTCGATGAACTCTGCGGTTCGCATGTCCTTCTCGTTGGCCGGGTCCATCTCCTCGCCGACGAGCTTCTCCGCCAGGGCCGTCCACGAGTAGCCGTTCTCCTCGCCGGAATCCTCGAAGCCGTCGTCGAGTTGGTCCCTCAGGACCAAATCGTCCATCACCTGCTGAGCGACGAACACCGCCTCAGTCAACCCCTTATCGACGCGAGAAAGCCTAAGCGCCCCCGCGAAGAGCTGCATAACCGTAACCAGCCCTATCGCAAGGATGGAAAGCGCTACCATCACCTCAAGGAGAGTGAAGCCCCTCCTCTCGAGCGAGCGACCTCGTCTTCGTGTCATCTGCAAGCTCTCATAGAAAGTCATCTGGCGACTTGATCTTCACCGAGCCTGTTACCGGCTCTATCTCTATAACAAACGACCGACCGGATTCGCTCATTATCTCTATTAGACCGCCAGTTGATGTGCCCCGTGGGAAGAAGAAAACGTTGCAGACCCCGTCGTCGTAGGTCTCGTCCCCGTAGGTGAAGCTCGCGATGCTGACGCCCTCCTTCAGCTTTCGCTTTTTCTTGATGGCCTGAGCAAGCGGGGACTCGCTCTTTTTGCCCTCAGACTCAAGCTCATCCGAGGTTGTGCCAAAAGCAGAAGACCCGCCAAAACTGGAGGGCCCGTCAAAGGAACCGCCCGACCTGAGAGAGGCCGAGCCGAGTCTGCCACCGCCGAGACTGGTGGACCCGAAGCCACCACCGAAGAGACCGAGGTCGTCCTCCAAGCCTGATTGACTCTGACGCCTCTTTCTCTCCTTGACCGTGAGCTCATAAGTCCCGTTGTCAAGGTCTAGCTTGACGACTGCGAGCCCCTTGCTGCAAACGGACTGACTGCGTGCGAACCTCAGCGTCGCCGCCAGATGTTTCACCTCCCCTTTCAGCCGCATCCCCCTTAGTCCGCCGACAAACGAGGGCACTACGAAGGCGGCGATGACGCCTGCCACGAAAAGTACTATCAGCAGCTCAACGAGCGTGAACCCGCTGGATTGAACTTGGCACTTGGCACTTGGCACTTGGCACTTGGCACTTGGCACTTGGCACTTGGAACTTGAAACTTGAAACTTGGAACTCGGAACCTGGACTTCGCCCAAACCTAATCCCAGCTGTTGATTGGGCCGGACGACTCCGAGCCTTGGGAGCTTATCCGATACGAGCGCCCGTTATCGACCACATCGTAGGAGTAGTCGCCGCCCCAGGGGTCCTTTGGGATCATGTTCTTCTTCAGGTAAGGACCGTCCCAGTTCTGAGCGCTTGAGGAGATGAGTTCCTCCAGCGAGCTTGGGTAGGAGCCGACGTCGGCGTTGTAGAGGTCAAGGGCCGTGCCCAGCATTTGTATCTGAGTCTTCGTCGATTGGACCTTGGCCTTCTCAGTCTTGCCCGTGAACTTCGGGACGACAATCGCGGCCAAGAGACCCAATATCACCAAGACGACCAGCAGCTCAATGAGCGTGAAGCCCCGGACGTCCCTCTTCTGCACTGTCGCCACCGACAGGATTCGCAACCTTGCTGACCGCATGCTTAGTTCCTCCTATCCGCATTACATAGCGATGTCGTTGATGCTGAAAACCGCCATCAGCATGGAGATGACGATGAACCCGACTACGATGCCCATGACCAGAATCATCATCGGCTCCAGAAGACTAATCAGGCGCTTGATAGTGTTTCTCACGTCCACCTCATAGATGTCGGCGACCTTCTCGAGCATATCCTCAAGCTGACCGCTCTCCTCGCCAATCGTTACCATGCTGACCGCAAGGGGCGGGAACACGCCGCTGTCCGCGAGTGGGCGCGAGATGCCCTTCCCCTTAGTTATAGAGGATATGATGTCTCTGCCTTTCTTGCTCCCGCCATTGGCGCTTATGGCAGCGCGTGACATCGCCTCCGACATCACGCGATTTGTGATTACGTCCTTGACTATCTTCAGCGCCTGGATTATCGGTACCCCGTTTCTCACGAGCGTCCCAAGCGTCCGCGCGAAGCGGGCGACCTCAATCTTCTGCAAGAGCGAGCCCAAGAGCGGCATCTTCAGCTTGAATTGGTCGAACGAAAGCGCGTTCCGCTCGTTCTTCAGGGCCTGCTTGGCCGACAAAATCGCCGCGACTAATACGGCGAGCATCGCCCACCAGTATGAGCCGAAGGCCTCGGACAGGCCCATCAGAATCTGTGTCGGGAGGGGAAGAGCTTGACCCATGTCCTCGAAGATCTGGGCGAACTTCGGAATGACAAACATCAGCAGAACAGCAACCGCGGCGCCGCCCACAAAAACCAAGAGGAGCGGATAGATCATCGAGTTGATTATGTGTTCCCTCATCTGCTGAGAGCTCTCCAAAAACTGAACCAGGCGCTTCAGGACGGACTCCAGAACGCCGCCGCGCTCCCCGGCTCGAACCATGTTGACGTAGAGCTTAGAGAAGACCTTCGGGTATTTGCCAAGCGCGTCAGCGAACGAGTTCCCGCCCTGAACGCTCTTGCGGACGTTCTCCAGAACTCGCCGGAACTTGTCCCGCTCCGTCGTGTCGATCGTTATCGCGAGCGCCTTGTCCAAGGGAACGCCCGCCTCGAGCAGAGTCGCCAGCTGGTGTGTTGCCGCCAGGACATCCCGCTGACGTATCCGGGCCGTTATCTGCTTGAGACTGAGCTCCACAGAGAGACCCTTCCTCGGCACGTATGCCTCAATCTTTACCGGGAAAAGCTCTCGCTGCTGAAGGGCCTGCGCGACGAGCGTCTGATCGCGCGCGTCCATCGTGCCCTCGGTTACGTTCCCTCGCCTGTCTGATGCCTTATATACGAAAACTGGCAACGCTCATCTCCGATTCATGCTGATTTTCAAGGACAACACATTAAGAACACAGTGCGAAGCTGCACGGCGCAAACTCCGGCCGCTACATCTCGATAAGCTCTTCTTGGGTGACCCTCAGGACCTCGCTGATGCTGGTTATCCCGGCGGCCACCTTCAGCCAGCCATCCTCTCGAAGCGTCCGAGAGCCGTGACGCAACGCCTCCTGCCGCAGCTTGTGCGCCGCAGCCTTCTCAAGAATCAGCGAGGTCATCTCGTCCGTCATGATCAAGAGCTCATAGATGCCGATTCTGCCTCTGTAACCAGTTTGATCGCACTCGTCACACCCAACAGCCCGATACAACGTCTTATCGAACTCCTTAGAATGTTCTGCGCCGATCTGCGAAAGCTCCAGCTTCGAGGGCTTGTAGCTTTCCTTGCACTGGGCGCACAAACGCCTCACTAGCCGCTGGGCGAGTATCCCCTCGATAGTTGAGGCAAGAAGGTAGTTCTCGACACCCATGTCCAGAAGTCGTGTGATCGTCGTAGGGGCGTCATTAGTATGAACCGTGCTGAAGA
>Ga0315545_1005361_pt1 | contig 10316 bp, 10 predicted proteins | sample SalMarSW160210MG_FD_203096 | JGI IMG/M metagenome (GOLD analysis project Ga0315545, IMG submission 203096) | Salt marsh sediment microbial communities from the Plum Island Ecosystem LTER, Massachusetts, United States - Salt Marsh Sediment SW1602-10 ...
TTTATCAGCCATACTCAAGAAAACGTGTATCGGCCAGTCATTAACGAAAAACTATCGTAGAAAATATGGGCGTTACGAGGCGCTTCAAAAGCTACTTCTTGCGGGGATTGGCAGTACTATTGCCGACTGTCTTGACGCTCTGGATATTCATCGGGCTCTACAGATTCATCCAAGACAATATAAGCATCCACATAAACCGAGGCCTAGTAAGGCTAATAATGTTCGTCCAGGGCGAAGGGGGGATTTCCAAAGAAGAACTGACGGACATTTTTGTCGAGGGAACCGCAGGTTCGACGGTAGGTTTCCTATTAGCAGTTATGGTTGTATTCCTGGTGGGTGCTCTTCTGGCCAGTGTCGTGGGCAGAGCGGTTTGGCGCTTCATTGAAGATTTCATAATGAATACGCCATTTCTAAGGCGCGTTTACCCATACGTAAAGCAAGTAACTGACTTTGTGCTCACCCAGGAAGAACAGGAAAAAATGTTCTCGCGGGTGGTTGCTCTTGAATATCCTCGAAAGGGAATATGGTCGATAGGTCTGGTTACCGGTTCAGGTCTCAGAAAAGTAGCAGAGAATGTAGAAAAGGAATTTCTTACCGTTTTGATACCCAACTCGCCAACACCTGTTACCGGCTACGTAATAATGGTACCGAAAGAACAGACTATAGCCCTGGATATGACGATAGAAGAGGCGTTCAGATTCGCAATCAGCGCAGGGGTCGTGGCACCAGATAGCCAGCGAGTACCTAACCTGCCGAAAGCTCTTGTTGAAAATGAAGAAAGTTAAGCATTTATTTTTACAGAATAGTTAAGGAGGCCGGTTTTGCTTTTCACAATTACTGGCAAACACGTTGAGGTAACGGAAGCTATTAAAAACCATGCAGAGGAAAAGACTTCAAAGCTTCCCAGATATTACAATGGTATCAATCAGGTTGAGGTAATCATCGACCGCGGTCAGGGCTCCAGCTTTAGCGTTGAGGTAATAGCAAGGGGTGAACATAGCAATATCTTCGTTGTTACCGAAATGGGCGAAGATGCTTATCAATGTATAGATACAGCTGTTCATAAGCTCGAACGACAGCTCAGAAGAAAAAAGAGCAAAGAACGAAATAAAAAGCATACCGGCAATTCAGAATTTACTTAGCTTCGATACAGGTTTCTGAGAAACAGTTTTCTTGTCCTTTGTTATCGATTGATAGGCAATTTATTATTTCAGACGGTTGCGATGAAATTCGCCGATTTTGTTTGTTTTAAAGCAATTATTACACAGTTGAAAGCTACAGACAGAGATGACGTAATTACGGAACTTGTTACGTCACTTGATAAAGCTGGCAAGCTGAGCGAAGGAACTTGCAAGGATGTCGCCAAAGCAGTCATCAAAAGGGAAAACGAAGCAAGTACTGGGATGGGCAAGGGCATTGCAATACCTCACGTTAAGCATCCAGCGGTTAACGACGTTGTTGCCGCGGTTGGACAAAGCAGCAAAGGAATTGACTTTTCCGCCCTGGATAAACAGCTCGTTTACTCAGTGATACTCTTGATAAGCCCTGAAAACAATCCAGACAGGCATCTGCAGGCGATGGAAAAAATCTTCAGACATTTGCAAAAGGAAAAATTCCGTAAGTTTCTAAGACAGTGCAATGAACCTGAGGATGTCGAGGATCTTCTCAGAGAGGCCGATGAGAATCCCTCTCTTTGACACAGGCAATTCCTGGACACCTCGCGGCGCAACCGGAGTTGAAATACAACTGGAGAGGACGCATTGGAAAAAACAATATACGAAACAGTAGTTGAGATAAAAGAGACGGACGGCTTACACATGCAGCCGGCAATGCGATTCGTTGATCTCGCAAATCAGTTTTCTTGTGATATAACAGTCAGCAATGGCAAAGACACTGTAGATGGCAAAAGCATTATGCAAATTACAATGCTCGCGGCGGTACGGGGGACCAAACTTACTATAAGAGCCGAAGGAACAGAAGCGGAAAAAGCGATAAACGCTTTACGCGAGTTTTTAGAAGAGCAAATCTCCGATGAAAAAGGGCAAGACAAACAGGAGAACCTTAAAAACGAGTAGAAACAAGAGATGGAGATAAAAAAAGGAATAGCCGTTTCCCCAGGTATTTCTATAGCCAAGTCGCTAATCATAGACTCCGAAGACTACAGAATTCCTCGTCGTTCCATAAATCCTTCGCAAAGGATAACAGAGATTCAACGTGTACGAAACGCATTCAGGGATGCGATCTCAGAGTTGACCGAACTTGAACAGGCACAGGATCAAACCGGAGGCGGCAGGATAAAAGATATTTTTGCGGTGCATCTGCGCTACTTGCGCGACAGAAGTCTGCGAAGGAAAGTAACGGATCTGGTTCACTCGGAATCCATCACGGCAGAGTATGCCGTATCGAGTGTCCTGCGTCAAATTGCGGCACATTTCAGCGGTCTCAAGGATCATTACATCAGTGAGCGAGCTGCGGATATCTACGATATGGAAAGGCGTCTGCTCAAGCAACTTCTCGGCCACAAAAAAGAGAACATCGAGCATTTGAGCGAAGAGGTCGCAATTGTTGCGCGGGAGCTAAGCCCAACCCAGACCGCCAGCTTCAACAAGAATTTCATAAAAGGACTTGCAACCGATGCGGGTGGACGAACCAGCCACACTGCTATCGTGGCTCGTTCACTGGGTATACCAGCAGTGGTCGCTCTGGAAGACCTCACAGAAATCGTCAGAGGAGGGGACACGGTCATTATAGATGGTAATCGCGGTATAGTAATCGTCAATCCTGACGACGAAACGATCAAACAGTACCAAGAATATTCGCGGGAGTTCATAGAACTCGAGCATAAACTTGATGCAATAAAAGAAGAACCAGCCATCACCCGTGACGGAGTAAAAGTCACACTTTTAGGCAATATTGAGTTTCCGGATGAGGCTGAATCAGTCCTTCAAAAGGGAGGTGATGGTATAGGCTTATATCGAACGGAATTTTTATACCTTAACAGCCCCACTGAGCCAACCGAGCAAGATCACTATGACGCTTATGCTGAGACTGTCAGAGTTTTCAAGCATCGGCCGGTGATAATAAGGACCGTCGATCTTGGTGCGGACAAATACACGCAAAGCAAGCGATTTGCACCTGAGCCGAATCCGTTCCTGGGATTACGATCTATCAGATTTTGCCTCCAAAACCTTACGATGTTTAAGACGCAGTTGCGCGCTATTCTGCGGGCCTCGGTTCTTGGTGAGGTCAGGATAATGTTTCCCTTGATCACAAACCAGCAGGAGATGATGCAGGCTAAGATGATTTTGCGCGACGTGATGGAAGATCTTGACGAAGAGTCCATAGCGTACAACAAGGACATCCAGGTCGGCATCATGATAGAAACGCCATCTGCTGCCCTTACCGCATCGACTCTTGCCAGAGACGCAGACTTTTTCAGTATTGGAACAAACGACCTTACACAATACACATTGGCTGTGGATAGAGGCAATGAACTGGTATCTACGCTGTATTCGGCAGCGGATCCTGCGGTGTTGCGCCTTATCAGGACGGTTATACAGGACGCTCATAAATCGCAAATCGACGTCGCGATTTGTGGGGAGACAGCCTCCGAGCCAGAATACATTATGTTATTGCTTGGGATGGGTATCAGAACTCTCTCGCTTACTCCGCCTATGATACCGGAGATAAAACAGATCATCCGTTCTGTCAACATTGAAAACTGCAACAATGTCGCAAGAGAAGTGCTCAGTATGAATTCGGAAAGGCAAATATCAAGTTACCTGCGCAACGCTGCAAGAAAGATTCTGCCGGAGGCCTTTTAATTGGTGAGTGGTGATTGCGCTCTGTTAAAAATCTAAAAACTACCATTCCGTGCAAGCCCCATTCCTTCTGTCAAAGACAGAAATGAAGCCGAGTCGAGGAATCTATCAAAATAATCTGTAGCACAACGATCCGTCTTTTTAGATATCCGTAGGGTGTGCTTTAGCCCACCGATAAGCTCTATCACTACACGCATGACGACATTCATACGACGAGCGATACCGAAGGATCCAAAATCGCAGATAACAAAAAGATCAGCCGCGCGGACACCGCTTCAACTGCAGCGAATCGGTTGTTTCAAAAAGTCAAGCACCATCTCCGTTCATAACTCCTTTACACAATTGTGCCTATTGTCCCAGTAACGCTTGAGGTCCGCGTATGCCTTGCAGTTCAGCCGGAGATTGCTCCTGTAAGTGAGATTACCCACCAAGGTGATCAGCGGTTTGCGGTGTTGCCACAAGTTGCTCCAGACCCTGCGGGCAATGCGCGACATGGAGTAGAAGTCCCTGTCGCAGGAGGTCATTTCTTCGATGATGCCGTCCAGAGACAAGTGCTTATACCGAGCTACCGGGAAGGTTAGTGTGTAATATTTCCAGTCTTCCGGGAACGTATCAAGACCGATGCGGCCCTGTGATGTCATCTGGTCCCACAGGCGCGTGCCAGGCAAGGGAGTTAAAAACAGCACGTTGAGATTGTCCACGCCGTACTGACTAGCCACCTCGGCGATACGTTTACCGATGCCAGGTTCGTCTACGTCCAAACCGATGATGAAGGAACCCACTACCAGAATTTTGTGCCGTTGTATGCGCCGTACGGAGTCGCGGAAGTCCCGGCCTTTCAGAAGGTTGAATTTCTTTCCGACCTCCCGAAGGCCTTCCGGCGAGGGCGACTCAAAGCCGATGAAGACGCCTCTGCACCCGGCCTTCGCGGCCAACGCCAAAAGCTCTTCGTCATCGGCGAAGTTAATTGTTGCCTGGGCAATCCATTCCTTTCGCAGCTTCGCCTGTACCATAGCGAGGAACATGTCTTTGGCGCGGGCGATGTGTTCTTGGCGCGTGCCGATGATGTTGTCGTCAACCACCAGAACGCGTTTCTCGCGAATCGACCGAAATTCCCGCACGACATCGGCAATGGGTCGCTGCCGGTACTTGGCCCCGTTGAACGTTGTCACGCTGCAGAAGCTGCAGTTCAACGGACAGCCGCGTGTGGTCTGAATGGCTCCGAAGGCATATCCACCATCCAGCAAATCATGGCGGGCAAGCGGGACATTGTTTATCTCGGCAAGCCCTCCGTCATACCGGCGTTTCAGGCTGCCATGCCGGGCGTCCTCCAGGACCTGCCGCCAGATGCCCTCGGCTTCACCCGTTACGACCGAATCCGCACGCTCCATGACCTCATCAAGGCGCATGGTCGCATGAATGCCGCCCATGATAACGGGTACGCCCAGAGACCGGAAGTAACCGGCCAATTCATAAGCGCGGTTCGCCTGCGAGGTGAAAGCGGTAATACCCACCAGGTCCGGCCGAGGCATGGCCTGATAGTCAGGTACGCTGAGGTTCTCATCCACGATCGCAATTTCCCACTCCGGCGGGGTTAGACCCGCCAGAACCATAAGGCTGAGCGGTTTCCACACGCGGTAGCGGTTCCAGCGGCTCTGCTTGACGTTGACAATGCTGACAAGCGGATTTGAGGGATTGATTAGATATAGTCGCATTCCGTGCATTCGCTCCTTGCTATTAGTGCCGTTTCTATTAAATTTGTATAACTTTTACTGTCCTGTCATTCCGGCCTTGAGCCGGAATCCAGAAATAAAAAAATGGATTCCCGCCCTTGCGGGAATGACAAAATGTGACAATTATTTTTTAGAAACGGCATTAGTTTATTACGGACATTTCCGTTTTCTGTGCGCTGTCCATAGCTATCTATAGATGGCTATCCCTAGTTTTCTTGCTTAATAAACTAAAAATTTTATTTCTACCCCATATTCGTTTTTAACTTTTTTGAGTATATCAATCTCGTGGACCGCCAAAAATGTCGATGTGTTTGCCGGGCCTTTAACAAATAGCGCTAGTAAATCGGAACATTCCTTTGCGCTCAAGTCACAAAGCTCAGAAAAGAAGTGGTTAAAGAAAATTACTGTCTCTCTAACAACTTTACGGGAATGATCACCTGTCCAAGTCGCAAAATCGTAAGGAACTTTCAAAATTGGCGTATTCTTTTTGTGTTCTGGTGTCTTCTCATAGGTCCTCTCATCTTTTTGATTCATCGCGATCTTCGTCTTAATTTTTTCCAACTTTGGATGTACGTAACGATTACGCAATTGAAAAAGCTCGCTTACAACTTGAAAAGGTTTGCTACCTCTGTCAATCTTTTTCCCAAATCTAGCGGTATAAAGAACATCGTATTTATCTATTACTCTGTACTTTCCAAAAAAACTGACATTAGTTTAGCTCTTTAACAACTGATACTGTAAATAAAAATGGCTCATCCTTCCGATGTGTTTAACAGTAAACAAAAGCACATTAGGAAAGGAGAGCCAATGTCGACCAAATGGATCTTCCCAGATCAATGGCAAATAATGGTTATTACTCTTAGTTGTGTCCTGCATCAACGCTCGGCATGGCGACTGGCCGTCATTCTTGCAGCTATGCTCTTTGCCAAGGGCAGAAAAACCATTACAAGCTGGCTCCGAGCAGCAGGTATTAACCGCTGTTACAAAGCCTAATATTACTTTATCGGTTCGCTGGGAAAGAAAACTGAAAATATCGCGACCGAATTGTTTGAGTTTATGATACACAGGATTTACAAAAATACAAACACCGTTCTTGTAGCTATTGATGACAGTCCTACATCGAGATACGGCCCAAAGGTTGCCGGTGCGGGGATTCATCGTAATCCTATATCCACTCCTGACGGCAGAAAGTTCATCTATGGCCATCTGTGGGTAACACTGTCGGCCATCGCAAGGCATAAGAACTTCGGAACCATCGGCCTGCCTTTGCTGGCAAGAATGTATGTTAAAGCCAAAGATATCAAGAATGCCGGCTTGTTTTTTCAGAGTAAAACCGAGCAGGCAATGGAATTGTCCAAATGGGCTTATAACTGCTGCAAGAGCCTGCAAAAGCGGCTTTGGATAGTTACTGATGGCGGCTTTACCAGAGCAAGCTTTCTTAAGCCTGTTGTAAAAACTGGTGCAGTAATCATTACCAGGCTTCGAAAAGATGCGGTGCTTTATGCCGAACTTAAACAGCCTAAAAAACGCAAAAGAGGCAGACCTCGTAAATACGGAAAAAGGATTAAACTTGCGGACATCGTTAATAGTTTTGATGGCTGGTTTAAGATCAGAGCGATTCTTTACGGCAAACAAGAGAGCAAAGATGTTAAAGTTTTCAAGGCGTTGTATAAACCTGCTGGATGTATGGTTCAGGTACTTATTGTCCGGGAAAGTAAGAGCAGCTTCAGAGCTTTTATGTGCACAGACTTGACGGCTTGTGCTGTTGAGATTCTTGAAGCTATTGCTGATAGAGGTGCTATTGAACAGAATTTTAGTGACCTTAAGCAAATCGAAGGAGCAGGCCAACAGCAGGTTCGAACTATTATCGGTAACATTGGAGCTTTTCATTTGAATCTTTGGCTGCATAATTTTATTGAGCTTTGGGCATGGGATAAGTCTGCTAAGTTTCTTTGTGACCGTAGCGATAGCCCGTGGGACGATGCAAATCGAAGGCCGTCTCATGCTGACAAGTGTGCCGCTCTTAGAAGAGAGGTTTTGAAGCAAACATTTTTTGTTGGTTCTGATAAAAGCCATGAAATTAACAAAATTCACAAACAGTTTTATAAACTGCTAAAGCTCGTTGCTTAGCGTTTTTTCTATTTGGAAAGTACAGTCACTTTTATAAATGAGGATTCAATAAATGGCACGGGAAGTAAAATTGCCGCAGCTTGGTCAGACGATGGAGGAAGGGACGATTGTTGGTTGTCTGGTTAAGGTTGGCAGCGAAGTTAAGAAAGGAGATGTGATTTTTGAGATCGAAACCGACAAGGCAACTTTAGAGATGGAATCGCCTGCTGACGGTTTCGTAAAACATATTTTCGCTGAACTCGATCAAACACTGCCGGTGGGAGCACCGTTAATGGTTGTGGGTGAAAAGGACGAAGATGTACCTCAAAGTTTCATCGATTCTTTGAAGGGCGATGTGTCATCTGGCGTTGCAAGCGATCGTGCGGCAACAACAGTTACTCAAGCCTCGCCGCAGACGCCTGTTGCTAAGCCTGCCAAAGCCGAGCCAAGCAAGCCGACGGGTAAAATATTAGCTTCGCCGCGGGCGAAGAAAATCGCCCAGGAACTTAGCGTTGATCTGGTAACACTTACCGGCACCGGCCCAGGCGGTAAGGTAACAGAGCAGGATGTCAAAAATGCCGCTACGACAAAGAAAACTGTGGCCCCTGAGATGGCAGGTGCTACGGGAGAACCGAAACTCGGCCAGAAGATACCGATGAACCGACTGCAAAAACTCACCGCTGAGCGTATGCTCAAATCAAAGCGTGAGATACCGTGCTTTTACCTTACGGTACAGGTTGATGTCACTGACCTTGTCGAACTGCGAGTCAAGTTGAATAAGAACAGCGATGTAAAAATCTCATACAATGATTTTATTATCAAGTCGGTCGCGACGGCATTGGTGAAGCATCCCCTTATGACGGGTCAACTGGAGGGCGAGACAATAAAGTTGTCAGAATCCATCAATGTTGGTTTAGCAATATCTGTTCCGGATGGCTTGGTTGCTCCAATCCTAAAAGATGTGAACAATAAGGACGTAAAACAAATTGCGCGTGACAGTAAGGCTCTAATCGAGAAGGCCCGGAGTGATAAACTTGCTCTGACGGATTTGGAGGGCGGCTGCACCACTGTTAGCAATCTCGGGGCCTCCGGCGTAGACTCGTTTATCCCGATTGTTGTGCCAGGCCAGTGTAGCATACTTGGTATCGGCCGGATAACCGATACCTGTGTGCCGGATGGCGGCAATATTCTGGTACGGAAGTTAATGAATATGACACTGTCGGTAGACCACAAGGTTGCCAATGGTGCCTACGCAGCTAAATTTCTGGACTTTGTAAGAAAACAGTTGGAAGACACTTCCACCTTTAATATCGGTAACTCGTAGTTGTTGATTAGCTACAATTTAACCGATTACAAGAAAGGGACGCCTGAAATGGCAAAGAAAACTACAGCGTTACGGTTGGCAAACATAAGGAAAGCAAAACCGAAGATGCCGATGATCGGTGTTTTTGCTACGAGTGATCCGCGTATCGATAAGGCCAGCAGGCAGCGCTGCCAGAACATAACCGAGATGGCTGCAAGTGTAATCAGCGGCGCGGTTGTATTGCCGGATAAGACGCCCGTTGAGGTGGTTTATTCAACGGTACTGGTGGATGGTGAAACAACAGCGGATATTGTCGCTCAGCAGTTTCGCAAGGCAGGTGTGGATATTCTGGTATGCATGCCGGACACGTGGGCGTTCCCGCAGCTAACAGCGATCTCAGTTTTACAGCAGTTCCCATCAAACACACCCCTAAATATCACGTGTGGCAACAGCGGCCCTAAGCCGGGCGTAGTCTATGCCCACGCACTAAGTGGCGCTATCAGCCAATATGGAAGAATGGTAGCGCTTAACGTAGGAACTTGGCCGGATACCGGCATGAATCCAAAGATGACTGAGCAGACTGAGAAGAACCTTATAGACTGGTGCTATGCGGCGGTCACGGCTGTTGCATTACGTGGGCGCAGAGTTGTGATCTTCGGCCACGACTCGATGGGCATGGAGACAGCCCTGGCGCACATTATACCTACGAGAAATAACTTCGGCCTGGAAATTACGCGATTGGATATGAAGCTGTTAGCTGACATGCTGAATAAGAAGGCATACAGCGAAAAAGAGCTAAAGAACCTGCGAGGCTGGATCAATAGGTACGTCGGCAAACGTGTCCAGTTGCGGGACGAAGCGGACAGTGAACGATTCAACCAAGAGCTGGCGATGTATTTGATTGTACGTGATTTAATGGCCGATTTGAATGCGGTTGGTGGCGGCTTTATGAGCCAACTGGAATGGGGCTCCGACCTACGGGGCATACCTCTGCCGGTTGCAGATGTGATGGAGTCGTTCTTTAACAGCAGCTTCGATCATAACGGCCCTAAAGCCCCTCTGCCATACGCGACAGAAGCGGATGTACAGGGACTTCTAACAATGCTGTTTATGACATATCTATCCGGCGGGAATCCACCTTTGTTTATGGATTTTAGAAAGGTCTGGGAAGCCTGGGAAATCAAGGAGCTATCTAAAAAGATCGGTGTTAAGAATCTCGATACGAAGGCGGACTGGTACAATAAGGGCCTGGTTGATGGTGACAACTCCGGTAGCGCCGCGTTCGACTGGGCGGCAAGGCCTGGCACATCTGTCAAACAAATTATGTCACGTGTCAGTATGCCGCTTGCG
>Ga0315545_1005362_pt1 | contig 10315 bp, 8 predicted proteins | sample SalMarSW160210MG_FD_203096 | JGI IMG/M metagenome (GOLD analysis project Ga0315545, IMG submission 203096) | Salt marsh sediment microbial communities from the Plum Island Ecosystem LTER, Massachusetts, United States - Salt Marsh Sediment SW1602-10 ...
GAGATGGGCAAATTGTCAATAGATTATGCTGGCTGACCACATAGGTAACAATGGACTACGGATTTGTAGACCGTCAGCGATAATGGGACATAAAGAGGGCCACTATGACCGTAGACTCCAGGTGGGTAGCACAAGGTACTGACTCCCCATTCTTCTCAGAATTTGCCGGCACACCTACTCGCAGTAGCCTACTTTCATCATAGAGACGTTAGTCCTGATTGTCGATGGTTTTGGCGAGAAAACGTGTTACATTTTTTCTGGGGCATTCATGCCCATCAGGCCAAGGACTTTAGCTAAGATAATCTGAGTTCTGGCGCCTTTTCAGGTTAGTGACTCATCCACAAGGCAGTCGCCTTCTCCGCACTGCCCACGCCAGCAATGCTGCGAACACGGCTATCAGGGCGACTATGCCCCACTGGTTCACGGTGGGCACTGCTGGAGGTTGAGTTGGACCGGGTGAGATTGGGGTGTCCGTCTGGTCATCAAGTTCGGGTGTATCCGGGTCGTCTGTAGGGTTGTCGGCGAAGTTATCGCCTGTAACTATGCCTTGATTAGTAACCAGGTCAAATTCACCATAGCCGATCCTGACATAGAAAGTCACCGTTACCACACCTCGCGGACCGATGTCGCTCAGATCAGCAGCTAAAGAACCACCAGGACCAGGGGAGCAGAGAGTGATTAAGCCCTGTGAGGGGATGGGCGCATAGGGAGGATTACACATCAGAATAGTATTGACATCCACCGTGTCACTGAAAGTCACCGCGGTGGCAGTGGTATTTCCCTCGTTTCGAATCTCAGCGATATATTCCAGTATGTCCCCAAAGCTGGCAGCACCGTTGCTATCAACATCGACGTATAGGGAATCTTGCTTGGGGTCCACAATATTGGGACAGGGACATTCGACTACGTTCAGCTCGCAGTTATTGGTGTTGTCGCTCTCTAGAACATCATCCCCATCGTTGGCGCAGACCTCGACCTCAAGGGTCTCACCGCAGGGGCAATGCTCTGAGTTGAATGCTCCGTTGCAGCTCTCGCCTGGATTCAATGCCGGGCAAACCTGGCTTTCCTCCAACGAGCCATCAACATACTTGGCCGTTGTGCTCTCACCTGCCGGGGCAGTTCCCTGATTGGTTACGTTGTAGCTGACGATGAAATTGCCATAGTCATCAAATGCCACCGCCTTCGACACCACCAAATCGGGGCAGGGAGGAGCGACGGTGTTCGTATCGCAGTTGTTACCCTCATCGCTCTCCTGATAATAATGCCAGTCGTCGGCGCAGATTGTGATATCAAAAGTCCCGCCACAGGGGCCAACGTGAAACTCGGGATCAAATGTGTCGTTGTAGCTCTGACCCGGAGCCAACGGCGGGCAGCCTCGTGCTGCTACATTAATGCCATTAATATACTTGCCTGTCACGCTATCATCTGGCGTCGATATAGTTCCTACATTGGTTACCGTATAATTGACGGTGAAATTGGCATACTCATCAAATGTCACTGAGTTTATCGACACCACCAGGTCGGGTAGTCCATTTGCCTCCACCACCACTGCAAAAAAGGAAATCACCATGATTGCCGCCACCGCTAAAGAGATTGTGCTCACGCAATGACATAGAACTTCTACCGTTCAGCGTGCGTGTTTGAGGTGACGAAACAGGCTTTCTGTGCAATTTCATCCTCAGGTGTATTCTGAGGCTTTGGCTCACCGCCTCGTTGTCCATGCCGCCGGTATGCTCTGCCCGCTGGATTATTTCGACTGACTTTCCTAACCCTGCAGTGACAGAGCGTAAGGAAAAACAGACTTCCCCCCACTTCCCTTGCGGGCGCTCGCAATGACAAAAAGCGAAGGGCTCGCAACGGCAATATAATCACACCTCCGCCCTCATGGGTGGAACCGCGAGGTAATGACGATTATACTACTCAGATCCCAGTCGTCGACATTGCGCTGCCCGTAGTCGTTGTCGCCTACACTTACCACGGTGCCGTCGGCCTTGAGCCCCACTGTGTGGCCGGCGCCTGCGGAAACCCAGACGACGTCAGTCCAAGCGTCGACATTGCACTGCCCGCGGTTGTTCAATCCCGTGGCGATCACGGTGCCATCGTCCTTAAGCCCCACTGTGTGAAACCAGCCTGCGTCAACCTGGGTGATGTTGGTCCAGTCGCCGACATCGCACTGCCCGTAGTCATTGTTGCTCGTGGCCACCACGGTGCCGTCGACCTGAAGCCCCACTGTGTGATGCCCGCCTGCGGAAACCTGGGCGACGTCCGTCCAGGCGTCGACGTCACACTGATGGAAGTCGTTGTATCCCGTGGCGACCACGGTGCCATCGGCTTCAAGCCCCACCGTGTGACCCCAGCCTGCATCCACCTGAGTGATGTACGTCCAGCCGCCGACATTGCGCTGCCCGTAGTTGTTGCGGCCAGCCGCGACCACTGTGCCATTGTTCTTAAGCCCCACACTGTGCCAGCCGGCTGCGGAAACTTGGATTATGTCCGTCCAACCGCCGACATCGCATTGCCCATCGTCGTTCAATCCCGTGGCGTCCACACCACCACCGGCAAAAAGCGCGACCGTGTGATAGCCCCCTGCAGAGACCTGGTTACACAGATACCAGTCGCCGACATCGCATTGCCCGTCGTCGTTCAATCCCGTGGCGACCACGACGCCGCTACTCTTCAGCCCCACCGTGTGAGCGACGGCTGCGGAGACCATGTATTCAGAAAAGTGGGCGATGACATGGTAGTTGCCGTTCATGATGATGGTGGTCTCGGCAGCATAAACGTTGGCGATGGTGCCGACATCGCCAGTCCAGTCGATGAAACGGTAGCCCCCGAAGTCCGCAGGGTCGGCCACCAGGTTGACTACTGTCCCCGCGTCATAGGTGAAAAACCCCTCTCCGGGGGTGGTTACCGACCCTCCAGGGGTTTTGTCGATAGTGAGGGAATATACCACTACCTCCACAAAGTTGGCGGTGATAGAGTAGTCGCCGTTCATGATGATGGTCGTTGTGGCGGCGTCGACATGAGCGATGGTGCCGATGTCACCCGTCCAGTTGGCAAACTGGTAGCCAGCATCCGGAGTCGCCTCCAGGTTGACCACTGTTCCTTCGCCATAGGTAGAAGTTCCTTCTTCAGGGGTGGTTACCGACCCTCCAACGGAACTTTCGATAGTGAGGTCATATGTCTCCTCTTCTTCTTCTTCTTCCTCCTCCTCCCCGGCCCCGCCACAAGCCACCAAACCCACGCTGAGAGCTAGGACCAGTGCTAGCAAGATCAAAAATACCTTTCTTGTCACTTTTTTACCTCCTTGCATTTACTCGTTCACTACAACTCTTAATCCCTGACACCTGACACCTGACACCTGACCTTCACACACTACATATCCTCAGCCTCTTCGTAATAGTCCGGTTCCTCTGAAATCTTTCGATTACACAAAAAGAGCCCAGTTCACATTTCTATATGTGCTGGGCTGAACATGATGGGAACTGCCGCAATTCTCTGACGCACACACTTGACCACCCACCTTGATGTTAGTACTTAGAGCACTGTTTTCTACACAGACTATTCTAATGTTATACCGCTATCTAAAAGATTGTCAATCGTTTTTTGTGCGGTGTTCAAGATATACAATAGAGTTGAGAGAGTTAAGGAGTCACAAAACACTAGTCTATCATCTGGCGTCAGGAAGCTATCAAATTGCCCACCTTGTTACAAAGACTATAAATGGCATAAGTATCCTGTTCATCTTCATTTCAACTCACCCCCTTTAACAGCTTGAGGTCACTTAGTCTTACTGAGGCCCAAGTTAAGTTTCATTCCACTCGCTTTGATCGTCAGGATTTTCGAAGTGTGGTCTCCGCCGTCGTACATAAGGCTAACCACCACATTGGCCGTAGAACCATCCAAATTTGCTGCTCTTTCACCTTGGCAGACCTATGTAAGAAGATTCCTCCTAGATATCGGCGCTTTCATACTAACAAAGCTACATTTGCCGTGTCAATAGCTTATCTTGGGTGACCACACGGGTAACACTGGGCTAGGAATTTTGGCAAGTTTTTTCCTATACTCTACCGGAGCAAGAGAGGCAAGGGATTGGTGCGAGCGATGGTAAACTATGATGGCTAGATATACCATGAGTGTTACCCATGTGTCTCAGCCTTCGCATATTTCGGAATTTCATCCAAAAGACTTCTAATCCGACACGGCTATGAAGTCCTTCATCTTATCAAATGTCGCTTCGCCGATGCCTTCAACCTGAAGCAAGTCCTCAATGCGCTTAAACGGTCCATTTTCGCTGCGATAGTCCACGATGGCTTGCGCCCTGGTCTCGCCTATCCCGGGCAGGGCTTCTAGGAGCCAGAGCTCGGCCCGGTTGATGTCTATCTTCTGGAGCGAGGCGGTTTCGCCTGCTTGTGGAACATAGATCTCAATACGGGTGAGGTCGGCACCGGGTTCAACACCGGCATCGGAAAGGAGCGTCTGCAAGGTATCCTCTTCTTGCCAGAGATAGATGCCAGGGTTGGCTACAGCGCCGCCGACGTAAAGCTCCCCGCTCAGCTCTGGACGCTCTGTTTGAGACAGAACAATCTCCACAGGTTCGTTTCTGCTGCGTTGCAGACCTAGCATGACGCCGCCAGCTATTGCGGCGATAACCAGGAAGACTGTTATGAATAAGTAAACTCTATCGACACGGCTCATGGCATAGCTCCTTTCTCGATAAATAGGGTCATACATCATATTCTACAACAAAATCGCTTTCGCCAGCCTAGGCCAAAGAGGACCCTATGATGGCTCCTCTTTATTCCGAAGCAACCTCTTCCTCTAGCAGATTCAGCTTGGTTCGAAACAGGTTTTGGCGCTGCCTCTTGACTTTGCTACAAAGCTACACATACAATCTGGTAATAAGACTTGAAGTTCAGTTAAAGGAGGAGAAATGGATATGTGGCTAGTACTCTATTGGTCAGGACCTATTGGCGTGGGCATTTTCCTTCTGTGCCTGGGTGGTATGATCTACCTGCTCAAAAAGGCTGATGAGGTAGACAGGCGCACAAAGGCATTTGAGAAGGAAAAAGGACTGGAGAAGAAATAGGAACAACTTCAGTAATCTAGCAGCTCGAATCATCACTGCTAGCCCTTCGCTCCTAACTGAAGGCGCAGAACCTCACTTTTGCTTAGGCCCGTCGTGAGCGAAATCGAAGGGATAAGGTTCGTCTGGCAGGTCCCTGTTCGTACAGAGACTGCTTCATCCCGATAAATCGGGACTCGACACCCCTCAGAAGCGGTTGAAATCTTGTACCAAAGTTGGTACAATCTTGGTTCAAGCATAAGTGGAGAGGAGGTTATGTTTCGATGGCCACGCGCATCGTGACAGTTAGCGAACTCAAGGTCAAATTGGGTGCACTGATGGCCGAACTGGAAGAACAGGGGCTGCCTTTGTATGTAACCCAGCATGGCAAGCCAAAGGCGGTACTGGCACGCTACGACGAGTACGAAGCCCTGCTTCGGAAGCTCGAGGACATGGAGGATTTGCTGGCCATGAAGGAATCCCTCGCAGTGCCAGACGAGGAAGCCGTCAGTTTAGAGGACTATGAGCACCAACGAGCAGCCCGTCTTCGAGGTTAGGCTTCGCAGCAAAAGAGTACAGCGGGAACTTGATGCCTTGCAAGAAGTTGACTATGAACGTGTCATAGTCAAGCTAAGAGCACTGGCGAACACTCCCAGACCTCGAGGATGTGAGAAGCTATACGATGCCATATATCGGGTAAGAGTTGGGGACTTCCGGATAATCTACCTTATTGATGAGAAGAACAAGCGCATTGAAGTGGGGGGAATTCGCCGCCGGACCGGAAGAACCTACAAGGGGGTCGAAGGACTATTCCATTGAGCCTCCCTCCCGGTGATTGCAGGCCCCGACTTGTCGGGCGTGGTAATCTCGCTGCATAGATTCCAAATCCTAATTTCTAAACCGTAGACAAATCCGAATATCAAAATCCAAGAGTCTAAACGCCTTGAGCATTGCTATTTTCTGATTTGATATTGTTTAGGATTTCGTGCTTGGGATTCAGGATTTCCCTCCCTTTGTGCTTCAGCCTTCCTTTTGCTACGCCCGGGATTGCTTCAGCTAACTTAGTCTGGTGGTGCACCATAAATTGCTCGCCCTACGTCCCGGTGCTAAAATTTCTATATGGCAAAAGGTTCCAGCGTAATAACCGTTAATCGGAAAGCCTACCACAACTACCACATTCAGGAGAGCGTTGAGGCAGGCATCGTCCTTAAGGGTTCCGAAATTAAGTCCATCAGGGAAGGCAAGGTAAACCTAAGTGATGCCTATGCCAGGCCGGAAAACGGCGAGCTGTGGCTCTATAATAGCCACATTGCATCATATGATGCTGCCAGCTACAACACACATGAGCCAACCAGGCCTCGCAAGCTTCTTCTGCACAGAAAGGAAATCAATAGCCTCGCAGGCAAGGTAGTGCAGAAGGGTTTGACTTTGGTGCCTCTCAAGCTGTATATTAAACATGGGGTGGCTAAATTGGAGCTGGGCGTGGCCAGAGGAAAGAAAGTCTACGACAAGAAGGAAGCCATTGCCCGTCGGGATGCAGACAGGGAAATCGAGCGGGCGATGAAGCGTAGAAGGAGGTGATGGAAGAGGAGGCCAAAGTAGCATGGGGGCGCGTGGGTTCGACAGGGGGAGGCCTACAGAATTGCAGGCTGAGGTGCCACTAACCTCATAAAACAGGTGGCAAAAGATAACTGACGAACCAGTTTACGCTTAACGGTTCAATCTAACCCGAGTTCTCCTCGAAGGTTGGGATTAGGTTTCAGAAAAATCGAGGCGCTCCAATCCTGATGCCGATAGGGATTGGCTAAGAAACATTGGCTGGTCCGGCTGGATTCGGTCAGCAGATGAAAGCTAGACGAGACAAAAAGAGCTGACTAAGCCTGTAGGATATTCTGGCAACCTTCTTTTGGACGGGGAGTTCAACTCTCCCCCGCCTCCACCATTTAATAGTGACTAGACTAGCATCCTACATCTGGCATTTCTACTGGAGACTATCGCAGTAAAAGAACCAACTAACCTTCAGTCTAAATCCACACATTATAGGCATATCCAATTAACTGGAACCCTGTTCTATAGCGGCAAAATAAGAAGACCATACGGTACGTAGCCAGGATTGTAAATGCAGGACGAAAATGTCGATAGGACAATCTCATACGATTTCAAACCAAGGCTTGAGGATTTCCTCGCTGAAGTTCTAATCGGACTACGCAAGCCGCAGAAAGAATTACCCTCCAAATATTTCTACGATGAACGTGGTTCGCAGTTGTTCGAGCGTATCTGTGAACTGAAAGAATACTATATCCCTCGTATAGAGGCGTCCATTATGCAGGCTCATATCAAGGAAATGGTCGAACTAATCGGACCTCACGTGCTCGTGATTGAACATGGTTGTGGTAATTGTGAGAAGGTGCGCTTTTTAATGGAGCGCTTGCACGATCCAGTAGCCTTCATACCAATTGACATCTCGCAGGAGCAGTTGCTACAAGTAGCGAAGGAACTCGACTCGATTTATCCCCAACTACAGGTTCTTCCGGTCTGCGCTGATTATACGAGCAGTTTTGAATTGCCGGTTCCAAAGCAAGAGAGCAAACGCACAGTCGTTTATTTTCCTGGTTCAACTATTAGTAACTTTGATCCCATTCCCGCGAAGCATTTTTTAGAGCATGTTGCTAATCTATGCGGATCAGATGGTGCTCTACTTATCGGCGTAGACTTGAAGAAAGATCCCGCCGTGCTTCATAATGCCTATAATGATAGCGAGGGGGTAACCGCTGCCTTCAATCTCAATCTACTCGAGCGAATCAATCGTGAACTCGACTGTGATTTCCAGCTGGACGCATTTGAGCACTATGCTTTCTATAATCCCCGGGAAAGTAGGGCTGAAATGCATCTTATCGGTAAGAGGGATCAGGTGGTTCATATAGATGGGGAAACCGTTTCTTTTATCAAGGGCGAAAGTATCTGGACGGAAAGTTCGTACAAGTACAACCTTGATGAGTTCGAGCAGATGGCTGCAGCGGCTGGATTTAGAGTGGAGCGTGTCTGGGTAGATGAGCGGCAGTGGTTCAGTGTCCAGTACCTTATAACAAGGTAAGGCTAATTCAGCATCATTAACGGTTTGTAAACTATTTGCACGGCATGAGCCGCACCAAGTCTTTCTCTTTGAGCACTTGCTCAAGAGCTGACACAGTGTAATCGATGTCTTCCTCAGTTGTATAGCGGCTCAACGAGAACCTCACCGAGCAATGAGCCTGTTCTTTAGTTCTTCCCATGGCAGTAAGTACATGAGTTGGCTCGGGAGAACCTGACTTGCAAGCTGAACCTGAAGAGAGTGAAATGCCATGCTGATCCAGGGCGATGACAATAGATTCCCCGCGTAGGCCAGGGAGAGTTAGGTTCAGCGTGTTGGGCAACCTCTTCTCTGGATGACCGTTCAATACGGCGTCTGTCACCAAATTCCTGATACCTTCCTCTAATTTGTCGCGGAGGTCACGTATCCGCTCAGAGTTTAGAAGGGCGGACGTGACCAGTTCCGCTGCTTTGCCCAAGCCTACGATGGCCGGAACATTCTCTGTACCGGCCCGTATTCCCCTCTCCTGTCTGCCCCCGTGAATAAGTGGCTCCAATTCGATTCCCTTTCTGACATATAGAGCACCTACTCCCTTTGGGGCATGAAACTTGTGTCCCGACAAACTGAGCATATCCACACTGAGGTCTTGTATATCCACTATAATCTTACCTACGGCTTGAACGGCGTCCGTGTGGAACAGGACTCCCTTTTCGCGGCAAATCGAACTTAACTCCTTTATAGGGAGAATAGTGCCCACTTCATTGTTGGCCATCATTATGGAGACGAGGATGGTATCTGCAGTGATGGCGTTGCGTAGCTTTTCGGGGTCCAGCCAGCCATCTCCATCTACATCGAGATATGTAACTCTATAGCCATATCTCTCAAGAAACTCACAGGCGCCAAGTACAGCTGGATGTTCTACAGTGGTTGTTATGATGTGATTGCCCTTATCGCGCATCGCAAATGTGGCTCCCTTGATAGCAAGATTGTCAGCCTCAGAGCCACCTCCGGTGAAGACAATCCGTCGCGGCCGAGCATTTACTAGCATAGCCACCCGGCGGCGTGCATTCTCTAAAGCTTCTCGGGCAATCCTGCCTGTCTGATGTATGCTGGAAGGGTTTCCGGCATCTGCACTCAGATATGGCATCATGGCCTCTCGTACTGCATTATCAACCTGCGTTGTGGCATTATTGTCAAGGTATATGCGATCTTTGAGCTTTATTCGCGGTTCCAGGGCATTTGCCAGATTACTTTGATAGTCCAATACTTGTCTATTTACTAAGCAGCAAATCTCATCAGTACCAGACTCAACCTTCTGAACGTCACACAAGAGTGCTTTATATACGGGAAAACCAGAAATGCTGTCATAGTTGCTAATATCCGTAAGTTCATTGACGTTCCATTCCTGCCATGCTTTGGGTCCAACAGGGGTGCCGCCACCGAACATACATTCAATGCATCCTTTGGCAATGCCATCCGTGACTTTAGCCCTAAAAAGCACACTCCCTCTCGGGGTGATTACTCGTACCAGATCACCACTTCTGATGTCCCTTTTCTCAGCATCTTCAATGTTAATCTCTACCAGGGGCTCCGGTGTGTCAGTTATCAGTCCTTCAATACCGTGATGTTGAGATCTGAAGTCAGTTTGGGGTCTTGCCCCGGAGTTAAATACCAAGGGAAAGCTTTCCAGTAATTTCGGACTGCCCAGTGGTCCTTCAGTCGGCTCGATGTATTTGGGTAATGGCTCATATCCATATTCCTCTAGAGTAGTCGACCATATTTCAAACTTTCCGGTCGGAGTATCGAAACCAGGTTTCCCATCCCTTCTTAAACCACCCTTCTGCCATTTCTTATACTCCATCATAGGTGTCGAAATTCTGACCCACCCACCAGCTGCCTGCACATCCTCCAGCGTATAGCCGGAACCTTTTAGGACAAATCGGAGCATTTCCTCTTCAGTCTGAGGAAACAGGTGTCCGTAGCCAAGATGGTCGGCTAACTTGGCCATGATGAGGTAATCATTGCGTGCCTCTCCCACGGGCTCAATCATTTTCTCACGTAGGCGGAAAATTGGACCATAAGTCATATATGAATAATTTTCAAACATTGTGGTAGCTGGCAGGAATATATCAGCGTATGCGGCATCACCTGTAAATTGACGATCAATACACACTACGAAG
>Ga0315545_1005363_pt1 | contig 10314 bp, 7 predicted proteins | sample SalMarSW160210MG_FD_203096 | JGI IMG/M metagenome (GOLD analysis project Ga0315545, IMG submission 203096) | Salt marsh sediment microbial communities from the Plum Island Ecosystem LTER, Massachusetts, United States - Salt Marsh Sediment SW1602-10 ...
CCTGGTGATGAAGCCGGGCTATCTGTTGTACCAGGTTAGCCATAACTGAAAGGTCAAGGTGGTCTTTGCCTGAGGTGAGCAGGCTTGTACCAAATTTAGCTACTATCCGCCGGTAAGACATACTCCAAATTATAGCAACGCCTCAGAAGGTCAACAAGTCAATAAAACCTTGCTATACTACAACTGCTGATGAATCTCTGTTGCTTGCTTGGCTTACTCAAAGAGGCGCCTGCCTATAAGCAATTGGTGGAACAGCTAGCCACAGCCAAGATTGAACGCAAGACGGAGGTGCTTGATGCCGCCAAGCCTTATTTTATAGCTGCTCTCTATGAAGAGCTCAATTTGCCCATGGTGGTGGTGATTGCCCAGCCAGAGGGTGCCAGAAAGCTCTATGAGCAGCTTGAACTCTGGTGCCCTCCTTCAGCCAGTTTGTATCGCTTCCCTGAACTCGATTTTCTGCCTTATGAACACCCCCGTCTCTCTGAGAGCAGCACATTGGAAAGATTACAGGTGCTGGCCGCCTTGACTCTTTATCGAAGCGGCGATAGACCACCCCTGATAATAAGCTCAGCCCTGGCAGCAATAATCAAGACTATCCCTAGGGAACACGCTACTTCCGCCTGTCACACTTTGGAGCAAGGCATGTCTGCTGACCCATTTGCTCTGCTACGCCAGTGGCAAGGGATGGGATATGAGTTTGAGGATATGGTCGAAGTGCCCGGGCAGCTGAGCAAGCGCGGTGGCATCATCGATATTTTTCCGGTCTATAGCCAATCGCCGGTACGCATAGAATTCTTTGGAAATCGGATAGAAAGCATGAGGCTTTTCAATCCAGAGGACCAATGCTCAACTAAGCCAGTATCTTCAATAACTATCACAGCGGCCAAAGAGAGTCTTGGCGTAGTCTATCCTGGGCAAGGGGAGGAGGATGGTAGTGGCCTGACTGGAAATGTCCTTGATTACCTGGATAGCAATGCCGTTATCATTCTTGATGCTCCTGAGGAAATCAGAACTGCCGTTGAGGGATTGGACAAGGAAGCCCAAGAGCTTGAGAAGTCGAGCCTAGAAAGCGGTGATTCGCCTCAAGAATTGCCTCCTCGTTTAACGTGGGAGGAATTAGAGTCAAAGATGAAGATGAGAAGGCGACTGACACTGGAACACTGGAGTGCAGAAGAAGGGGATAGGGCCCTCCCCTACGAGCAGGGTTTGCCTTTCAGCTTACCCCAGAGCTATGGAGGCAAATTAGAGAGGTTCCTTGAGACCGCGAAGCAAGCGATTGAGACAGGGCAGCGCTTGATGATAGTTAGCCATCAGGCAAATCGCCTAGCCGAGCTTCTTCAAGGAGAGGGCATTTATGCTCCAGCAAGCCCGAGGATAGGACAGGTGCCACCTCGTGGTTCGGTCACCTTAGTTCAGGGTTCGCTGGCTGAAGGCTGGGTGCTGAATAGTGAGCTAAATCTGCTAACGGACGCCGAGCTCTTTGGCTTTGTAAAACAGCCACGGCCAAGCAAAAGGGTGCCGGTGCGTCGCCAATGGCTTGTCCCCCAGCTAATCCCCGGTGATTACGTAGTTCATGTCGACCATGGCATAGGCAAATTCACTGGTCTAACTAGACTATCTACCGACGGGGTAGAGCGAGAATACCTTGTTTTACAGTATGCCGCTGGTGACAAGCTCTATGTGCCTACCGACCAGATAGGGCGAATCAGCCGCTATATCGGTGCCAGTGATCAAGCGCCAACTTTGAGCCGACTGGGAACGCAAGAATGGCAAAGAACAAAGAAGAAAGTTAAGGAATCAGTAGCCGACGTCGCTCAGGGGCTACTTGACCTCTATGCTATCAGGGAAATACTTCCTGGCTTTGCTTTCTCCGCTGACACATTGTGGCAACAAGAACTGGAGGCATCGTTCCCCTACATGGAGACGCCCGATCAAATTGAAGCAGTAGTCGCGGTCAAAGAGGACATGGAAAAGTCTAAGCCAATGGATCGGCTTATCTGTGGTGACGTAGGCTATGGCAAAACCGAGGTGGCTCTGCGCGCTGCCTTCAAAGCGGTGATGGATAACAAACAGGTAGCCATACTGGTTCCCACCACCGTGCTGGCGCAGCAACATTTCGCCACTTTTGGCCAGAGATTGCAAGCTTTCCCTATGAGGATAGAAATGCTAAGCCGTTTCTGTTCTCAGGAAGAGGAAATCAGAACCGTTGAGGGTCTAGCCAGGGGCACTGTGGACATGTGCATCGGCACCCATCGTTTGCTGCAGAAAGACATCTGCTTTAGAGATCTGGGATTGGTGATAATTGATGAAGAGCAGCGCTTCGGCGTGGTGCAGAAAGAAAAGCTTAAGCAAATGAGGGAAGAAGTTGATGTTCTTACCCTCAGTGCCACTCCTATCCCACGTACTCTGCATATGTCTCTAACTGGAATCAAGGATATGAGCATCATGGAAACACCACCCGAGGAGCGGCTATCAGTCAAGACCTACGTTGGTGCTTATGATGATACTCTGGTTCGGCAGGCGATACTGCGCGAGTTAGAGAGAAACGGTCAGGTGTTCTTTGTTCACAATCGAGTTCAGAGCATCGCCTTAGTGTCAGACAAATTACAGAAGTTGATACCAGAAGCGAAAATAGTCATTGCTCACGGACAGATGCCTGAGGAGAAACTGGAAAGCGTAATGGCGGATTTCATTGCTGGGAGATACGATGTGCTGGTCACCACCACTATTATTCAATTGGGACTGGATATGCCTAATGTCAATACACTGATTGTCAACCAAGCTGATAAATTTGGTCTGACCCAACTCTATCAGCTAAGAGGCAGGGTGGGACGTGGTACCAACCAAGCTTACGCTTATTTCCTGTTTGACAAAGGCAAGCAACTAACTCATCAAGCTAGTAAGAGGCTCAGGACTATCTTCGAGGCTACCGAGTTAGGCGCTGGCTTTGGCATCGCCATGAAAGACCTGGAAATTCGGGGAGCAGGAAACCTTTTAGGCGTCAAGCAAAGTGGACATATAGCTGCCGTGGGTTTCGAACTTTACTGTCAGATGCTGGCTGAGGCGGTTGAGGAGTTGAAAGCGAGAGAGACAGGTGACACTAGGGTGGGTGTCATTGTGGGCGAAGCGAGGCAATCGCCGAGCATAGTCTTGCCACTAACGGCCTATATACCAGAGCAATACGTACCCAACCTGGATACCCGCCTGGGCCTTTACCGTAGATTGGCAGCCATAGAGCGCACTGAAGAGATAGCAAATATGGCTCAAGAGCTTAGAGATAGATTCGGCACCCTGCCGCAGCCAGTGGGAAACCTGCTTCAGATAATAGAAATCAAAATACTGGCAGCCAAGGTGGGGGTCGAATCTATCCATACCCAGGGGAAACAGGTGGTACTAAACCTTGCTCACTGGAAAGGGGCAAGCAACTTAGCTCCTCCCGAGGAATATAAAGATGCCATCAGGATCGGCACCAGGCAGGTTAGATTGAATATTAAGCAACTTGGAAGCAAATGGCAGGAGGCGCTAGAGAGATTGCTCAAGCAATAAGGGTACATCGGCTCTGACGGACTGCTTCTATTTGTATAAAGGTAGTTTACTAAACAGACTTAGAGTCCAGTAAACCTGCTGCGACCTTACTTGGCCAGCAGCCCAATGGGCAGGACCCATCTTCCATACGTAGCGTTCAGAATTACCGCTGCAGAGCCATAGACCGCAGCCGCACCACAGATAATCCCTACTGCTCCAGCAACCTTAGCCGACAGGGCACCGAAGAAGACCGCCGCAAGCAGCCCGAACAACAGGGTCAAGGTGGCAAATATGAAGACATGCACCCTGGAGATTCTGAATGTGCCGGCAGTCATGTAGGCTGTAAACACTCCCCACAGGATACACACCCAGGCAAGCCCCGAATTTGATAACGTGACTATACCGAGCCAATCCATAAGGAACATGAAGCTTAGACCTATCCAGAATACGCCATAGGAAGTGAAGGCGGTTAGTCCAAAAGTGTCGCCCCGCCGACCATCAATTATGCCGGCGATAATCTGGGCCAGGCCTCCCCAGAAGAAACCGTAGAGCAAGGGCTCCACATTGGGTATTAAACCTATATTGTGTATTTGCAGCAGAATGGTAGTGAACCCGAATCCAGCTAGTCCTAGAGCCCCAGGGTTTCCCCACTTAACTTCCTGTGTCATAAGAGACTCTCTCCTTTCAGACTCTTAATATAAATTGATGGTGCCAACCCGGGTACAAAGCCTGTTTGGCACCATCTTGCCACATACTTTCAAATTCAAAACGCTACACTCTGCTTCTCACTAGTTCGTCAACCACACTGGGATCAGCCAAAGTGCTAGTATCCCCCAGATTACCTACATCGCCAGCGGCAATTTTTACTAAGACCCTCCTCATAATCTTGCCGCTTCTAGTCTTGGGCAAACCGTCGGCAAACTGGATTTTGTCGGGTGCAGCTATGGGACCAATCTCCTTTCTAACATGAGCTACAAGCTCCTTTTTGAGAGCTTCCGTTTTCTCCTCGCCCGCCTTAAGTGTTACATAGGCGTATATGCCTTGCCCCTTAATCTCGTGGGCCATACCAACTACGGCTGCCTCAGCAACTTTCTGATGGGAAACCAGGGCGCTCTCCACTTCAGCAGTGCCGATGCGATGGCCCGAGACATTAATCACATCATCTATCCGGCCCATCAGCCAGTAGTAGCCATCTTCGTCTCTTCGAGCGCCATCACCTGTGGTGTATACTCCAGGGAACCGGACAAAGTACGTCTCCTTGAATCTCTTAGGATCGCCGTAGACTCGGCGCATCAGCCCTGGCCACGGCTTCTTAATAACAAGGTAACCTCCTTCATTTATATCGCAGGGAGAGCCATCCTCTCTCAAGACTTCTGGAGCGATTCCGGGGAAAGGCACGGTGGCCGAACCAGGCTTGGTCGGTATGGCACCAGGCAATGGGCTAATCAGAGCGCCACCAGTCTCTGTCTGCCACCACGTATCCACAATCGGGCATTTCCCCTTGCCAATTACATTGTGGTACCACATCCATGCTTCAGGGTTGATTGGTTCACCGACCGTGCCCAAGATACGCAGTGAACTCAGGTCATGCATGCCAGCCCATGCGTCTCCTTCTCTCATTATGGCCCGAAGAGCAGTGGGAGCAGTGTAGAAGATATTCACCCGATGCTTCTCCACAATTTCCCAGAATCTATCCGGATGGGGATAGGTTGGAACTCCCTCAAACATGACGCTAGTGGCACCAAAAGCTAATGGTCCGTACACAATGTAACTGTGTCCCGTAATCCACCCGATGTCAGCAGTGCACCAGAAGGTATCCTCTTCCTTAACGTCGAATATCCACTTGAATGTCTGGTAAGTGTAGAGTAGATAACCGGCCTGGGTGTGAAGCACCCCTTTAGGTTTTCCTGTGCTGCCACTGGTATACAGGGTGAACAGAGGGTCTTCAGCATCCATTATCTCCGGTTCGCAATCAGGTTTAATATCTTCAGCAGCCGTTTCATCATTCCACCAGTAGTCACGGCCTGGTTGCATGTTTGTTTCAATATTGGCCCGCTTGACCACAATAACCGCGCTTACCTCATGGCAGGCTTTAACTGCTTCGTCTGCATTGTCCTTGCTTCTGATGATTCTACCGCTGCGGTAGTAACCATCAGCGCAAATCAGCATTTTGGCCCCGGAGTCCAGCACTCGGTCTCTCAGAGCCTCGGCACTGAAACCGCCGAAGACGACACTGTGGACAGCTCCAATGCGGGCGCAGGCAAGCATAGCAATTGGCAGCTCGGGAATCATAGGTAGATAAATAGAGACACGGTCGCCTTTCCTGACGCCATGCTTCCTCAGCACATTGGCAAACTTGCATACCTGGTAATACAGCTCTTGGTAGGTCAGTGCCCTAGTATCGCCCATATCCCCCTCCCAGATTAAAGCAGCTTTGTTCTTCCGCCAGGTCTTGAGGTGCCTGTCAACACAGTTGTAACATACATTCAACTTACCACCGACGAACCATTGATGCTTAGCTTCCTTGAAGTCTTCAACCAACACCTCATCCCAACTCTTATACCAGTCAAGCTGATTGGCCAGCTCTCCCCAGAAACTCCTGGGGTCATCAATAGACCTCTGATAAATCTGCTTATACTCGGCCATACTCTTGATGTACGCCTTCCTACGGATGTCCTGTGGAGGGTCAAAATGCCTTTTCTCCTCCATCACAGAAACAATTGCTCTTTTCTCTTCCATAACTAAGCTCCCTTTCTCTAGTTTGCCGCAGTTCCTGCTCGGAACCCCCTGCACTCTCGGCTGATACTCTCTAACCTTGCGGAAACAAGGCTTGTCCGACCCATCTTGCCCGCAGGCAGAGGTGTTTCGTATCGCCTATAGGAATCACGAACTGCCAGATTACCAGTCAGTCTTGAGAGGTAACCCCGAGTAATTGAATGTATGCCTGACGCAGTCTGTCTGCTATTACTCTCGCTACTCCGCAGCATACCTTGCAGCCTATATCAGGGTGGGTAAGACAGAGTTGGCAGAGCTCCTTTCCATCAAAAGTCAGTACCTTCGTCTTTTCTATCGCTCTTGTGGTAGCAGTGCAAATGTTTGGCTCTATTCCACCTGACCAACATACTACATCAAGTCTGGAAGCAGCCTGAACCTGACGTTGGGACAGTGGCCCCACTTCCAGAATGATTGCCACTGTGCCCTCCTCAATAACAAAAACCTTATCCTGCTTGCAACCCTGCTTGCCTAGGCATGCTCCTGGCTCAAATACCTCATTGGTGCACAATTTCTCCACCAGGCCGAGTTGCTGATCATTCAACCCATGGAACAAATCACAGCCTCTCAGTACATCTAACTTTTCCATTTCGAGCCTCCTATGTTTGCTGTGTCATCTTCGCTGCCGCACAAGTTTTGTTGTAGACTATGTTTCTTACTTCCGTGGTAGGCTCTTGCGCTCAGCGCTGGCCGACTATTGTGCCACACCGCGTTGTCCATGTCAAAAATGGTAATATTGAACAACGGGAGACCACAGAAGCCAGTAATACCAAATCAGCTGGAAGCAAAAAGACAGCGCCAATACAAGCAGCCAAGCCCTGGTTATTGACTGGGATGTTCAGCAGTCTCAGCTACGCCCGCTCATTCGCCTTTCTGCTGCGGTCACAGTGTTGACCAAGAGCATGGTAACCGTCATCGGACCAACTCCACCAGGAACAGGGGTAATAGCTTCGGCTTTCTCCTTGACTGCGTCGAAGTCTATGTCGCCTACCAGCCGCTTCCCTGTCTTGGAAGCGGGGTCCTCTATGTAGTTTGAACCAAAGTCTATGGCTATCACTCCCTCCTTTACCATATCTGCGGTGATAAACCTTGGCTCGTTTACCGAAACAACTAGAATGTCGGCCCAGCATGTATAGGCAGAGAGACCTGGCGTAGACGGATGGCAAAGCATCACATTGGCTCCGATTTTCTCCTGCACCAGTATAGAGGCCAAAGGCTTGCCTACAAGGTTATCCGCATTTACAATCACCACACTCTTTCCGTCAAGCTTGTCGTATCCGCTGCGAATGAGCATCTCATAAATTCCACGGGGCGTTGCGGGAAGAAACGCCTGCTGCCCAAGCCAGGCTTTGCCCACATTTACGGGATGAAATCCGTCCACATCCTTATCAGGGTGGACAGCAGATAGCACCTTATTTTCATCGAGGTGCTGGGGAAGGGGCAGTTGGACAAAGATACCGTGAATCTTGGCATCTGAGTTGAGTAGTTCGATTCTTCCGAGTAACTCGTGCTCTGTGACATCCTGAGGCAATGTCACCATTTCTGAGCGGATACCGACCTCGGCGCTTGCCTTTTCCTTCAGCTTGACGTAGCTAGCTGAGCCGGGGTCATCGCCAACGAGGATGCCAGCGATCCCAGGGATAACCTCCCTTTCCTTAAGCTTTGCTGACCTCTGTCTAAGTTCCTCCCTGATTTCAGCGGACATTTTTCTTCCGTCGAGTATCTGAGCCGACATGAAATTGCCTCCTGACCAGTAATTCTGCTCTTGGCTACCCACTTAGCCTCTCAGCGGCTTCAATCGTGTTAGCCATCAACATTGTTGTAGTCACCGGACCAGTCCCACCAGGCACCGGGGTTATTGCTGCGGCCTTCTCCTTCACTGCTTCAAAATCAACATCTCCCACAAGCTTGAATTTACCCGTTTCTGGATCCTCTACCTGATTTACTCCCACATCGACCACCACTGCCCCTTCCTTCACCATATCCGCTGTGATTGATTTAGCTTTCCCCATGGCAGCAACCAGAATCTCGGCTTGTTTGGTGATTGAGGGAAGGTCTTTTGTTCTGGTATGGCAGACAGTCACCGTAGCGTTAGCCCCCTTTCGTTTTTGCACCAGGATGCCCATCAATGGTTTCCCTACGATATTGCTTCGCCCACAGATAACCACTTGCTTTCCTTCAGGGCTATGCCCACTACGAACCAGTAGCTCTTGAACTCCGTAGGGAGTTGAAGGGAGAAAGGTCTCTTCTCCCAGCAGCAATTTTCCCGTATTCACCGGGTTAGTTCCGTCAACATCTTTGTCGGGTGAGATAATGCTCTCGGCTCTAAGAGTATCAAGGTGTTTGGGCAAAGGCAGTTGAAGGATGATGCCATGGAATTTAGGGTCTTTGTTGAGTTCCTCTATCTTTCTCTCAAGTTCCTCTTGGGTAACGTCTTCAGGAAGTTTGATTGTCTCGGTAAACATGCCTACCGTCTCACAACCCTTGGCGATCCCGCGAAGGTAAGATAACGAGGCAGGATCCTCCCCAGCTAGAATTGCTGCTAACCCTGGGGTTACCCCTTTCTCCTTCAATTTGTCTACCCTTTGCTTCAGCTCCTCGCGAATTTCACCGGCGATTTTCCTTCCGTCAATTATCTCAGCAGGCATCTTCATCTCCTTTGCTTCATCTAGTATTAGTCTAGTTTGGAATTCTATCACACTATGTTAAGACGAGTCATCACCGTGGTCATCAAGTCTGTCCCCTACTTTCAAGCCTGCTTGGTCGACAAAGTCTGCTGCTTCTATTTTGGGGGAAGCTTCTATCTGCACCTGCTTGATAAGTATTGCCCCCTCTGGGGCGGCCACCACGAATCCCTGTTTGGTAATGTCAATGATTTCGCCAGGCAGGCTATGGGCAACGCCAGCAAGCAACGCTGAGTCAAAGACCTTGAATCGTCTGCCACCAGAATTGGTTGTTGCTCCCGGTCGAGGATTAGCGCCCCGAATAAGGTTATAGATCTTGCCTACCGGCTGGTGCCAATCAATTATTGCCTCCTTCTCAGTGAACAGTGGTTCAGAAGTGGATTGCGACTCATCTTGTGCAATTCGTGGAGCTGCACCCTTTTTGATTAACTCGACGCTCTCTACTATTGCCTCCACTCCTAGGGGGAAAAGTTTGTTAAAGTAAAGCGACCCTGCTGTGTCATCGGGAGAGACCTCTGCTTCTTTCTGCAACAAGATAGGGCCAGTATCTATCCCTTTATCAGGCCAGAAGATGGTGATACCTGTCTTGGTATCACCATTGACTATAGCCCAACTGATGGCGCTACCACCTTTGTGCTTAGGAAGCAGTGAGGGATGCCACTGTATTGTTCCCAGCCTCGGGTAGTCTAGGATAGACTCAGGTAGAATAGTAGTCACATAAGCCATAACGTTTAGGTCTGGTCTCAGTTTGACATACTCGTCGTAAACCTCTGGGGTTCGCATTCCTTTTAGCTGGAAGGTTGGAATGCCTAACTGGAGGGCCAATTGCTTAACCGGATTTTTCTTCCCCGGGATATCAGGCGATGTATAAACTCCGACAATCTCCTCTCCTCTTTTGGCTAACGTATCGAGGACCTTTTCGCCAAAGGCCGTTTCCCCTATCAAGACGATACGCATCTATCAACCTCCTTTATATTATTGCTGACGCTTCTCAGCCATATTCTAAATGAGCATGCTGAAAAAATCGAGGAGTTGCACCTGGGTTGTCATCTATGCCAAGGCATTATCACTCTTGCGAATCTAGTAAGCGGCATAGCTAATGCTGAGAGCCAGATCAAGATAGTTTCGCTTCCCGAGTATTCCTAAATAGAACAAAGTGTGGTCACAGAATCTAGCAGAGAAGCAAGTATGGGATTTCCAAGCTGCTGTTGCTGTCCAGCGAAAATGTCACCTTAACTGTTCAGCGAATTTGTCACCGTCCTTATTGATATGTATTTTAAAGGATCTACGCCAGGGGTGATCCGGGCCAGGCCTTTTGTGCTGATGCGGCTTT
>Ga0315545_1005364_pt1 | contig 10314 bp, 10 predicted proteins | sample SalMarSW160210MG_FD_203096 | JGI IMG/M metagenome (GOLD analysis project Ga0315545, IMG submission 203096) | Salt marsh sediment microbial communities from the Plum Island Ecosystem LTER, Massachusetts, United States - Salt Marsh Sediment SW1602-10 ...
TTAGCGGCTCTTGCCGGTATATAAGAAGTAATGAAGGGATAATAATAGGATTTACATCATCAGTTAAAGAAAACAGGATTATCTCTATAGTAAGATTTGGGGCTTATATCGATTCATTCGGTATAAGCCCCTTTTTTTCATTACCGAACACTTTGTGTTATTCCTGTCATAATTCTTCCGCATGGTTCAGTTCAGAGATATATAAAGGTATATCTCAAACCATTTAATCATAGGAAATCCGAAGCTCCCTGGACTTGTGAAAAACCTGCCTGATCCCAAAGCAGAGAGGCATGTGCATTCGCTGATAGATATTTAAAAGTGAAAAATGGAGCCAATGGGATTCGAACCCACGACCTCTTGCATGCCATGCAAGCGCTCTCCCATCTGAGCTATGGCCCCGATTAACAAACATACTAACGATCACAGCTAATACTGTCAAGCAACTTTTCCTTTCAACAGAATTGGCTTTCCCGTGCCGGTCTGATAACACCGGGCAACCACTGATTGTTTCTTCGCGGACGCTGCATTATAATGCCGTACTGGAACTTTTGGTCTAAACCGGCGTATTAAAAAGTATCGAAAGGACAAAAAACAGGCGTTTTGATGAAAAGACAAAGAATATCCATAACCGGGCGGGTGCAGGGCGTTGGTTTTCGCCCGGCCGTGTATAAAATAGCGACGGCTCTGGGGCTTTCCGGCTTCGTTTATAATCATACCAACGGTGTTACCGTCGAACTGCAGGGTCGGGAGCGGAAAATTGACGAGTTTCTTTCCCGGCTCCAATCCGAAAAAGAAAAACCGCCGTTAGCCGAGATAAGAACCTGTGACATCATTGATATTCCCCTTATGCGGGATGAGGACAAATTCCTTATCAGGACGAGCGATTCGCAGGGAACGCCGCTCTCGCAGGTGACGGCTGATATCGCCACATGCAAAGAATGCCTCAACGAAATGGCGGACAAGGCGGATTTTCGATACGGCTATCCTTTCATCAACTGTACTAACTGCGGGCCGAGGTATTCAATAATCAAAAACATCCCGTACGACAGGCCTAATACGACAATGTCAGCCTTCGAAATGTGCGAGAAATGCTCCGACCAGTACGCGACTGTCGCCGACCGGCGTTTCCACGCCCAGCCCGTGGCCTGCCCGTCTTGTGGACCGAAGATTTGGCTGACGGACAACACTGGCGAAACAATACAAACACAGACTGAAGAAGCAATCGCAGAAGCGGCCCGCCTGCTTTTAGCGGGAAAAATTGTCGCAATAAAAGGTATCGGTGGATTTCATTTAGCCGTCGATGCACTCAACAATAATGCTGTAGAGAGGTTACGGGAGCGGAAAAAGCGAGACCACAAACCGTTCGCCTTAATGGCCGAGACAATTGAAACCATAAGAAATTATGCCGTTGTCGATGAAGTTTCCGAGCTGCTTTTGAAAAGCCCCCAAAGCCCTATTGTTTTATTGCCAAAAAAAGAAAACACACCCATAGCACCATCGGCGGCCCAGGGAGTAAACACTTACGGATTTATGCTGTGCTATGCGCCGCTGCATTATTTACTCTTTAAGCAGGGACTGAAAGTCATAGTGGCCACAAGCGGCAATATTTCCGATGAGCCGTTGATTTGCACAAACCAAGCGGCGCTGGAGTGTCTGGGAGACGTCGCCGATGTCTTTTTAATACACGACAGGGAAATTTTCAGACAGGTCGATGATTCCATCGTGCATTTTATCGAACAGGAGCCGGTCCTGTTGAGGCGTGCAAGGGGATATGTCCCCACACCTATTACGATTGAACAAAGTTGTTCAAAGGATATTTTTGCTGCCGGAGCCGATTTGAAAAATACGTTCTGCTTCGCAAAACTAAACCAGCTCATTTGCAGCGAGCACATAGGCGACCTCGAAGACGCCGAGGTCTATCATCATTACGTCGATTCGATCCAACACCTGGCTAAACTATTCGAAGTTGCCCCGGAAGTTGTCGCCTGTGACCTTCACCCTGGATATTTTTCCACTCGTTACGCCCAGTTTTTGAACGGCAAAAAATTAATCCAAATCCAGCACCATTGGGCACACGTCGCATCCGTTTTAGCCGAATACAGTATCGGCGGCCCGGTAATCGGTCTCGTGTGTGACGGCACGGGATACGGAACCGACGGCGCAATTTGGGGCTGCGAATGCCTGATTGCATCGCTGGAAAAATTCGAGCGATTCGGTCATCTGGCATATTACCAGTTAGCCGGTGCGGACAAGGCAAGCAAGGAAGCGATAAGGCCGCTACTGTCATTATTAAAAAAGGCATACGGCGAAAATTTCAGTCCGGCTAAATTTGACCGGCTCCTGAGCCGCATCGAGCCGGATATAGACAAGGTACATATTATCTCGGAGCAGCTCGATAAAAACATCAATTGTGTCCAGACATCCAGCTTAGGCAGAGTTTTCGACGCCGTAGCAGCTATGCTCGGATTGGGCGGCTATAACCATTTCGATGCGCAGTTACCGATGGCCCTGGAGGCAGTTGCCGCCGCCGATATTGATGACTGCTACGAACACGCGATGTTTTTTGCGCCGGGACAATCCTGCTGTTTCGATCTCTGTTTAGCGATAAAAGGAATTGTCACAGACGTACAAAACCGGATTGATATCGGCATAATCTCGGCGAAATTTCACAATACAATCGCTGCTGCTTTGCTGGGATTAGCGAAACATGCAAGGGAAAGTACGAAATTAAGCACGGTCGCATTGAGCGGCGGGGTCTTTTGCAATCGATATTTGATAAGTCGCTTGATTAAACTCTTGAAGAAAAACGGTTTTAACGTACTATACAATCGTCAGTTCCCGTCCAACGATGGCGGAATCTCCTTAGGCCAAGCCGCTATCGCCGGAAATAATTGTGAATAAAATACGAATTCAGCCGATCCGAGCAAAAACAAATACCCAATTGAAGTCCTCCTACAAACCAAAGATTGACCCAAAGCGTATCTAACAATAGAATGCGACCTTAAAAGGTCATATATATTAAAAAAACGATATACGGAAAACGAGCGATGTGTTTGGCGATACCGGCAAGAATAGTTGAGTTGGAAGGCGACAGGGCGGTTGTCGATGCGATGGGTAACCGCTTCAGGGCCAAAACCACGCTTCTGCCGAAGGCGAAGTTAGGCGATCTGGTTCTGGTCCACGCCGGATTTGCCATTTCAATGGTCGATGAGGAAGAGGCAAAAAAAACCTGGCAGCTTATTTCGGAAATAAACGAATTTATGGATACGCCGAACAAAGTCTCAGGATAGACAGAAAATATGAAATAATAAGCACGAAATCCTAATTTCTAAACAAAATCAAAATTCAAATGTTCGAAAGGTTTGGGAATTTGAATTTGTTTAGGATTTCGAAATTAGATATTCGGATTTATTGTTTTATGCTCGATAGAATTAATAAAGCGCAAAAGATTATGTCCTCCGCCTGCAAAACATTAGGGCGGCAGATAAATATCATGGAGGTATGCGGCACTCATACTGTCTCGATTTTTCGCAGCGGCATACGTTCGACTCTACCGGAGGGGCTGCGACTCTTGTCCGGACCGGGCTGCCCCGTATGTGTAACAAGCCAGGGCTATATCGACATTATTTTGCAATTAGCGGACCGTAAGGATTGTATTATAGCAACATACGGTGATATGATTCGAGTGCCCGGCAAAACCGGCTCGCTCGAAACAAGGCAGGCAAAATTCAATGTAAAAGTCGTTCTTAGCAGCGAAGATGCACTCCAGTTGGCTAAAGATAATCCCCAAAAAACTATTGTATTTGTCGCCGTCGGTTTCGAGACGACCGCACCGGCTACTGCAGTGGCGGTCAAAGAAGCAGCCACCGAATCCATAGATAATTTCTCCATCCTCGGCGGACATAAACTTGTCGTCCCGGCGATGAAGGCACTGTTGGACGGGAAAAACCATAAAATTGATGCCTTTCTTTGTCCGGGCCATGTAAGTGCCATCATCGGCTCAGGTGCATTTGCCGGGATCGTGGAAGATTTCAAAAGGCCCTGCGTCGTGGCGGGCTTTGAGCCATTGCAGATAATCGAAGCTATTGCCGAAATATGCCGACAACTTTCCGCCGGTACGGCCGAGCTAAAATCGCTGTACGGTGCGGTTGTAACCGAGCAGGGCAATACCGTTGCACAAAAAATCATCGACGAGTGCTTCGAACCGGCCGACGGTTATTGGCGAGGACTGGGAAAAATAGAAAAAAGCACATTGGAGCTCAAAGACAAATACGGCCGCTTCGATGCCTTTAAGCGATTTAATCTGACCGAAACACCGGGGGAAGAGCTGGATGGCTGCCGATGCGGCGAAGTTTTATGCGGCTTGGTCGAGCCGTCTCAGTGCTCTTTGTTTGGCAGAAGCTGTACGCCGTTAAAACCTGTCGGCCCCTGCATGGTAAGTTCCGAAGGCGCCTGTGCCGCATGGTTCAAATACGGAGGACGGGGACACAATTGATGGGAACGGATAAAAACGACAGAATCTTACTCGCACACGGCGGTGGGGGGCAGCTTTCGGACGAGCTTATACGCCGACATATTTTACCGAAGCTTAAAAATGACACTCTGGCCGAATTGGGTGATTCGGCAAAACTGGATGTCGATTCGAAATCCTTGTGTTTTACTACGGACAGCTATGTCGTCAAGCCGTTGTTCTTTAACGGCGGCGATATCGGCAAACTCGCCGTCTGCGGAACAATCAACGACCTTGCCGTTGCCGGTTCGAAGCCTGTCGCTATGTCGCTGTCGCTGATTATCGAAAACGGTTTCGAAATCAAGCTGCTCGACAAAATTCTGGAAAGTATCGGCAAAACCGCCCGCAGGAATAAAGTTGATATCGTCACCGGTGATACCAAGACGGTCGAAGCCGGCGCCGCCGACGGAATTTTTATTAACACCACAGGGATTGGAGTAAGATTGGCCAAAGTAGAATTGGGCGTCGAGGAAATTTCCGTCGGTGACCAAATTATCGTCAACGGCACAATCGGCGACCACGGCATGACAATTATTTCACAGCGGCAAGGGATAAAATTTCAATCCAGGTTAAAGAGCGATTGTGCCGCCTTGGCGGAATTGACTTGCGAACTATTGGAAAAAACCAGCGGCATAAAATTTATGAGGGACCCGACCAGGGGCGGACTGGCCGCGACGTTGAACGAAATCGCAGGAAGCAGCGGAAAGAGTATAGAAATTCGCGAAACCGATATCCCCGTCGATAAAACAGTGCAGGCCGCCGCCGATATGCTCGGATTCGACGTGCTGACAATCGCAAATGAGGGCAAATTTATAGCAATCGTATCGTCCGAATCGGCCCGGGATTGCCTGAAAATCTGCCGGAATCATCCGCTTGGCAAAGAGGCTGCGATTATTGGCAGGGTGATTCAAACTAAAGATGTGCCCTTAGTGGAGCTTATTACCCGGATAGGCGGCAGGAGAATGGTCCAAATGCCGTACGGACGTGAGCTGCCGAGGATATGCTGATGCACGAGATGATAGTGGCACAATACTTGTTGGCGCAAATTACTGATGAGGCGGTAAAACAAAATGCAAGACCAGTCGCGGCAAAAATCAGTTGTGGAAAACTTAACGCCGTCAATGACGAAGTGCTTTGTTTCGCTTTCGAGGCAATTGCAAAAGATACATTATGCCGGGACGTAAAATTGGAAATAGAACATAAGCCTCTGCAGGCGAAATGCAAAGACTGCAATCAGATTTTTAATGTCGAATTTTCGAAACCGCAGTGCAAAAAATGTGAAAGTAGAGATTTTGAACTGTTACCGGATGCCCCATTGATACTGGAGGAAATAGAGTTCCAAACGGAAAAAAATCATGAAAAAAATAAAAATTGAAAAAAAAATTTTAAGCGAAAACCAGAGGTGTTCCATCGAAAATAAGTCCTTTTTGGCCGAGCGAAACAAATTATGTCTGAACATGATTTCATCTCCGGGTTCCGGCAAGACGACCATTCTGGTCAGGACCATAACCGAGCTTCAAGGTAGGATAAAAATCGGCGTGATTGAAGGTGACGTTCAAACAGATATCGATGCCGAACGAATCCGGGCAACCGAGGCGCCCGTTGTCCAGATCAACACCGAAGGCGCGTGTCATTTGTCCGCCGTACAGATCAAAAAAGCATTGAAAAAATTGCCCGTTGATGACCTGGATTTAATTCTCATCGAGAACGTCGGCAATCTGGTTTGTCCATCCGCGTTCGAGTTGGGCGAGGCCGGAAAAGTAGTCGTGCTTTCTGTCGCCGAAGGTGACGACAAGCCAGCAAAATATCCTGCCATTTTTGCAAAATCCAAAGCGCTGCTTATCAACAAAACAGACCTGCTCGGCCATGTCGATTTCGATATCGAACGAGCGAAAACAGACGCCCGCAGGCTTAATAAAACCATCGAAATTTTTCCGGTCTCGGCAAAGACCGGCCAAGGGATGGCCGACTGGTACGACTGGCTGACAAAGACCCTTAAAAGAACAAACTCGCAGCAATAACAAAAAGCTTAACCGCCGGGCTTCGTCGGTTTCGATCCATACAATCCATGTTCGCGTATGTAGCTAAGTACCGCTGGGTGCAGCATTTGCGTAACATTTTGTCCGGAGGCTAATCTGTTCCTTACCTTGGTACTGCTGATATCGACCAGAGGTGTGGGGATAATATTTTGACGGAGTTTTTCGATGCGACCGCGGCCCCAGAGAGGCTCGAATTTTCTAAAATCCGGCCGCTCGCAACCGGCTCTGTACATAGCCGCCAGATTGCATTCATCAATCAGCTCGACGATTTCATGCCAGTGTGCCAGCTCATCAATACCGTCGGCGCCGAGGAGCCAGTAAACGGAAGTTCCTCCGCCGTACTTCGACTGAAATTGCCTGACCGTATCGAGGGTATAGCTCGGGACCGATCTTTTTAACTCACAATCACTGACCTCAAAAAAATCCTCACCTGCTATCGCGAGAGAAAGCATTCTGAATCGATCCATGTCATTTGCTTTAGGCAAAGAACCTTTAAGTGGTGAGAGCTTTGCGGGAATAAAAATTGTTCTCTCGGCTCCGATATATTCGACCGCCTCGCGGGCAACAATCGTATGGCCGAGATGTACCGGATCGAACGTACCGCCGAACAATACTATTTTTCTCCGATTCACCATTAACTTAAAGCTCTTAAATACACTGAAAAAAAGTCAGAAGATAAAAAACAAACAACGATTATTCGAAAAAGAATATCAAATTACAAACTTTTTTCTCTTTTACAATGAAAACATTAAACAATATAACAAGCTGCGTCGAATCCTGATGATGGAAATTTTAATCAAGTATTATTAAACTTTTAGACGATAAAAAAATATAGAAAAATTTTATTTTTTTATGTATTTTTTTTATAATAGTTCTTATTGTTATAAATGTTGTTATGGTTACAAGAATAAATAAAAGGATTTTGTGAGCCAAAAGGAGGTGACACAATCATGGCAAAGAAGAAAGCAAAGAAGAAAAAAGTAGCCAAGAAGAGACCAGCAAGGAAGAAAACAACAAAGAAGAAAGCAAAGAAGAAAAAAGCAGCAAAGAAGAAAAAATAGCGTAGCAGTTTAAAATGAAGCCTGCTAATCGACGGATCATGCGATATAAGCAGGCTGCCGGTTACGGCCGGTTAATTAAGCCGCGATTGAAATCAAGGCTTGGGCGGTTACGCAAAAATGGAAGGTTCGCACACTGCAGTAGAACCTTCCATTTTTTTATATGGAACCGTAAAACTCCCGTCGAACACAATATCAAAAAGCTCCCGATCACCCTGCAAGCCACCACTGGACAGGAATATCCGCTCAATCGCCGTCTTGCATCTGCGTTCCGCCTGTGTGCCGTTACCGACCGTCCACTTGCAATCGTCATACAATTACTTATACTATGCACCTAAACTCATGCTGGCTATTGCAGGATTTATGAACAATTAAAAGGGCACTTAACAAAATGGATTATTTCAATTACAAAAACGGCAGACTTTTTGTTGAAAATATAGATATCGAGGAAATCGCCGAAGCCGTCGGCACACCGGTTTATATTTACAGCAAAGCTACATTCATTGACCATCTGCAAAAAATTCAAAAGGCATATAGCGAGCTCGATACTCTGATATGTTATTCCGTCAAAGCCTGCGGCAATATCAACATCCTCAAATTCATGGCCGAGATGGGAAGCGGATTCGATGTCGTCAGCGGCGGAGAATTATTTCGTGCTACGCAGGCCGGCGCGCATCCGTCAAAAATTGTTTTCGCCGGTGTTGGTAAAACCGATAACGAAATCACCGAAGCACTCGACGCCGGTATAGGATATTTTAATATCGAGTCGGAAGCGGAACTGGAAAACCTCATCGAACTGACCAGACAACGCGGCAAAAAAACCAAAGCGGCCCTGCGCATAAATCCGGACGTCGATTACAAAACGCACGCCTACATCAGAACTGGCAAAAAGGAAACGAAATTCGGTGTCGATATCGAACGTGCCATAAACATTTTCGAGACGTACTGTGGTAACGGAAGTGTTAACCTCTGTGCGGTCCACGTCCACCTCGGTAGCGGCGGAAAGACCATCGATCCCTATGTCGATGCAGTCAAAAAAATCCTGCCGGTTATCGAGAAGCTTCGCAGCAACGGCCACACCATCGAGGCTCTTAATTTAGGCGGAGGCTACGGTGCCGATTACGAATCGGACACGGTCCCGTCCGCGTCCGAGTACGCCGCAGGGATAGTGCCGCTGCTCAGAGATAAAAATTTGAAACTCATTCTGGAGCCGGGTAAAAGTATCTGTGCCAATGCGGGCGTACTGCTGGCCCGCACAATTTATACCAAGCGGGGCGGCAGTAAAAAGTTCGTTATCGTAGATGCGGGAATGAACGATTTGATTCGACCGTCTTTATATCAGGCGTTCCATTTCATCTGGCCCGCGAAGGTCGATGGGAAATTCGTTCCGCCCCAGCGTGAAAAAGACTTACAGATTGACGGTACCGAAACAGTCGATGTGGTCGGCCCGATCTGCGAAGCTTCGGATTTCTTCGCCAAAGACAGGGCTTTACCACCGGTAAAACGGGGCGATTTGCTCTGTGTCTTTACCGCCGGTGCATACGGCTTTACGATGAGCAGCAACTACAACGCTCGCGGCCGGACCGCCGAAGTGCTCGTGGACGGTAAAAACTTCACGATAATCAGAAAACGCGAAACCTACGAGGACCTCATCGCCCCCGAACAATAATCCGCCTGTTGCGGAACTATCTCAGCTTACAATGTTTAAATAGATAAATCACAGCAAACGAACTAAAAGGTTCGTTCGACAAAGCCGGTGTCAATTTTGTTTTTGACAAAAAGATTATGCGAAAGAATGTCTATGCAGACGGGTATCGTAGTTTTGATCGGCTCGATTACAAATTCCCGTAAAGCCCTTTTCATCGTGGTAATGGCTTCGGCCCGTGTACTTTGATGGACGATAAGCTTGGCAATCATTGAATCGTAGGTCGGGGAGATAGTGCAGCCCTGGAATACATGCGTATCTACTCTCACGCCGGGGCCGCCCGGAGGGATATATCGGGTGATTTTACCCGGTGAAGGTGCGAAATTATTTTCAGGGTCCTCGGCGTTTATCCGGCACTCAATCGAGACACCCGTATGTTTGATACTCCTTTGACTGAGCTTGATAGGCTGGCCGGATGCTATTTTCAATTGCCATTTAATCAGATCATGACCTGTGACCATCTCGGTCACCGGGTGCTCGACCTGAATCCGCGTATTTGCCTCGATGAAATAAAACTTCTTATCCCTGTCCAAAAGAAACTCGACCGTTGCGGCATTGACATATTTCGCCTCTTCGATGATTCTCAATGCAGCTTCGCATAACTGTTCTCTGGTCCTTTTATCCAGAACAGGACAAGGCGATTCCTCGATCATCTTTTGATGCCTTCGCTGAATCGAGCAGTCTCTCTCATAGAAATGGAGGGCATTGCCATCGTTGTCAGCGACCACCTGTACCTCGACATGCCGCGGCTCAACGATATATTTTTCCAGATACACGCTGCCGTTACCGAAGGCTATTTCCGCCTCGGCTCGTGCCGCATTGTACGCCGAACGCAGGGAAATATCGTTGTGCACAATTCTCATCCCGCGTCCGCCGCCGCCGGCAGCGGCTTTTATAATCACCGGATAGCCCATTTCATTTGCCAGCTCCAGGGCCTTTGAGTCGTCCTCGATAATACCTTCGGAGCCTGGAACGACCGGTACCCGGGCCTGCTGCGCCACT
>Ga0315545_1005365_pt1 | contig 10313 bp, 10 predicted proteins | sample SalMarSW160210MG_FD_203096 | JGI IMG/M metagenome (GOLD analysis project Ga0315545, IMG submission 203096) | Salt marsh sediment microbial communities from the Plum Island Ecosystem LTER, Massachusetts, United States - Salt Marsh Sediment SW1602-10 ...
CGAAATAAAACAATAAAAGGCACCATTAATACATGGGAATTTAGCATCAATAAAAATTATAGATGCATATATAGAAAAGAAAAAGAGGAAGTATATATTCTGGCTATAGTAAAACATGAGGATGCCTTTTAAGAAAAAAGCTATGAAAGTAGCCTGCCCGCTTTTTTTGTATTTTTTCTTCTATTTCTTAACTCGATACTTGATACTATATACTCGATACTTTCTTTTACGATATATCATCTGATTTGCAATATATTATATTATATATTATAATGGAAATGCAATATATTTTATCAGGTGAACCAAAATGGATAAAAACAAATTAAAAGAATTATTAATTGAATATAAAAAAAGTTTTCTTGCCAACAGATCTGATTTAGTTAGAAGAGAAATTCAAGATAGGATAGAAACATTTATTAAATTTAAAGAAGTGGTAATGATTACAGGCACAAGAAGGGGCGGTAAATCTTCTTTAATGAAACTGATTTGCGATGACCTTGTAAAGAAATATAAAGTTTCTCCTTCTAACATTCTTTACCTAAATTTTGAGGATGAAAGATTTATCGAGTTTAATACTGGTGATTTTGCCCAAATTTATGAACTCTATCTACAAATAAGCAAACCTACTGGTAGGAAATATTTCTTTTTAGATGAAATTCAAAATGTAGCCGGGTGGGAAAGATGGGTAAATAGGTTATATGAAAATGAAAATATTAAGATATTTATCACCGGTTCTAATGCCAGTTTATTAAGATCTGAAATATCTACAGCCTTAACCGGAAGGAATAGAGTAATAACTAATTTTCCTTTTTCATTTAAGGAATTTTTGGTCTTTAAAAATTATCGATTAGAGGAAAATGATTTTTATCAAACCGAGAAAAGAGCAATAATAAAAAGTTTCTTTCAAGAATATCTAAAATTAGGCGGTTATCCGGAGATAATAAAAATTAATGATCCCACTCTTTTAGAACAATATTTTAAAGACATTATTTATCGGGATATTCTACCCCGGTATTCTGTAAAGAAGATAAAAGAAATACGGGAATTATGTTTGTTCCTGGCTTCTAATCTCGGATCAATCCATAGTTATAAGAAATTGCTTTCTTTGATAGGAGTAAAGAGCATTAATACTGTAAAGAGTTATTTGGAAATCTTAGAAGAGGTATTTTTATTTTTTCAAATCAACTTGTTTGACTACTCTATTAAGCGGCAAATTTACAATCCTTCTAAAATCTATATTATTGATACTGCCTTAGGAAACTCTATATCTTTCAAATTTTCAGAGAACATAGGACATATTTATGAAAATTTAGTATTTTTGGAATTAAAAAGAAGGAATAAAGAAATTTACTATTGGAAATCGAAAAAAGGCAAAGAAGTTGACTTTTTAATAAAGAGAGGATTAGATATAGAAGAAGCTATCCAGGTTTCGTATAATTTGAATTATAAAAAAACCTTAGATGGAGAGATTGAAAATTTATTGATGGCCAAAGATGAATTTAGAATAAAGTATTTGACTATTATTACCGAAGACGAAGATATGGAAAAGGAAATAGGAAATACAAAAATAAAAATAATTCCATTGTGGAAATGGCTGTGCATACAATACATTTAAGAAATTTAAAATGGAAAAGAAAATGAAAGAGAAAAAGCAAAACAATATATTAGAATTATTTAAACCTTATGTTCCTAAGGCTGTAACTTATAGGATATTAGAAGGGAAGGGAAGCTTGCCGAGTGAACGAATTGAAGCTACCATAATATTTATTGACATAAGAGGCTTTACTAAGCTTGCTGATCAACTGGACCCGGAGAAAGCTACTGAAATAATAAATAATATATTTGCACCGATAGTCGGCATAATAGATAAACACGGTGGATGCATCAATAAATTTTTAGGCGATGGATTAATGGCTATATTCGGAACGCCTTTTAGCCATGAAGATGACCCCGAAAGAGCAGCAAGAGCAAGTTTAGAGATAATGAAGTCCATAGAAGAAAATGGGAAGATAAAAATAGGCAAAAAAGTAGAAAAGTTAAAGGCAAGAATTGGAATTAATACTGGATTATGCATATCCGGCGAGATTGGTTCGGCTTCAAGAAAAGAATTTACAGTTATCGGAGATACGGTAAATTTAGCCTCACGTCTGCAAATAAATTCAATACCCGGGAAAATATTAATTGAGGAGAAAACTTTCCAAAGAATCAAAGATAATTTTACAATTTCTCCTCTTCACAAATTAAAAGTAAAAGGTAAAAGGGATTTAGTCACGGTTTATACCTTAAAAAGCGAAAAAAAATAGGTTTTCTTGAAAAAAAAGAAAAATAGTCATTCACCTTTTGTGGGGAGAGAAAAAGAATTTAATATTTTATCCGGTAATTGCTCATCCTGGGAAGAATTAAAGCTTTATACTCCCTTGAAGGAAATATTTACTAAAATCTTTGGAATAAAATTTGATGATGATCTTAAAGAAATTGATTCTTCACTGTAATTTGCCTCTTCATATTTTTCAAGACTATTATCCTCAAAGATTAAATCCCTGGAAGAAGTATAGGCAGCACCTCAACTTCAAAGATATTTTGCCTTTAATTGACGCTTCTCTGGCAGCTATGTTAAAATCAGTAAGGCAGTTATAATGATAGAGAGGTATGGAGAATTAATTATATGTCAGAAAATAAAGACCCTTATAGTAAATTAAAAAAACAGTTATATTTAGCCAGAATAATATTTCATATACCTAATTTTATAAAATTATCCTTAAGATTACTTAAAGATAGGAGAGTTCCCTTTTATTTAAAATTACTGGTATATGGAGCAATTGCCTATATAATATCACCTTATGATTTAATACCTGATTTTTTGGTTCCATTTTTAGGATTTTTTGAAGACATTATTATCGGAGTTTTGTGTTTAATTGGTTTAGTTAAGCTGAGCCCGCCGGAAGTTGTAGAAGGACACGTAAAAGCAATCGATATAGAGAATAAACAGAGGTACAGATTTTTCCGTTAATGGAGAGGATAATTAAAGAATATGAAAATTGGAATTAAATCTTTAGGCTGTCCTAAAAACTTTGTTGATACTGAAGTAATTTGTGGGAAGTTAAGAGAAAAAGGATACCAAATAAGTGAGAAGATTGATAATAAAGATATAGTGATTATAAATACCTGCAGTTTCATAAGAGATGCCGTAGAAGAATCCATTGAAGAAATTCTTAATCTGATAAAATTAAAAAAAGAAGGGAAGATAAAACATATAATAGTAACCGGATGCCTTCCTCAGAGATATAAAAATGACAATCTTAATCAGGAATTTCCTGAAGTTGATGCCTTTTTAGGAGTAGGAGATTTATTAAAGATTGATATTGTAATTAAAAAAATTTTGCAAGGAGAGCAAATTTTTAAAGTATGTCCTGTACCTAAATTTCTTTATAACCATAATACCCCCCGAACTATTTTAACCCCTCAGCATTATACCTACATTAAAATATCTGAAGGCTGTCAAAATAATTGTTCCTATTGCCTGATACCTCAAATCAGAGGAAATCATCGCAGTAGAAAGATGGAAGATATAATCGAAGAAGTAAAAATGATTTCTGAAAAGAAAAATCTTTCCGAGATTATTTTAATTGGTCAAGATACAACTTTATACGGAATCGACCTCTATGGAGAATATAAATTAGCTGAATTGTTAAAAAAACTTTCTCTTCTTGAATTAAAAAATTTAAAATGGATAAGATTTTTATATACCCATCCTGCTCATTATAATGATGAATTAATTGAAGTTATAGCAAATTATCCTAAGATATGTCCCTATTTGGACTTACCTTTACAGCATATAAGTGATAAAATACTGAAAAGAATGAATAGACCGGTTAAAAAAAGATATGTTATTTCATTAATTAATAAATTAAGAGATAGAATTCCGAATTTAACTTTGCGTACTACTTTTATAGTGGGATTCCCGGGTGAAACCGATAAAGATTTTGAAGAATTATTGAGTTTTGTGAAAAATTTTCGATTTGAAAGGTTGGGAGCTTTTATTTTTTCCCGAGAAGAAGGAACTCCGGCTTATGACTTTCCTCAACAAATTCCTATGCGAATTAAGAAGGAACGCCTGAAAAAAATAATGTTAACTCAGCAGTCGATTTCAAAAGAAATAAATAGTTTTTATAGGGGAAAAGAAATAGAAGTACTGATTGATGAAATAAAATCAGGTAAGCCAAAAATTGCCATTGGACGAACTAAAGGAGATGCTCCGGAGATAGATGGAAAAGTTGTAATAAGGGGAGATAAGACTAAAGTTGGAAAATTCATAAAAGTGAAAGTGACAGAAGTTTTCGAATATGATTTAGCAGGAGAGATTAGTAAATTATGAAAAATATAATATTAGTCGGATTGAAAGGAACAAATAAAGCAGAAATAGGAAAAGATTTGGCGCATAGATTAAAGATGAAGTTCATAGATACTGATGATATGATGAAAAAAGAGAGTGGATTAAACCTCTCGGAATTATTAAAGAAAATTGGAGAAAAACATTTTCGCTCTTTGGAAAACTCAATAATAGAAAAAATATCAGATGTTTCTGGTGCAGTAATTGTGGCTGGCGGCGGGAGTATTTTAAATGGAAAAAATATTAAAGCTTTGAAGCAAAATGGTTTGATAGTCAGCTTGATTACCAGCAAGATATATTTTAAGAGAAATAGATTTGAAGATGAAAAATCTCAGCTGCTCAGTCAATGGAATCAAGTTTTTCAATCTACAAAAAGTATCTTAAATTTAAAAACTCCAAGTTTCCCGGCAGCAGATTATATTATTGATGTAACCGATTTATCTATAGAAGAGACAAGTCAGAAAATTATTGAAAACTATGGAAGGGGAGGGATTAATCTTGATTAAAGAAAGATTGAAAATATTTAGAGATAAAATAGAAAAAGAAAACAAAGAAATCGAAGGGTTTTTAGTTACTAACCTAAAAAACTTAAATTATCTAACCGGATTTGACGGAGAAGGATTTGCTTTTATTGGGACTACCGGTAAAAATTATTTGCTAACCGATTCACGTTATACTGAGCAAGCTCAAAAAGAAAGCCCTGATTTTAAAATTTTAACTGATGAACCAAACAAAAAGAATGCACGGATGTTAGCATTAAAAAAGATATTAGCCCAAAGTAAGATTAAAAAAATTGCCTTTGAAAGCAATAATTTAAGCTATGCTGACTTTAAGAAATATTCTGATAGTTTTGAATCTATAGAATTTCTACCCACTGAAGATATAATAGAACGACTAAGAATAATTAAAGACAAGGAAGAAATTATTAAAATAAAGAAAGCAGCTCAGATAATCACGGAAAGTTTAAAGGATGTGTTTGAAATAATAAAACCGGGCATGAGAGAGCTTGATATTGCCTCTGAGTTAGCTTATACTATGAGAAAAAAAGGCGCCCAGAAAGAAGCTTTCGATATTATTGTGGTTTCAGGTGAAAGATCATCTTTGGTTCACGGAAAACCTTCTGAAAAAAAGATTGACGAAGGAGAACTTATAATTATTGATGTGGGAGCGAATTATCAGAATTATAATTCTGACATAACCCGTACTATAATTATGGGAAAGGAAAACGTAAAACAAAAAGAGATATTTTATATTGTCTTGGAAGCACAAGAGGAAGCCCTTGAATTTTTAAAGCCGGGTGTAAGGTGCAAAGAAGTGGATTCTGTAGCAAGGGACATAATTGTAAAGAAGGGTTATGGAGAATATTTTGGCCATGGTTTGGGTCATGGAGTAGGGTTGGATATCCACGAATTGCCGCGAGTTTCTTTCAGTGATGACACAGTTTTACTACCCGGAATGGTAATTACCATTGAACCTGGAATATATTTACCTGAAGTTGGCGGAGTTAGGATTGAAGATTCGGTTCTGATAACTGAAGAAGGTTATGAAATATTAACCTGGTTTCCAAAAATATTAAATCTTTAAGAATAGTATTAATAAGTATTTAGAGTCATTGCGAGCGACCGAAGGGAGCGCGGCAATCTCGACGAGATTGCTTCGTCCCGCCACGCATTGCTCGCGGCTAAAGGTTCACATACTCCTCGCAATGACAGATTAAAGGGAGGGAATGTATGAGTAATTTAAAGAAAATAGATCCAGAAATATTTGAAGCTATAAAAAATGAAGAGAATCGTCAAAAATATACCATAGAATTAATTGCTTCAGAAAATTTTGTTTCCCCGGAAGTATTGGAAGCCCAGGGTTCAGTTTTGACCAATAAATATGCTGAGGGCTATCCAGGGAAGAAATACTATGGTGGATGCAAATACATCGATGTTATAGAAAATTTAGCTATCGAAAGGGCTAAAAAAATATTTAAGGCAGAACATGCTAATGTTCAACCTCATTCCGGTTCACAGGCAAATATGGCTGTTTATTTCAGTGTTTTAGAGGTAGGAGATACCATTTTAGCTATGAATCTTTCTCATGGTGGCCATCTTACTCATGGGAGCCCGGTAAATTTTTCTGGTAGATTCTTTAATATTGTTCCATATGGAGTGAAAAAAGATACCGGACGAATAGATTATGATAACTTAAGAGATTTGGCTATAAAAAATAAACCAAAATTAATTATAGCCGGAGCGAGTGCCTATCCACGCGAAATAGATTTCTCTGCATTTAAATCTATTGCCGATGAAGTCGGAGCCTATTTAATGGCAGATATTGCTCACATCGCCGGATTGATTGTAGCGGGTCTTCACCAAGGTGCTGTACCTTATTGCCATTTTGTAACCACAACTACTCACAAAACCTTAAGAGGGCCGAGAGGCGGCTTGATTCTGTGTAAAGAAGAGTATGGTCGAGCAATTGACAAAACAATATTCCCGGGGATTCAAGGTGGACCATTAATGCACGTTATAGCAGCTAAAGCAGTCTGTTTTAAGCAAGCAATGACGCCAGAATTTATAAACTACCAGAAACAAATCGTTATAAATGCAAAAACCTTAGCTAAAAAATTAGTAGAATTAGATTATAATTTAGTATCCGGTGGAACTGATAATCACTTGATGTTAGTAGATTTAAGAAATAAAGGGATTACCGGAAAGCAGGCAGAGAAAGCTTTGGAAGAAGCCGGGATTACCGTAAATAAAAATACTGTTCCTTTTGACCCTCAAAAGCCTATGGTTACCAGCGGAATAAGAATCGGAACTCCTGCAGTGACTACCCGGGGAATGAAAGAAAAAGATATGAGTGTAATAGCTGTGATGATGAATAGAGTCCTGAATGATACTGAAAATCAGAAAATAAAAGACGAAGTAAGAAAAGAAGTAGAAAGTTTTTGCGAAAGATTTGTATAAAAAGAATGTTAAGAAGTAAAGATTCAAACGAAAGGGAGGTTTTATCTTGATTTCTACCAGCGATTTTAAAAGAGGTTTAACTATCGAAATAAATGGTGAAATATACAGTATTGTGGATTTTCAACACGTAAAACCCGGTAAGGGTGGTGCTTTCGTAAGGACTAAGCTTAAAAATGTAAAAACCGGGCTTGTTGCCGACAAAACATTCAGAGCAGGAGAAAAAATGGAGCAAGCTATAATTGATAGAAAAACTATGCAGTATCTATATAATGATGGTAATAATTATTGTTTTATGAATAAGGAAAATTATGAGCAAATTTCTTTATCTAAAGAACAGATAAGCGAAATAACCGATTTATTAAAAGAAGGTAATGATGTGGATGTTGTATTCTGTAAAGGAGAACTGATTGGTGCTGAATTACCAAATTTTATGAGTTTAAAAATTATTAAAACCATGCCTGGTGTAAAGGGAAATACTGTATACGGTGCCCTTAAACCGGCTACTTTAGAGACCGGAGCAATCATTCAAGTTCCTTTGTTTATAAAAGAAGGGGATATAATTAAAATAGACACCAGGGATAAAAGATACATAGAAAGAGAATGAAAATAGTATATAGTATATCGTATATAGTATATAGTGAAAAAAAGAAAGAGAACAAAAAATAAAGATTCCATAGAATAAATGTTTCAATAATCTTACTATACGCTAAACGCTGTACGCTATCCGCTATATGCTATACGGAATACGAACGACGATATGCGAGAGTGGGGTGGGATAATTAATGCAAACTATTAAAACTGATCTGGGGGAAATAAGTGTTACCAAAGAAACAATCGGGAGTATAGTTAGCTTAAATTTAGCTGACGTTAAAGGGGTGGTCGGAAGCAGAAAATCAATAATAAAAGAGATAACTGACATGTTAAGGGGAGATACGAGCGAAAACGAAATAGAAGAAGCTTCCCGTACTATAAAAGTAGAGATAAAAGATAATAAACCTTTGGTAAATTTATATATTATTATAAAGTATGGTGTAAGGATACCCGATATAGCCTGGGATATTCAGAGTAGGGTCAAAGAAAATTTAATGAAAAAATTAGGAATAAATATTAATGAAATAGATATTCATGTTCAAGGGATTCAGTTTCCTAAGAAGACACAAAGCAGGAGAGATTTAATTGCTTCCAATTTATTTGTAAAAGTATTCTAAATACACATGGGGGTCAAACTTGTCATGGGGACGGTTCTACTGACAATATTTTACTAGAATATTAAAATAGTACGAAAATATTGTCAGTAGAACCGTCCCCATGACAATCCACATATAAACGGAGGAGTAATGGGAGGACGAAGATTATCCCGAGAAATGGCCTTAAAAGTGTTGTTTCAAATTGATTTAGTTAGCACTAATATGGAAGAAGCACTGAAATACACTTTCGAAAATGGTGAATTTTCAGATGAAGTTAAAGAATTTTCTCTAATATTGGTTAAAGGAGTGATGAGTAATTTATCTGAAATAGATAGAGTAATTAACAATTATACTAACAATTGGTCTTTAGAGAGAATTACTAATATTGATAGAAGTATTCTTAGGATGGCAATTTATGAAATATTATATTTAAAAAATATACCCAAAAGTGTATCTATTAACGAAGCAGTTGAATTAGCCAAAAAATATGGGACAAAAAGTTCTTTTAGTTTTGTAAACGGAGTTTTAGGGAAAATAGATAAAGATGATAAAATTATGAAGATAATAAACTAAAGGCTTATGAATAATTATACAGAATCAAAAATATATACAGTTTCCAAACTTAATAAATACATAAAAAAGCTTTTTAAAAATGATTTTAAGTTACAGGATATATGGATATTGGGAGAGATATCCAATTTTAATCTGCATTCTTCAGGACATATGTATTTTGTGCTCAAAGATAAGGAAAGCCAAATTAAATGTGTAATGTTTAGAGGGAACAATTGCACTTTACGATTTATGCCAGGAGATGGAATGAAAGTTAAGGTGCGAGGGGATGTTAGTGTTTATGAAAAAAGAGGAGAATATCAGCTGTATGCAAAAGAAATTATTGAGGCTGGGAAAGGTGAACTTTATTTAGCTTTTGAGAGATTGAAAGAAAAGCTAAAAGATGAAGGGCTTTTTTCAGAGGAAATTAAAAAGAAATTACCGCTCATTCCGCATAATATTGCAGTGATAACTTCTCCTACCGGCGCAGCAATTAGAGACGTTATAACTATCTCATTGAGAAGATTTCCCAATCTTTCAATTTTAGTTGTTCCTTCCCTGGTACAAGGGACATTTGCCGCTAAGGAGATGGCTAAAAAGATAGATTTTTTAAATAAATATTTTAAAGATTTAGATTTTATTATAATTGGTCGAGGGGGAGGTTCATTGGAAGAATTATGGGCTTTTAATGAAGAAATTTTAGCTCGCAGTATCTATAACTCTAAAATTCCTATTGTTTCAGCAGTAGGCCACGAAACAGATTTTACTATTTCAGATTTTGCAGCTGACCTGCGTTGCCCAACTCCCTCTGCCGCAGCTGAAATGACTATACCGGATAAAAATAATCTGATAAATAATCTAAGTTTATTAAAAAGCAAAATGATCAGGGCAGTTAAAAGAAACCTTGAGTTAAAAACAGAAAATTTAAATTCTTTAAGTATAAGCCTTAAATATCAGGGTCCGGAAAACAAAATTAATCAATATTACCAATATATCGATGAATTTAGTGCTCGTTTAAGTTCAAGGATTAAGCACCGGGTAGAATTATATGAAGAAAGAATGAAAAAAGATTTCCAAAGACTGGGCTCATTAAGTCCTTGGGCTATAATTGAAAGAGGATATAGTATCTGTAGGAAAATACCTGGCAAAGAGATTATTAAAAGGTTGGAACAAATTGAAGTTGGCGCAAAAATGGAAGTTATCATAAGTGATGGTAAGATATTGAGTAAA
>Ga0315545_1005366_pt1 | contig 10312 bp, 9 predicted proteins | sample SalMarSW160210MG_FD_203096 | JGI IMG/M metagenome (GOLD analysis project Ga0315545, IMG submission 203096) | Salt marsh sediment microbial communities from the Plum Island Ecosystem LTER, Massachusetts, United States - Salt Marsh Sediment SW1602-10 ...
TTCTGCAGGCCGCACGAGCCAGAAGGGCGGCAGTGATAAAGTCGAATGTTTTCTGGAATAATTTGCAGAGGCAGTTGAGCAGGAAAAAAACAGTACGTGAACCGCCGGCAAAACGCCAGGGCCTGAGTGAAAGCGAAACCGAGCAGTGGCTCAGGATTTTCGGCCTTGACAAATAAGGTATTTTTTAGTATTCATTATAGTGTTTTATAAAGTAGATTAGCGTTAAAATGAAAAAAAAGAAAATCAGGAAAACAAAACAACCTCCATCTGCAAGCAAGGATGCCAAGATAAAGCTGCAGAAAAGTGAAGAAATCTATCATACCCTTGTGGAAAATATCGGTCTTGGGATTAGCCTGATAGACACCAACTACAGAATAATTATGACGAACATTAGCCACGCTCGTCTTATGAAGAAGCCTCGCAGTAAGTTTGTGGGCAACTATTGCTACAAAGAGTTCGAGAAACGTGACGCAGTCTGTTCACATTGTCCCGGGAGACGGGCTATGGCCACCGGACAACCTGCAGAAGTTGAGACCGAGGGTGTGGGAGATAACGGCAGTCGCTTGCCAGTTCGGATTCATGCCTTTCCGGTTTACGAGGCAAATGGTGCGGTAAAAGGATTCATTGAGGTTACGGAAGACATCACCGAGCACAAGAAGGCCAGGGAGGCCTTAAAGGAGTCCCAGGAAAGATTCAGGACACTGTTCGAAAGTACTCCCGAAGGAATACTTGTCGCCGACATCAAAACTAAGCGGTTCAAATACGCAAATCTGGCCATATGCGAGATGTTGGGCTATTCCGAAGAAGAATTAAAGCAACTCGGCGTACCTGATATTCATCCCAAACAAGAATTACAACATGTTATCTCGGAATTTGAGGCGCAGGCACGAGGTGAAAAAACACTGGCAGAGGCCATCCCATGTTTGCGAAAAGATGGAACGGTGATTTACGCCGATATTAATACAGCCAGTGTCCTCATAGATGGAGTGCGATGCAATGTGGGCTTCTTCACAGATATCACCAAACGCAAGCAAACCGAGGAGGAACTTTTGTTTAAGACTACCTTACTGGAAGCACAATCTGAAACATCAATTGATGGGATTCTGGTTGTGGACGGTAAGGGAAAATCTCTTTTGTTCAACAATCGCTTTGGCCAGATGTGGAACATACCTAAGCGTATTCTAAATACACGAGACGATGAAAAGATGCTTAAGTGTGTCCTTCGCCAGTTAAAAGACCCAGACAAATTCCTCGAAAAAGTAAAATACCTTTATGCCCATAAAGATGAAAAAAGCAGAGACGAAATACATTTTAAGGATGGAAAAGTTTTTGACAGATACTCTTCTCCTCTGCGGGATTCAACCGGCAAACACTACGGCAGAATTTGGTACTTCAGGGACATCACGCGACACAAACGCACTGAGCAGGAGCTGGAAAGAGCGCGTGATGAGTTGGAAATCCGGGTTCGGGAGCGAACCACCGATCTTGAAAAGGCCGTTGAAAAATTGCGAAACGAGGTCAGTGAACGAAAAAAAGCCGAGGAAAAGCTCATGACCTACCAAAAGCAGTTGCGCTCTTTGGCATCGGAACTGTCACTGGCTGAAGAGCGGCTCAGACGCAAAATTGCGACCGACGTGCACGACCATGTCGGCCAGAACCTTGCTATCTCCAAAATGAAAATAGAATCGCTGGCCCAGTCAGCCGCTTCGTCGGAACTGGCCAGGGCATTGGAGGAAATCCGTGATTTAATCGCACAGACTGTCGAAAGCACCAGGTCGTTGACCTTTGAGCTGAGCCCACCGGTGCTGTATGAACTGGGCTTTGGACCGGCCGTCCAGTGGCTGCTTAGACAAACCAGACAGCAGTATGGCCTTTCAACCGAATTCACTGATGATGAACGTCCCAAACCGCTGGACGATGATATTCGCGTGCTGCTCTTTCAGGCTGTCAGAGAACTACTGGTCAACGTTGTAAAGCACGCAAAGGCCGGCAGCGTGAAAGTCTCCACGCAAAAAGTCGGTGACCAGATACGAGTTAGCATCGAGGACGACGGCACCGGCTTTGATGTCGCTCAAATCCATTCACAGAATCGTATGACCGGTGGATTCGGGCTGTTCAATATACGTGAGCGATTGGACCACATCGGCGGTCATCTTGACATCGCGTCCAGAGCCGGCAGGGGCACTCGAATCACCCTGATGGCTCCAATAACCCACAAGAAAGAAAAAAGCGAGGGGAAACAAAAATGAGTATAAGAATCTTACTGGCGGATGACCACAAAATAACCCGACAGGGATTGCGTTCTTTGCTTGAAAAAGAATCTGATATGGAGGTAGTGGCTGAGGCGGAGGAAGGACGCACCGCTGTTCGCCTTGTTCGCGAACTCTCACCTGATGTGGTCGTCATGGATGTTAGTATGCCTGATTTGAATGGAATGGAGGCCACCCGCCAGATTGTTGCTGAACTGTCCGACGTCAAGGTAATCGCGCTGTCGATGCATTCCGACAACCTCTTTGTCTCTGAGATGCTAAAAAGCGGCGCATCGGGTTATCTGCTGAAGGATTGTGCCTTTGAAGAGCTGGCTCGCGCAATACACGTCGTCGTTGATGGTAAAACTTATCTGAGCCCCGCTGTTTCGGGTGTAGTCATTGATGACTACCTCCATCATCTTACCAGGACCGAATCTCCAAGTTCCGAAGTACTAACTGACAGGGAGCGGGAGGTCTTACAGTTGATGGCGGAAGGAAATTCAACAAAACAAGTCGCCTTGAAGCTCCATATCAGTGTCAAGACCGTTGAGACACATCGTCGGCAAATAATGAGCAAGCTTGACATTCACACTGTAGCTGAACTCACCAAATACGCTATTCGCCAAGGCCTCACTTCCCTTGAAACGTAGCTGTTAACGACGAAACTGTCTAAAAACATAAAATGTCAACTGCTCAAATCACATCCGACAAGGCATCAGGCTGTTAGTGTTGTTACGTACATGGAACTATCCGCCGTGTTATCTTTTTCTCTGGTATCCTTCCTTATTTCCTGCGCTCCTCTATTGAATGGGCAGGGCAACTTCTTTTGCATAAAGCAGTTAGGGTAAGGGAGCAATTGGGGCAGCTGAGCAGGCAAATTCTCTTGACAGAACCTGCGGAGAGTTTATATGCTACCTGTAAAAGATTTTGTGAATGTGAACTCAAGCACGATACAATCGTAATATAATATCATGAGGTATCGTAGAATCCCAGATGAGACTGTTCGTCGACTCCCGATTTACCTGCGGGGTTTGCTGTTTCTGTTGAAACAGGGGCGGCAAAACGTGTCCAGCCGAAACCTGGCCGACTTTCTCAGCGTTAATCCTGCACAGATAAGGAAGGATTTTTCCTATTTCGGCGATTTCGGCACGCGAGGCGTGGGCTACAACGTCAAAACGCTCGTAAGGGAAATTAAGAAAATCCTCAGGCTTAACGTTGTCCACAAGGCGGCTTTGGTCGGCGTGGGTAATCTGGGCTCGGCTGTTCTGGCACATCCGGGCTTTGCAGTATACGGCTTCGACATTGCTGCCGCGTTTGATAACAACCCCAAAAAAATCGGCAGAAAAGTAAGAGGTATTATAATCGAGAGCGTTTCGAATCTTGACGTGCTGAAGAAACGCAATATCGATATTGGGATAATTACCGTTCCCCAGGATGCGGCTCAGGAGACGGCTGATACGATGGTCCGAGCCGATGTAAGAGGTATTTTGAATTTTTCACCGTGCTATATTACTGTGCCCAAAAAGACCAAAGTAATAACCATCGATATTGCGATGGACCTGGCCCGCTTGCCCTATTATATGCCGGCACGTTGAGACGTTGACGAATAATGTTTGAGTTTGACTGCGAAAAATTTGTGGATTGTGTTTGACTGTTCGTACTTGGCAGGATAAAAAACAGTAGCAGAAATGTGCTGACTTAAATTCGGTTGGAAAAATGAAGACTGTTTTTGTAAGTGAGTTGAAACCGTTTTTAGACGCTGTAGCTAAGCAAATGGAACTTTATGTTCCGAAAGAGACCGGCGGACACTATGTATATCGTAAATACGACCCTTCTGCAGCCGAACCGCCTGTATTGAACAATATACGCATCTGTGCGACGGTAAAAGAGTTCTTGTTTCCGATGTGTGAGCTTGCCGCGGTTTTCCCGGACCCGGCTGAACCGTTGCAGGTAAAACCTTTCGCCGTCTTTGGCCTTAAGGATTGTGACCTGCGCTCCATCGAAATTCTCGACAAGGTCTTTCAGGAGGAAGATTTCCAGGACCCGCTTTATATCGAGCGCCGCAGGAATATGTTTATAATCTCATCTGACTGCTGGGAGCCTGCTAAGAACTGCTTCTGCAATATGTTGGACGGCCGACCTTTTGCCGAGAAGGGATTTGATTTGAATATCTCTAAGGTAAGAGACGGTTTCATTATCGAGGCCGGCTCGCAAAAGGGTGAATATTTTATAGGAGAACACTCCAGACTTTTCAACGAGGTCCCGCAAAATCTCCTGAGTGAGCGTGACAAAAACAGAGCCAGAACACAAAAGCAGCTTGAGCAAAACAATGCCGAGTTTAAGCTCGATAGATCCATTAAGGAAATCGTGGAAAACAGCCAGGATTCGGAGGCATTTGACGTCGAAGCCAAAGGCTGTGTGGAATGTCAGGCCTGCACGAGGATTTGTCCCACGTGTCATTGTTTTTATCTTTATGACACCAAGCAGCAGGATTACTTTACCAAAATGAAGATGTGGGATAGTTGTATGAGGCAGGCATACGCCGAGATCGCTGGCGGTGAAAATCCGCGTAAGGTACTTGGCGATAGAGTCAAGCATCGCCTTATGCACAAATTTGTTTATTTCCTCGACAGATACGGCATCGATATGTGTGTCGGCTGCGGCCGATGTATAGACACCTGTGCCGGAGGAATGGACACACGGACCCTGTTGAAAAAGTTAAATGAAGAGCTCAAAAGCAAAAAGGAAGCGAAAGCCGCAAAATGACGGAAAATCCATACCAGCCTATAAACGGTGAAATCGCTGACATTATAGACGAATCGCCGACGATTAAGACCTTCGTCGTCGTACCGGAGAAACCTTTCGGTTTTAAAACAGGTCAGTTTGTCGAGCTGACTTTGCCCGGCGAAGGTGAGGCGCCGTTTACGCCTTCGTCATCACCGGCGCAGATAGATAAGATGGATATTACGATTATGAAGGCAGGACGCATAACCGGTTTGCTGCACGAGTGTAAAACCGGCCAAAGAGTCGGTATTCGCGGGCCATACGGCAACGGATATCCGATTGATGATTTCGCCAGCAGAGAGGTCTACATCGTCGGCGGCGGTGTGGGACTGGCACCCATCAGGTCATTGTTTTTGACTTTGGTTGACAGGATAAAGGACTTCAAATCCGTAACCTGCCGATTCGGTGCCAAAACACCTGATGATTTCATTTATAAAAACACACTCTTCGGCGCCTGGCAAAAAATCAACGGTGTAAATATGAAGCTAACCGTCGACAACGCAAACGGCGGCTGGAAGGGCAACGTTGGCGTAGTGACCACGATTTTGTCTGCGGACGACGTGGATATCAAAAACTCCGTGGCGGTGGTCTGCGGCCCGCCGATTATGATGAAGTTTACCACGTTTAAGCTGCTGGAGTTCGGCTTCAAGCCGAAGGACATTTATCTTTCAATGGAAAAGAATATGAGCTGTGGAATAGGTAAGTGCGGCCATTGTATGATTGGCAAATACTATGTCTGCAAGGATGGCCCAGTCTTTACCTATGAGCAGATAAAGCAATACCCGAATATCTGGGACTAAAATACACAAGCAACGAAAAACAAAAAAATGGCTGCGAAGTTAATAATCGATTTGGCAAAATGCAAACTTCAGGATGAATCCGGAGTGCAGTGTTCGTACAAGCATCACCCGCAGAATAAAGGTTTCGATTCACTCCTGGAGATGATTCGTTTCGCTTTGATTTGCCGCAAATGTGAAGCGGCACCGTGTATTAAAGCCTGTCCGGTAGGCGCATTGGAAAAAGTCCCAACCAAGAACAACGATGCAGGTATTCTTAAACGTGCAACTATGCTTTGTACCGGCTGTGGAACCTGCGCTATAGCCTGTCCATTCGGAACCATATATACCGACCTTATCCCATTCCCAAGCAGCGTTTGTGATGTTTGCAGAGGAAGGCTCAAAGAGGGCGAAAAACCGTTATGCGTCAACACCTCTCAGGATGGCAGCATAGACTACCGTGAAGTTGACGTGGGCAAAGAAGGCGATTTGACAGAAGTCTTCGAAGATATTGTCGTTAAAGTTTCCGGTGGAGTCCTCTGGGAGCCATTCCTTCGACATAGCTCAGGACAGGTTTTGAGAGAGCAGGAAAAGACCAAGAAATGACAATAACATTACAGAATTTGTTCTGGATTATCATTTTTCCGGGCTTTTTGTTCACAGTCGCTGTAGGTCTGGTTGCATCGTGGGTGGTCCGCAAGGTCAGCGCCCTTGTTCAATGGCGCGTCGGGCCACCATTGTTGCAGCCGCTGTATGACGTCGTGAAACTGTTGGGCAAAGAGACCTTAGTGCCGCAGGATGCACAGCAGGTGGTATTTAAGGCGGCACCGCTCGTTGCTCTGGCGGGAACACTGCTGCTTTCAACGATGCTCTGGCGGACAGCTATTAGTCAATCAGCCTTTGTCGGTGACATCATCGTAGCGATTTATCTGATGATTCTGCCGTCTCTGGCGTTGATTTTTGGCAGCAGTGCCAGTGCGAGTCCTCACGCGGCTGTCGGGACAGCTCGCGAAATGAAGCTGGTGATGAGCTATGAGCTGCCTCTCGTGCTGGCTTTTATCGTGGTGATTATTAAAACAGCGGCATTGGTTGAGCCTGACAGGCAGCTCGATTTGGCGGCAATTGCTCAGCACGCACCGGCCCTTAGCATATCCGGGATGCTGGCGTTCCTGGTAGCTTTGCTGTGTATTCAGGCAAAGCTCGGGTTTGTGCCGTTCGATATAGCCGAGGCCGAGACCGAACTCGGCAGCGGCGTCTTGATGGAATATTCCGGAGCGCTGCTTGCAATTTGGAAACTCACCCAGGCAATGCTGCTGGTAGCACTGCCGATGTTTCTGGTAATGGTCTTTCTCGGAGGCTTCGCCACATCGGGCTGGCCGCTTGCCTGGAGCATCGGCAAGTACGTGCTGATTCTGGTTCTGGTGATTTTGATAAAGAACACCAACCCGCGTGTGCGAATCGACCAAGCAATGAAGTTCTTCTGGGTTTACTGCGGCATCGCTTTGGGCATTGCCGTTGTGTTGGCAATAATAGGTAATTATACCGGCATCACTTGGCTGTAAACGAGATACTTGATATGAGCTGGAAAATATGGTCATTGAAGAAGTCGGTTTGGGTATTTCACGTCAATACCGGTGCATGCAATAACTGCGATATCGAAGTTGTTGACTTGCTGACACCCAAGTTCGATGTCGAGAGGTTTGGCATCAAATTGGTCGGCTCGCCCCGGCACGCTGATGCACTGCTTGTAACGGGTGGAGTTACTGCTCAGGCGGCCCCGCGACTGCGAGAGATATATCGCCAAACACCAAAACCTTGTATAGTTTTCTGTATAGGTGCTTGTGCCTGTGACAAAGGAATATTCACCACGGGTTATCACATGGTCGGGCCTGTAGACAAAATAATCAAAGAAATTGACCCGAATGCAATTATCGCCTATGTGCCGGGCTGCCCGCCGAAACCCGAGGCAATGATATCCGGCGTCGTAAAGGCGCTTTCGGCTTTATAAACGAGACAAAATTATGAACCAACAACAGCTAAATAGCAAATTAGAAGAAATAAAAGATAAGCTCATAGATATAGAGCAAAAAGCAGAAAATAGAATCTTCCTCTTATGCGAAGCCGAAAATGCCTGCGCCGTCAACAAATTCTTATTTGAAGATGTTCCTTTGAGATTTGTGATTGCCACAGGCATTGATTCTGATGATTGCTTCGAAGTTCTTTATCATTATGCGTATGACCCAACCGGCTGTGTGGTTACAGTAAAGACCTTCATCCGCGACCGCCAGAATCCGTCGATTGAGTCTATTGCGCCGTTCTTGCCGGCCGCAGAGTGGATAGAAAGAGAAATGCACGACCTATTGGGAATCGATTTTAAGAATCATCCTGATATGCGGCGACTGATTTTATCTGATGATTGGCCTGAGGGTGTTTATCCGATGAGGAAAGATGCACCGAAGCCCAAGGAACGACCGGACGGCCAGCCGTCCAGACGTCCAACCGTCCAATCGCAATCGCCCGCCCAGCGAACCGTCCGACTGTCGAAACCCATTGTGGCGGTCGGGCCGTTTCATCCACTCCAGGAAGAGATGGAGTTCTTCCAGCTTACTGTCGATGGCGAAATCGTTACCGATATAGATATGAGAATATCTTATAACCACCGCGGCATAGAAAAAATCAGCGAATCGCTCCAGTTCGACCAGGTGCCGCTTTTAGTCTCCCGTATATGCGGAATCTGCTCGGCTTCACATCCTTTGGCGTATGTCAATGCGGTCGAAGAGATTGCCGGTGTAACGCCGCCTGACCGCGCACAGTATGTGCGAACGATTATCGCCGAGCTTGAACGCATTCACAGCCATATGCTCTGGGTAGGACTGGCAGGACACTTCATCGGCTACGATACCGTCTTTATGTGGGCCTGGAGGTATCGTGAGCCGGTACTTGATTTGCTCGAAGAGATAACCGGCAACAGAAACAACTATGGAAACGTCAAAGTCGGCGGCTGTCGTGAAGATATACCCGATGAGTTAATACCCAGGATACTGAAAGATCTGGACCTGATAGAAAAGAAAACTGAGATGCTCACCAAGGCTGTTCTTGACGACCCCATTATACATGCTCGGCTCAAAGGCGTGGGGACCTTGACCAAAGAAGACGCTATCAAATATGCTGTTGCAGGCCCGACAGCCAGAGGCAGCGGCGTCGCTATCGACGTAAGAGCCGATGAGCCCTATGCCGCGTATGCCGATTTGGATTGGAAAGTAATCAGCCAGCCTGAAGGTGACGTCTTTGCCAAAGCAGTTGTACGTCTTCTGGAAACGCTTGAGTCAGTTAAGATAATCAGGCAGGCCTTGAAAAAGCTTCCAAAGGGACCGATAGATATGGAAGTCAAGGAAATCCCGCCCGGAGAAGGCTGTGGCCGTGCCGAAGCCCCGCGAGGAGAAACATTCCATTACGTCCGCAGTGACGGCGGCAACAGGCCCACCCGCCACAAAGCAAGAGCCCCCAGCTACGTCAATGTGCCATCATTCAGGGCCTCGTGTATTGGTCAGCATATTGCTGATGTTACCATTACCCTTGCTGCGGTTGACCCGTGCTATAGCTGTACCGAAAGGTTGGCTGTTGTCGATGGGCACAGCAATATTGTGCACGATTATGAGGCGCTACTGAAATTGAGCCGTGAAAAAACGGCACGGCTTAAGAAGGAAATCGGCGCGCCGGAACTAAAGATGGAGGATTTATAAGTTGGATAACGCTTTAGTAATCTCGGTCTTTTTGCCCCTGATTGCAGGTTTCATCCTGTTGTTTTTGCCGAACAGGATAAGATTTCTGTCCAAGATATCAACACTGATTATTTCGGTTTTCGTCTTTGTAAAGTCTGTCCAGATATTCAACATTGGCCAGCTTGACTACGCCTGGTCTGTTCTTACGATAGACCAGTTAAAGTTAGACCTGTTGCTAACAATCACACCGCTTAGCAAATTCATACTGCTTTTTACTATGGGCTTTGGCTTGTTGATAACCATATATTCATTGAATAAGCCCGGCTCGAACATATATTTTGGTTCGATTCTACTCACCCTGGGCGGCTCCGCCGGAATACTGCTCTCGAACAATTTATTGTTTCTGCTGATATTCTGGGAGATTGTTACCGCCTCCTTGTACCTTTTGATAACAACCGGCGGAAGAAATTCCAACTTCGCCGCAACAAAAAGCTTCGCAATGATAGGAGCGTCCGACGCAGCCCTTCTGCTGGGTATCCTTATAGTATGGACGCTTTCAGGAACACTTGTTATCTCTCAAATCAACCTGGCAACTGCTTCAGCTCTGCCGATTATAGCCTTTTTGCTGCTTTTGACCGCAGCGGTTACAAAGGCAGGGGCCTTACCATTACACACCTGGCTGCCCACCAGCGGTGAATTTGCCCCGGCTTCCGTAATGGCGCTGCTTCCGGCTGCGATCGATAAGCTTTTGGGAATTTATCTGCTGGTAATAATCGTGAGG
>Ga0315545_1005368_pt1 | contig 10311 bp, 8 predicted proteins | sample SalMarSW160210MG_FD_203096 | JGI IMG/M metagenome (GOLD analysis project Ga0315545, IMG submission 203096) | Salt marsh sediment microbial communities from the Plum Island Ecosystem LTER, Massachusetts, United States - Salt Marsh Sediment SW1602-10 ...
CTGCCTTGCGCGACGGTGTCGGGGATATCCTTGGGGCTCTGGCAGCAGCCGGCGAGGAAGACCCCGTCGGTGGTGGTCTCGACGGGCGCGAGCTTCGGGTGCTGCTCGAGGAAGAAGCCGTCTTCGCTCGAGCAGAGCTTGAAGAGGCGCTCGATCTCTTTGGCGTCGCTGCGCGCCTCGAGCGCGACCGACAAGATGACCATGTCGACGGGCAGGCGGCGCTGCACGCCGGCGAGCGTGTCCTCGCACTTGACAATGAGCTTGCCCTTCTCCTCGTCGGCGATGGCGAAGTCCGTCACCTCGGCGCCCTTGCCGCGGATGAAGAGCGCGCCCTCGCGCAGCAAGCGGTCGTAGAACTCCTCGTAGCCTTTGCCGAACGCGCGCATGTCGATGTAGAGCTCGTAGACCCGGGCGCCGAGCTTCTCGCGCACGAGGTGGGCGAACTTCAGCGAGTACATGCAGCAGACGCGCGAGCAGTAGCGGTGGTAGTGGTCGTCGCGGCTGCCGACGCAGTGGAGGATGGCGACCGACTTGGGCTTCGTACCGTCGTGCAGCAGGATGTCGCCGCCCGTCGGGCCGGCGGCGTTCGAGAGCCGCTCGAACTCGAGCGAGGTCATGACGTTCTTGAAGCGGCCGTAGCCGTACTGCTCGGCGATGCTCGGGTTGAAGGTCTGGAAGCCGGTGGCGACGACGACGGTGCCGCAGTCGACCTCGATCTCCTCGTCCTGCATCGAGTAGTCGATGGCGTCGGCCGGGCAGTTGGGCGCGCAGATGCCGCAGCCGTCGCGGCGGAAGTGGAGGCACTGCTCGGGGTCGAGGGCCGGTACGTTGGGCACGGCCTGCATCGTCGGGACAGCGATGGCCGAATTGGGCCCGAGCATGATCTCGTCGTGGCGAATCTCGTCAGCGCCCTCGATGTAGATCGCGCCGGTCGGGCAGACCTTGGCGCACGCGCCGCAGTTGATGCAGGCTTCGCTCGGCTCGTCGAACGGCGTCGTGACGATCTTGTCGGTGCCGCGCTGGGCGAACCCGATGGCGTACGCCTTGGCCATCTCGGCGCACGCTCGCACGCACAGGCCGCAGAGGACGCACTCCTCGTGGCCCTCGCCGAAGCGCGGCTCGGTGACGCCTACGTTGTCGGCGAGCTGCTTGATGACGCCGACCTTCCCGTGGCGGGCGCAGAGCAGCTCGACGAGGATGCGCCGGGCCGTGCGGACGCGCTCGGTGTCGGTGCGCACGACGAGGCCGTCGCTCACGGGGTAGTTGCAGGACGTGACGAGCCGGGTGCGCGAGCCCTTGGTCGCCTCAACGGTGCAGAGGCGGCAAGCGCCGTACGGGGTGAGGCCGCGGTAGTTGCACAGCGTCGGGATCCAGATGCCGAGCCGCTCGGCGGCCTCGAGCACGTAGATGTCGGGCTCGACTTCGATCTCGTTGCCGTCAATGGTGATCGTGACCATCTCGTCAGGCATGGAGCTACTCCTTGTGGACGGCGTCGAACTTACACGCCTCGAAACAGGCGCCGCACTTGATGCACTTGTCCTGTGTGATGTCGTGCAGCTCGCGGCCCTTGCGCAGCTTCGGTGTGCTCTCGCCGGGCTTCGCGGCGCGCGTGAAGATCGCCTCGGTCGGGCACGCTTTGAGGCACAGGCCGCACCCGGTGCACGTCTCTGGATCGATGCCAAAGGTGATGAGCGCCTTGCAGACCCCGGCGGGGCATTTCTTGTCGTAGATGTGGGCCTCGTACTCGTCGCGGAAGTAGCGGATCGTCGACAGCGGCGGGTTGGCCGCGGTACCGCCGAGCGCGCAGAGCGACGTATCCATCACAACGTTGCCGAGCTCTTCGAGCAGCTCGATGTCGCCATGCTCGCCCTTGCCGTCGCAGATCCGGTCGAGAATCGCGACCATCTGGCGCAAGCCCTCGCGGCATGGCAGGCACTTGCCGCAGCTCTCCTCGGTGAGGAAGTTGAGGAAGTAGCGGGCAACGTCGACCATGCAGCTTGTGTTGTCCATGACGATGAGGCCGCCGGAGCCCATCATCGAGCCGGCCTCGGTGAGGCTGTCGAAGTCGATCGGCAGGTCGAGCAAGCTCTCGGGCACGACGCCCACGGTATAGGCCCCCGTGCCGGGCTCGGCGCGGACCGTGGCGCCTTTGACGTCGACGAGGATCGTGCCGCCCGACGGGCCGCCGGTCTGCACGGCTTTGAAGCGGCGCCCCTTGCCGACGCCGCCGCCGATGTCCTCGAGCACTTCGCGGATGCTGATGCCCATCGGCACTTCGATGAGGCCGGTGTTCTGGATGTCGCCAACAAGGCTGAAGACCTTCGTGCCCTTACTGCCCCCGGTACCGATCGAGGCGAACCAATCGGCGCCCTTGCCCATGACGGCGGGCACGTTGGCCCAGGTCTCGACGTTGTTGAGGCAGCTCGGCTGGTCGCGCAGGCCGTGCTCGACGGTGTGGATGTACTTGGCGCGTGGCTCGCCGACCTTGCCTTCGAGCGAGGCCATCAGGGCGGTCGACTCGCCGCAGACGAACGCGCCGCCGCCACGGTTGATCGTGATGTCGAACGAGAAGCCGGTGCCGAAGATGTCGTCGCCGAGCAGGCCGTACTCGTGGCACTCTTCGAGCGCGCGGGTCAGCTTTCGGATCGCTTGCGGGTATTCGTTGCGGACGTAGATGTAGCCTTCATCGCTGCCGACGGCGAAGGCGCCGATGATCATGCCCTCGATCATGCTGTGGGGGTCGCCTTCGAGCAGGCTGCGATCCATGAAGGCGCCGGGGTCGCCCTCGTCGGCGTTGCAGATGACGTAGTGCTTGTCGCCTTGCGCGTTGCGGCAATAGCGCCACTTGCGGCCGGTGGCGAACCCGCCGCCGCCTCGGCCGCGCAGGCCGCTCTTGGACACTTCCTCGATGGTGTCGTCAGGCTTCCACTCGGTGAGGACCTTGCGGAGCGTGTAGTAGCCGCCGCGGGCGATGTAGTGGCGGATGTCGTTCGGGTTGATGTAGCCGCAGTTGCGGAGCGCGATCTTGAGCTGCTTTCGGTAGAAGGGGATCTCATCGAGGTCCGGTACGTCGCCCTCGCCGGAACCGGCGCCGTTCTTGCTCAGCACCTTGTCGTCGCCGGTCAGCAGCGCCTTCTCGTGCAGGATGCGCCCGAGCGTGCCGTCGTAGGTCGGCTCACCCTCGGCGAGCTGGCGGGCAAGCTCCTCTGCCTTCTTGGGCGTGACCGAGCAATAGACGAGCTTGGCGCGGCCCGGGCGGTAGACGGTCACGATCGGCTCGTTCTGACAGAAGCCGATGCAGCCGGTTTCTTCGATCTCGGCGTCGAGCTTGAGCTCGTCGATCATGCGGCGGAAGGTTTCGGCAACCTTTCCGGCGCCGGCGGCGAGGCCGCAGGTGGCAGTCCCGACGCAGATCTTCATGCGTTCGGGATACAGCAGACGAAGCCCTTCCTCCTTGACTCGGTCGAGGTCGGCAAGGCTTTTCAGCTTCATGGTCGTCTCTCCCTCGTGTCGGCTACTCGTACTGGTCGAGTACCTTCTTGAGCTTGGCCTGGGTCAGTCGGCCGTGCGCTTCTTCGTCGATGACCATCACGGGGGCCAGGGCGCAGGCGCCGACGCAGTTGACGGTCTCGATGGTGAAGCGGCCGTCCTTGGTCGTCTCGCCCGCTTTGCACCCGCACTCGCGCTCGAGCGCGTCGAGCAGCAAGGGCGCGCCGCGCACGTGGCAAGTGGTGCCGGTGCAGACGTTGATCAGATGACGCCCGCGCGGCTCGAGGCTGAAGGCCCGGTAGAACGTCGCGAGCGCAAAGAGCTGGGTGTACGGAAGCTCGAGGCGCTTGGAAACCAGCTCGAGCACGGGACGCGGCAGATAGCCGTAGTGGGTCTGCACGTCCTGCAGCAGGGCGATCGTCGCCTCGCGGTTGTGCATGTACTCGTCGATGAGCGCTTCGGCGGGCGCGAAGTCAATGTCGGGCTCAAGCGCGGCTTCCGTTGCCATTGGGAGCACTCCTTACGAGCTGGTCGCCAAACTTGGTCTTGATGCGGATGGTCTTGCTGCGCGGCGTCGAGCGCGACGGGCAGAGCTGCCAGCAGATGCCGCAGCCCGTGCACTTGACCACGTCGACGTAGCGCGCTTTCTTGAGGATCTTGATCTTGAAGCTGCCGATGTAGCCGTCGACGTTGGTCACCTCGGCGCAGGTCAGCAGCTCGATGTTCGGGTGCTGGCCGACGGACGTCATCTTGGGCGTCAGGATGCACGCGGCGCAGTCGAGCGTGGGGAACGTCTTGTCGAACTGGCCCATGTGGCCGCCGATCGACGGGTCGCGCTCGACGAGGTAGACCTTCGAGCCGCCGTCGGCGATGTTGAGCGCGGCCGTGATGCCGGCGATGCCGCCGCCGACGACCACCGCGTCCGGGTGGATGGGCACCGTGCGGTCCTCGAGCGGCTCGTGGAAGGCGACGCGCCGGATGGCGGCGTTCACGAGGGCCTTGGCCTTCTCGGTGGCGATGGGGCGCGACTCGTGGACCCAGGCGCAGTGCTCGCGGATGTTGGCCATCTCGAACAGGTACTTGTTGAGCCCGCCGCGCTGGCAGGCGGCCTGGAAGGTCGGCTCGTGCATGCGCGGCGAGCACGAGGCGACGATGACCCGGTCGAGCTTCTGCTCCTTGATGTCCTTGATGATCATCTCCTGGCCCGGATCGGAGCACATGTACTTGTAGTGGCGGGCGACGACCACGTTGCCCTGGCTCTGGGCGAACTTGGTGACGTCCTCGACGTCGACCATCTGCGCGATGTTCGTGCCGCAATGGCAGATGTAGCATCCGATCCGGCAGGCCGGTTTGTCGGTCATGGCACGGCTCCTTCCTTATCGAACGGGCACTTCGGTGACGCGGCGCTCGAGCACGGGCCGCGGGTCGATGAAGCCCTTGTCGAGCCCAAGCTCGGCGTCCGGCACGCCGAGCGCGACACCCATGAGCTGCGTAAAAAACAGAACCGGGAAATCGAAGTTGGTGCCGCGTTCGGAGTTGATCCGGGTCATCTGCGTTTCGAGGTTGATGTGGCACATCGGGCAGAGCGTGGCGATCGCCTCGGCGCCGGCGTCGGCCGCGGACTGGAGGATGTCGCCGATGAGGTCGCGTGCGACGTCCTCGCGACTCACGATGAGCGAGGCGCCGCAGCAGCGGGCTTTCATCGCCCAGTCGACGGGTTCGGCGCCGAGCGAGGCAAGAAGCTGGTCGAGAATGACGGGGTAGTCCTTGCTGTCGAGCCCAGTATCGGGCCGAACGAGCTGGCAGCCGTAGTAGGCGGCCACTTTGAGTCCGCCGAGAGAGCGCTTGACGTGCTCGGTCATCGTGTCGAGGCCGACGTCGTTGACAAGCGGGTCGAGCGCGTGCCGGACCCTAACGGTGCCGTTGTAGTGCAAGCCGGCGGCGGCGAGGGCCTTGTTGACTTTCTCGCGCACGTTGGGATCGTCGTGGAAGTAGCGGTTCGCCTTGTGGAGCACGACGAAGCACGCGTTGCACGGCGTAACGAGGTCGCGGCCGAGCGGCTCGGCGAGCGCGAGGTTGCGCGACGAAATGCAGAAGCTCTGGAGCTCCCGAACGCTCATGTAAGCGGTGGCGCCGCAGCAGTTCCAGTCCTCAAGCTCGTGCAGCTCGACGTCAAGCGCCTTGGCCACCGCGCGAAGCGAGCGGTCATACCACACGCTGGTCGCTCCGACGGAGCATCCCGGGTAGTACGTATACGCGAGTCCCATATCGTCCCTCCTCGTGTATTGGGACTGGGTTGTGCTCGTCTCCTCGTCCGTGCCCGGTGTCCGGGCGGGGCCGACGCCCTGTGCTGAATCGACCCTACAGGCCTTGCATCTTGTCCACGGCGTCGAGAATCTGCTTCATCTGCTGCAGGCCTTTCCGGCTGACCTTGTCGCGGCCGAATGCCGCCATGCGGCCCAAGCGCAAGAGCTTCATGCCGGTGGGCATATCGCGGATTAGCCTCCCGAGTCCTGTACCCCGCAGGTAGAGCTGCTGCATGAGATCGCGCTCGGAATTGCGCCCGTACTTGTTGACGAGCTTCTCAAAGACTTCGGCCATGACGCGCGCCGGCTTGGTCTCGGGCTTGGCTGTGCCCTCTTTGATCGCGATCCGCTTGAGCGCGTACATCACGTCGGTGATCTTGATCTCCTTGGGGCAACGCACGTAGCACGTGTAGCACGAGGCACAGGTCCACGGCGTGTTCGAGGCGAGCACCTCGTCGCGCATGCCGCAGCGGATCAGGGCAAAGAGCTGCCGGGGCGAGTGGTCCATCCACGCCGCCGTCGGGCAGCTTCCGCTGCACGACCCGCACTGGATGCACTGGGTAATGCGCTCACCTCCGGGCAGTGATGAAACCTCGGCAAGGAAGCCTTCGGTGATGGCAGGAGCGTACATAATGCAGACCCCCATCGACGTCGCTCGCCGTGCGGGCAAGGGGCCGAGGGCCCACTTGTCGTACGCGGTAGCTCATCCGGCACAAGCTACCTCCCGCATAGGGCGAGTGTGATTCTTTTCACAGATATGATGCCACAGCGGCCGGAGAGGTCAACGGTATTTTTCAGGGAGGAGCTGCATTTTCTCGGTTAACCGAGATCACATCTCAATTGCTTCGCCTTCGGCCCTTTCACCGTCCAGAGGTTCGGGAGCCGTTCCCTGCGAGCAATGCCGGGGTTGGGACCGGCCGGTGAGTCGGACACTGGAGGGCGCGGTGTCTGCGGGTGTGCATGCGACTGCTTCGGTTGGAACGGGTTCGAACATTTTCCTTGTCGCTGCGCGCCGGAAGACGTAATGGATGTGGAGGCATAAGGACGGGCGCATGATCCCTCGTGAGGAGGAGCTCATATACCGGACCCGCTGGCTCGTGCGGGTTCGGTGGTTTGTGGTGCTCTTGATGGGCATCGGGGCGGTCGCCTCGCACGTCCTCGGGTTCGCCTACCCTGTTCGTCCGCTTGTGCTGGTCGCCGGGTTCGTTGCCGCTTACAACGTGCTCTTCGCGGTGGTGGCGCGTTGGTCCGCAGCCCGCCCGGTCGAGCTTGTTCCCGTCTACCGGTTCATCAACCTGCAAATCGTCGCCGACTTCCTGGCCCTTCTGGCGTGGGTCCACTACACGGGCGGGCCGGCGAGCCCGTTCCTGCCGTTTTTCGTATTCCATCTGGTGATCTGCGCGCTGCTGGTAAGCCAGCGGATGGTGTTCGTTCACGCGGGGTGGGTTTTCGTCGTGCTGCTCGCGATGGCTGTGGCTGAGGCACGCGGCTGGCTGCCGCCCTGCCCGCCGCTCGGATCCGAGGTGACGCGCCCGATCGAAGGCGTCCGGTACCTGATCTCGATCGGGGTAGTCACGATCGTGACATTCGTCACGATCTCCGTCGTTGTCGGCGGTATCGCCAGCCGCTTGCGCCGGCGCGAGCTGGAGCTCGACGAGGTCCGGCAAGAGCTCGAACGTCACGCGAGCGAGGTGGAAGCGGCGCACGCGAAGCTCAAGAAGCTCGACCACGACCGGAGCGCCTTCTTCCGCTTGGTGAGCCATCAGCTCCGCTCGCCGCTCTCGTCGATCCAGACGGTGCTCAAGCTGGTCACCAGCGGCTACGCCGAGGAGCCCGAGAAGGCGGCCGAGCTGGTCGCTCGGGCCGAGCTGCAGTCGCAGCACATGCTGGCGATGCTCAACGACATGCTCAGCCTGACGCGCGTGCGCGAGGGGGCCCAGGTCGAGGCGCCCGAGATGGTCGCGCTCGGGCCGATGGTGGCCGACGTGGTCGAGGCGTCGCAGAACGCGGCCCTCGCCAAGAAGATCACGTTGACGGCTGACATCGACCCCGAGCTGCCGAGCATTTCGGCGATCCGCAACCACGCGAAGCAGCTCTTCGCCGTGCTCGTCGAGAATGCGGTGAAATACACGCCCGAGGGCGGCACGGTCACGGTGACAGCCGAGGAGAACAACGGCGAGGTCCGAGTCGCGGTGACGGATACAGGGATCGGGGTCCCGCCCGAGGAGACGGGCGAGATCTTCGGCGAGTTTTTCCGTGCCAGCAACGCGCGCAAGCACGAACGCGTCGGCACCGGCCTGGGTCTGAGCATCGCTAAGAAAGTAGCCGACGATCTCGGTGGCCGGATCGAGCTCGAGAGCACCCTCGGCAAAGGCAGCACGTTCACGGTCATCCTGCCTGTGCCGCCGGACGGCAGTTCGGGTTGAACGAGAAACCAACCTGCCGGCAGTCTACGCAGCGGTGTAGAGAAGATAGAGCCCGCCGAGGATGACGAGCGCGCCGCAGACACGCTTGACGATGACGGCGCCCTTCGAGCGTTCGGTCCAGTTGAGGTAGCGCTGGACGAGTTCCGTCGAGGTGCCGGCTGCGACGATGACCGAGCAGTGGCCGACACCGTAGGCGAGCAGGAGCACGACGCCGTAGGCGAGGTGTGTGGCGGCAACCCTGAAGGCGATGCCGAGGATCGGCGCCATGTAGGCGAACGTGCACGGGCCAAGGGCGAGGCCGAAGACGAGGCCGAGCACAAGGGCGGCCAGCAGCCCTTTGCGTTTCATGCCGACTCGGCCCGGGCCGGACCACGGCGCGGGGATCACGTCGAGCAAGATGAGCCCCACGGCAAAGAAGACGACGGCAACGCCGTAGTCCATATAGGGGCCGAGGTCGCCCATCATCCGGCCCGCGGCAGCGGTGATGGCGCCGACGGCGGCGATCGTTACCAGAATCCCTGCGGCAAACAGCGTCGAGACAAGGAACGCCCGCCTGGTCGAGGTGCGGCCCTGCTGGTCAATGAAGCCGACGATGAGCGGGATGCTCGCAAGGTGACATGGACTGAGCAGGACGCTGAGCACGCCCCAGACAAAGGCGCCCCCGAGCGCCACGAGCGGCGTGCCTTCGACAGCGTGCGTCAGTTCCGTAAACAGGCGTTCCATGGACCGGATTGCCCTTGGCCCGGGATGCGGCTCGCCGGCGGGGCTACAGCATGCCGAGCTCCTCGAGCTTGGCGAGGAGGTCCTCCCTCGACATGAAGCCCTCGTGCCGGTACAGCTCCTTGGCCGAGGCGTCGAAGAAGATCTGCGTCGGCACGACCCACACGTCGTAGCGATTGGGCAGGTAGCCGAACTCGTCCGTGTCGATAATGAGCACGTGGATGCGGCCGTCGAGCTCCTTGCTCAGCTCCTCGAGGACCGGCTTGATCAGCCGGCATGGGGCGCACGTGGTACGGCCGAAATCGACGAGGACGGGCTTGCCGCTTGCCAGGGCGTCGTCGAGCGGGTTGTCATCGGCCAGCCCCTTTTGCGCTTCCATCCAGGCCTCGTTGCGGGTGATCGTGGCGGCGTCCTTAAGCGACTGAACGTAGGCGATCACCTCGGCGCCCTGCTTGTCTCCGCGCACCTTCGGCCTGAGCATCTCCTTGGCTTCCTCGAATGAGGGCTTGCCGGGTAGCTTGTCCTTGAGGGTGTTATAGTAGGCGCGGATCTCCTCGTCGTTGACCGTCACTTTGCTGACCACTTGGTCCCACAACAGGACGTGGACCAGTGCGTGTTCTTCGCGCTCGGGGTCCCCGCTCTGCTCCTCGATCGATTTCCGGTACTCGGGGTTCTCCATGATCTTCTGGCGTTTTGCCTCACGCACCATCAGGATGCGCTCGATGTATTCTTCGAGGAACGCGTGCTTCTGGCGCTTGAACCTGAGCCGGTAATTCTCCGGATAAGACTCGAGCTTTGCGTTGAGGTCTGCCAGGGTGATCTTCGTGCCGTCGACCGTGGCCAGAACTGTCTCGGGCGGGAAGTCCTTCGGGGTCTGTGTCGCCGGGCCTGGCGTTGACGTACCCGATCGGGTGAGGCCGCCGCGTGCGGCCACCACGATCAGGCCGGCGATGATCACGAGTGCGACGATTCCCAACCGCCACCATGCAAATGGCTTGCGGCGCCCGGCGCCACTGCCCGCCGCGTCCGGCTCCTGATGAGGTTGTTCTGGGGTTGCTTCCGTTGGCCTGTCCGCGTCCACTACGTCTCTCCTCCTGCTCCGTTTCGGCAGTCGTTAGTTTACCATCTCCGCGCGTGACGCGCCACCTGGACGTGCTTGGCTCCCTCCGCGTCCGTCATCATGGAACGGTTCCTCACCTGAGCAGTTCCTTGAGCTCGGCGGCCGAGAGGACCTTGCCGCTGCTCTTGACCTGACCATCGATGGCGAGCGCCGGCGTGACCATGACGCCGAACTTCATGATCTCACTGACGTCTTTGACCTTCTCAAGCTCGTACTCGATGCCGAGCTCCTTCGCGGCGTGCTCGGCGTT
>Ga0315545_1005370_pt1 | contig 10308 bp, 17 predicted proteins | sample SalMarSW160210MG_FD_203096 | JGI IMG/M metagenome (GOLD analysis project Ga0315545, IMG submission 203096) | Salt marsh sediment microbial communities from the Plum Island Ecosystem LTER, Massachusetts, United States - Salt Marsh Sediment SW1602-10 ...
CGGATATAAGTACCACGGTAGAGTGAAAGCTCTGGCTGAGGCGGCTCGCCAGGAAGGACTGAAATTTTAAGGGAGTCAGTTTAGATAAATGCAGGAACGAAAAAGCACAATCGATGCTACAGAGCTAACGCTGACTGATAAGCTGATAAACATTAACCGGGTTGCCAAGGTGATGAAAGGCGGTAAGCGTCTCAGCTTTAGCGCCCTGGTAGTAACCGGAGACGGCAGCGGACACGTGGGTTTAGGTCTGGGCAAGGCTAATGAGGTGCCCCTGGCGATTAACAAGGCTAATGCCACCGCCAGGAGAAACCTGATTAAAGTGCCCCTGGCCGGAACGACCATTCCTTATGAAACAACGGTCAAATACGGCGCCGCCAGGGTCATGCTGAAACCCGCCTCACCTGGTACGGGCATTATCGCTGGCGGTAGTATCCGCGCAGTGCTCGAGGCGGTTGGTGTCAAGGATATCCTTACCAAGAACCTGGGCAGCACCAACCATATTAATGTAGCCAAAGCGACGATGCTTGCCCTGAGCAGGCTCAGGGACCCGAAGAGGGGAGTGGCAAAACGAAAGGGACTGCCTTTCGAACCTCCCGAAGAGGAAATCCCGGTGCCTGTAGTGCCTGAAATCGATGATGACGTGGTGGCTGACGAAGGTTAGGAAAAGCGGTAAAAATGACGAAAATAAACATAACCCTGGTAAAAAGTGGAATTGGATACAATCAGTCTCAGAAGAGAACCCTGAGAGCTCTCGGTTTTCACAGGCTTAACCAGAGCGTTACCCATGACGATACCGCCTCTATCCGGGGCATGATTAACAAGGTAAGGCATCTGGTCAGGGTGGAGGTAAATTCAGATGAGGCTTGATACGTTATCTCCGGCACCCGGCTCCAAGAAAGACAGGAAACGTGTTGGCCGGGGCAACGGCAGCGGATACGGCACTTATTCGGGGCGCGGCGTAAAAGGACAGAAGTCCCGCTCCGGTTTCAGGATGCGTCCCGGCTTTGAAGGCGGTCAGCTTCCAATAATCGAACGTCTGCCGCGTAAGCGCGGCTTTACCAATATCTTCAGGACTGAATATACCGTTGTTGATATCAGCAGGCTTAATACCTTTGAGCCCGGCGACGAGATAACGCCGGAAAAGATGCTGGCTGCCGGACTGGTGAAATCCCTTAAGTACCCGGTGAAAATTCTGGCAAAGGGTGAAATTGAGCATCCTCTTACGGTAAAAGCGCACAGGTTCTCCGCCGCCGCAAAGACCAAGATTGAGGCGGCGGGAGGTACAGCGGAGGAGGTGGGGTTTGCGTCAGAGGCAGACTAGACCGAGACTTCTACAGGCGATGCTCGACGCTTTCCGGCTGCCGGACTTAAGGCGCCGTATTCTGTTTACCTTCGGCATTCTGGTAGCGTTCCGTTTCGTGGCGCATGTTCCCATGCCCGGAGTGGATGCGGATGCCCTTTCATCACTGTTCGAGCAGAACGCCCTGCTGGGTATGCTGGACATGTTCAGCGGCGGTGCCATGAGAAACTTCAGCGTGGCGGCGATGGGAGTTTACCCCTATATAACCGCTTCAATTATCATGACACTGATGACGCCGGTCATCCCGCGCCTGCAGGCTATGGCTGAGGAAGGAGAAGCCGGCAGGGACAGGATAAACAGGATTACACACTGGCTGACCATCCCTATCGCCGGGTTTGCCGGTTACGGACAGATAATCGTGCTGCAGCGGGCTGACCCGCCTGTGCTTGAAAGCACCGCTGCCCTGCCGATGGTAGCCATGATTGCTTCCCTGATAGCCGGTACGATATTCCTGGTCTGGCTGGGTGAGTTAATTACAGAGTACGGTATCGGAAACGGGATATCCATAATTATCTTCGGCGGTATTGTTGCCGGATACTGGTCGATGGTCGGAAGCGGTATGCTTGCCGGACAACAGGGACAGGTCGGCGGGCTTGTCGCTTACATTCTCATCGCTCTGGCGACCGTTGTCCTGATAGTGTTGTTCACGGAGGCGCACCGGCGTATACCGGTGCAGTATGCCCGTACCGTCTACCGCGGCAACCGCATGTACAGGCAGGCGGGTTCGACGCATATCCCTTTGCGGGTTAATACAGCCGGGATGATACCGCTTATATTCGCCATGTCGCTGGTGCTGTTTCCGGGCGTGATAGCGAGCTATTTTGCCGGTCCATCGTCTGACCCGAATTTTGCCAATAGCATTATGAACATATTCACACCGGATGCGTCTTTGCCATTGGGCTTGATTTACTGGGGTATATATTTCGTTATGGTTATTGCCTTTGCTTTCTTTTATACCATGGTGATTTTCCAGCAGCAGGACCTGGCAGGTACCCTGCAGCGGCAGGGGGGATTTGTGCCCGGAATCCGTCCCGGCAGGTTTACCTCTGACTATTTCAATCAGGTTATTTCCCGTATTACCTGGGCAGGTGCTCTCTTCCTGGCGCTTGTGGCAATTATACCTTTCCTGTCGCGGGAGATTACCAACGTCCAGGTGATACAGCTGTCCAGTATGGGACTGTTGATTGTGGTCGGCGTGGTACTGGATACGATGAAACAGATGGAAGCGCAACTGGTAATGCGTCGCTACGAAGGATTTATCAAATAGGAGTTATTATTAGTTTTGAGCGGTGATAGCGTCTATATAGTCTTTCTGGGTGCGCCCGGTGCTGGTAAAGGTACTCAGGCGGCGAGGGTAGCTGAGGAGTTGAATCTGGCGCATATCGCTACCGGCGACCTGTTCCGGGGGGCGCAGTCTCTGGACACCGAGCTTGCCAGGCAGGCTAAATATTATATGGAAAAGGGGGAGCTTGTCCCCGACGAGATAACAATACAGATGGTCCTGGAGCGTATATCGGCGCCTGATTGTGAAGGCGGGGTTATCTTTGACGGATTCCCCAGGAACCTGAAACAGGCTGAGGCGCTGGACGAAGCTCTGGAGGGTCAAGGGAAGACTGTGGATAAAGTGGTGTATATCAAGGTCTCGGAGGAAGAATTATTGAAACGGCTCAGCGGACGCTGGATTTGCCGGAATTGCCAGACTCCGTATCACGAGGTGAATTCTCCTCCGGAGGTACGGGGTAGGTGTGACAGGTGCGGCGGCGAACTGTACCAGCGTGCCGATGACACGGTAGAAACGGTTAAAAAGAGACTGCAGGTCTATTTTAGTGAGACTGCTTCGCTGATTGAATACTATGCACTGCGGGGTAAGTTGCTTGAGGTTGAAGGTGAGGGGAGCGTGGACGAAGTGGGCAGCAGGATAGTGGAATCCCTTAAGGAGGAGTTTGCCCGTTCAGGGTAGTGATGGGTATAATTATAAAATCCGCCGAGGAAATTGCGGTCATGCGGCAGGCCGGCAGAATTGTGGCTACAGTACTACAAACGCTTAAGGCACGGGTGAAACCGGGTATGAAGACCAGAGAGCTCGATATTATAGCGATAGCGGAGACAGAGAAGCTGGGCGCGATACCCTCGTTTCTGGGGTACCGGGGTTATCCGGCGAGCGTATGTGTCTCTGTCAATGACGAAATAGTACACGGTATTCCCGGAGAGAGGGTTTTAAATGATGGCGATATCGTCTCGATTGATTTCGGAGCGATATATAAGGACTTTCAAGGCGACGCCGCGATAACGGTTGGCGTTGGCAATATCAGTCCGGAGGCTAAAAAGCTTATGGAGTCTACCGAAGGTGCCCTGAAAGCTGGCATTGATGCTGTCCATGCCGGAGGAAGGCTGGGAGATATTTCAGCCGCTATCCAGGATTATGCCGAGTCGAGAGGGTACTCTGTGGTTCGTGAGTACACCGGGCACGGCATCGGCAGGAATATGCACGAAGACCCTCAGATACCCAACTTCGGCTTGCCGGGCCAGGGACCGGTACTGAAAAAAGGTATGGCCCTGGCGCTCGAACCCATGGTAAATATCGGCGACTGGCGTACCAGACTCGAAGACGATAACTGGACGGTGAAAACAAGCGACGGCAGCCTTTCGGCGCACTTCGAACACACCATTGCCGTCACTGATAACGGGTCAGAGGTACTCACTGTAGTGTAAATAAGGAGAATATGCCCAAGAAGGAAACAATCGAAGTTGAAGGGGTGGTGGTGGAACCTTTGCCGAATGCGATGTTCCGGGTCGAGCTGTCCAATGGACACAAGGTACTGGCTCACATATCGGGTAAGATAAGGTTGCATTATATCAGGATATTACCCGGCGACAGGGTACTGGTGGAACTGTCTCCCTATGACCTGAGCCGGGGGAGGATTACCTACAGGTTTAAATAATACTATTGACAGGATACTATAAAAGACAGTTATATATTTAGGTGCAAAAAAGAGATAATTATGAAAGTTCAAGCTTCGGTAAAAGTTAGATGTGATAAGTGCAAGGTGATAAAACGCCGCGGGGTTATCAGGGTTATCTGCAGTAATCCCAAGCATAAACAGAGACAGGGCTGAGGAAGAAACAGTACTTTTCAGCACCATATGGTGCTGAGTAAGGGGGATAATAGATGGCGCGTATAGCCGGGATTGATATACCCAGAGATAAACAGATTTGGGTAGCGTTGCAGCGTATATACGGTATCGGTCCTGTCACGAGTCAAAAAATCCTGGCTCAGGCAGAAGTCGAACCGGGTGTAAAATCGGATGACCTTACGGAGGATGAGGTTAACCGTGTCCGTGAGATTATCGACCGCGAGTATACGGTCGAAGGCGAGCTCAGGAAAGAGGTCGACCTCAATGTCAAGCGGCTTATGGAAATCGGCAGCTACCGGGGCAACAGGCACCGGCACGGTTTACCCGTCAGAGGGCAAAATACGCGTACAAATGCCCGTACGCGGCGCGGCAGCCGAAAGACGGTTGCCGGCCGGGGCAAGAGACGCGGCGTAGCCAAGAAGTAATGTAAGAGCGCACAGGAGAAATAGATGACAACAAGAAGACGAACCAGACCCAGAAGGCGGGAACGTAAGTCTATCCCCAGCGGGAGAGCTTACGTCAATTCCACGTTTAATAATACCATAGTCACTCTTACCGACCCCCAGGGAAATGTAATTGCCTGGGGAAGCTCGGGAACGGCAGGGTTCAAAGGGTCGCGTAAGGGTACTCCTTATGCTGCTCAGCTGGCAGCTCACGACGCGGCACGGAAAGCTATGGAGCACGGCTTGAGGCAGGTGGGAGTTTATGTTAAAGGTCCGGGCAGCGGTCGTGAAGCAGCCATTCGTTCCCTCCAGAGTTCGGGTCTTTATATTACCAGTATTACCGATACGAGCCCGATTCCGCATGACGGGTGTCGTCCTCCGAAGAAGAGACGGGTGTAGGGCAGGAATATGGCAAGATATACGGATTCAGTTTGTAAGTTATGTCAGCGCTGCGGTGAGAAATTAATGCTCAAGGGGAGCAGATGTCTCACTCCGAAATGCGCCATGGAGAGACGCAGGAGAGTGACGGGGCGGAGGCGGAGAATTTCTGACCGCGGGCTTCAGTTGATAGAAAAGCAGAAAGTCCGCTATACCTACGGAGTCCTTGAGAGGCAGTTCAAACGGACTTTCAACCAGGCGGCGAGGCAGCAGGGTATCACCGGCGAGAACCTGCTGGTGCTGCTGGAGAGAAGACTCGATAACGTAGTCTACCGGCTGGGATTTGCCGATTCCCGTGCTCAGGCTCGCCAGCTTGTTCAGCACGGGCATATTATGCTTAACGGACGTAAAACTGATGTTCCTTCCTGTCTGGTAAAAGAAGGTGACACAATCAGCTGGAAGGAAAGAAGCACCAAAAACCAGTACTACAAGCAGCTGCTTGAGGAGATTGAATCAAAAACTATCCCTGGCTGGTTGAGCCTGGACAGGGAGAAACTTGTCGGGCAGGTAATATCTTTACCTACGCCGGATGATGTTGGTGCTGAATTTGATGGACAGGCCGTGGTGGAGTATTACTCACGGTAAGGAGGTAGTGTTTTGTCTCACCTCGTAGTGCCTAAAGTCGTATGTATTGAAAGTGAAGGAAACTACGGAAAATTTGTTGCCGAACCGCTGGAGAAGGGTTTTGGCGTTACTCTGGGTAATACCATGCGGCGAGTGCTCCTCAGCCAGCTTCAGGGAGCGGCGGTAACCCGGGTTAATATCGAGGGGATTCATCACGAGTTCTCTACCATTCCCTATGTAAGGGAAGACGCCATGGAATTTCTATTGAATGTCAAGGCGATGAGACTGAAACCCCTTGCTGACCGTCCCGGTAAGCTGGTGCTGGAAGCAGAGGGTGAAAAGCGGATTACCGCTGCCGATATAAACCCCTCGGCGGACTTTGAAATCGCCAACCCGGAACTGTACCTGGCTACGCTGGATTCTCCTGAAGCCAGGCTATACGTGGAATTCGATGTGGAACTGTCCAGTGGTTACAGGGAAGGTGAGACCACAGAAAGTCTGCCGCTGGGAGTTATCCCGGTGGATGCAATATTCAGCCCGATAAGGAAGGTTAATTTTACCGTTGAACCCATTTATATCGGTCAGGAGACAAGTCGGGAACGACTTTATATCGAAGTGTGGTCTGACGGGACCATTACACCTGCTGAAGCTATCACCCAGGCAGGTGAACTCTTAACGGAGCAGCTGCAGCCGTTTGTCAATTGCTCCAAGGTTGTTCTGGGAGAAGAGGAAGCTGAGCCAAGCCCGCTGGCTATCCCGGAAGAGTTATATAACATGCCTGTGGAGCAATTGAACCTGTCGGTTCGCACCATGAATTGCTTGAGGCGCGGCGGCATCGCCACGGTGGGAGAGCTGGTAAGCAAAGAGGAAAAAGAACTTATGGCGCTGCGTAATTTCGGGCAGAAGTCCAACAGGGAGATTAAAGACCGTCTTGATGTTCTAGGGCTTTCTCTCGCCTCAAGTGAAGCTGAGAGTGAGGACGAGGAGCCTGCAGAGTCTGACGTAGAGGAGATTTAAGGCAAGAGGAACTTATATGGGTCGTAAAACGGTTGAGGGTAAGTCAGGTAAAACGTCAGGTTACAGGAAAGCTTTATACCGCAATCTTGTGACCGACCTGCTTGATTACGAAAAAATTACTACCACTGAGGCAAAAGCAAAGCAGGTGCGCGGCATGGCGGAGAAGGTGATTACGCTGGGAAAGCGTGGCGGACTCCACTCCCGTCGCCAGACGCTGGGCTTTGTTTTCAAGAAAAAGGTAGCTGAAAAAGTTTTTTCTGAGCTTGCTGAGAGATATGCCACGCGTTCCGGTGGCTATACCCGTATTACCAAGCTGGGACGCAGGTTGGGTGACGGCGCAGCCATGGTTCAGCTTGAGTTGGTGAAGTGATGGTATCTACCGGTGTGAATCTGGAAGAAAAAAAGGCTGTAGACCAGGTGGCTGTTACCAAAATCGTGCTGGTAGTGGAGTATGAAGGCACCCGCTACCACGGTTTCCAGCTCCAGGCAAAATTACCTACCATTCAGAGAGAACTGGAAAGGGCACTATGGAACCTTACCGGAGAAGATATCCGGGTATTATCGGCAAGCCGGACTGATGCCGGGGTACATGCTAAAGCGCAGGTTGTCAGTTTCAGGACGACGTCCCATCATCCGCCGGAGACCTTCGTAAATGCCATGAACTACTATTTACCCAAGGATATCGCGGTAAAGTCAGCCCATAAAGCTAAAGATACCTTTAATGTCCGGAAAGGTGCCGTCAGCCGTGAATATAACTACTATATATTGAACGGCAGGACGCGCTCGCCTCTCTGGGAGAGATATAGCTACCTTCTTACCGGGCATCTGGATATCGAGGCTATGAGTGAGGCAAGTCAGGTCCTTGTTGGCGAGCATGACTTCGCTTCCTTTGTAAATAACAATGAAGCCGCCGAGAAGAGTACGGTGCGGGTTGTTCACAGGGCTGGAATGAAAAAGGAGGGGGAATTAGCTGTATTTAATATTGTGGCTAATTCTTTCCTGATGCATCAGGTACGCAATACCGTGGGGACTCTGATAAAGGTCGGCCGGGGTAAGATGAGCGGCGACGAATTTTATAGTATACTGGAGAAGAAAACGCCCGGTCTGGCATGGCCGACGGCTCCCGCCCGTGGGCTTTGCCTGATGCGGATAAATTATGAGACCCCTTTTGAGGAATAAATATGGTAAAAACCTATAGCACCAGAGCTTCAGAGATTGAGCGCAAGTGGCACCTTATCGATGCCACCGACCAGGTTCTGGGTAGACTGGCTACCCGGATAGCCAGCCTGCTCATGGGCAAACACAAACCGATATTCGCCCGTCACCTTGACACGGGCGACTACGTGGTCGTTATCAATGCCGGGAAGGTCAGGGTTACCGGCAATAAGACCAAGCAGAAACTGTATTACCGGCATTCCGGTTATCCCGGCGGACTGAAAGCGGTTGATCTGGAAAAGATGCTGGAGACTCACCCAACCCGGGTGATTGAACACGCCGTAAAAGGAATGATACCCCGCAATAAGCTGGGGGCTGAGATAATGAAAAAGTTACGGGTGTATGCTGGTGACGCTCATCCCCATCAGGCTCAAATAGATAATACTCCGATAAAATCGGAGAAAGAAGAGTAAAGAGAGAAGGTAGTTAGTTGGCAAAACAGAGTTACTACCCCGGGACAGGCAGGCGTAAATCGGCTATAGCTCAGGTAAGGGTATCTGCGGGCGGTGGCGCCATAATAGTAAACGGCTCTCCCTACGAGGAGGTGTTCACGCGTCAGTTGCACCGTGAAACGATAACCAGCCCTCTCGTGCTTACCGAAACGATAGACAGGTACAGTGTGATGGTGAAAGTGGCTGGCGGTGGCATATCTGGACAGAGTGGCGCCATCGCTCACGGCATTGCCCGTGCCCTGGTCAGGGCGGATGAAAGCCTGAGACCGGTACTGCGCCAGAACGGACTACTTACCAGGGACTCACGGGTAAAAGAGAGGAAGAAAGCCGGTCTCAAACGAGCCCGTAAAGCCAAGCAATACACCAAGCGTTAAAATCCGGCTGTTGAATACCGGAATACATCTAATCAATCAAGCAGGGGTACACACCCCTGCTTATTTATATCTAAATTGTGCTATCATATGGCAGGATTGAATTATGGCTGAAGAACTCCCCTCTATGGAAATAAAACCTATCGGTTTTGTCCGTAATGAAGCGAAGGAGACGCCGGGCGGGTGGGACTGGTGGCAGGAGCTTGTCTCCGAGATAGTGATTGACGAGAGCCTGACCGAGGCGCTGGACGGACTGGAGAAATACTCCCGCATAATAGTGCTCTACTGGATGAGCCGGTTGAAGCATGATACGATTCGATTGAAAATACACCCCAGGGGCGATAAAAATAACCCCATTAGGGGGCTGTTCGCCACCCGGACGCCTCTCAGGCCTAATCCGATAGGCAAAATGACCGTCAGATTGCTCCGGCGTGAGGGTAATGTCTTAACGGTAAAAGGGCTGGATGCCCTCGACGGCACCCCGGTGATAGATATCAAACCTTATAGTCCTGGGTATGATTCATAGATAATGACGAACCTTCCCATAAATGACACCGTGAGAAACCGGTTGGAGGAGATCTACCGGCGGCTCCTGGACACTTACGGACCGCAGCACTGGTGGCCGGCGGATGAGTCGTTCGAGGTTATGGTCGGCGCCATACTCACCCAGTCGGTCGCCTGGAAAAACGTGGAAAAGGCGATAGAAAACCTGAAACACGCCGGAGTGATGTCGCCGGCGGCGCTCAGAAAGTTGAGCCTGCCCGAAATAGCCGACCTGATACGCCCCGGCATCTACTACAACGTCAAGGCAAAAAAACTGAAGGCGCTGGTCGACTGGCTGGGCGAAAGATACCAGGACGACCCGGACGAGCTGCGTAATGTCAGCCCTGCCCTGCTCCGCAAGGAGTTACTTTCGGTCTGGGGAATCGGTGAGGAAACGGCTGACTCTATAATACTCTACGCTGCCGGTAAACCGGTCTTTGTCATTGATGCCTATACCCGCCGCATCATAAACCGAATTGGTCTGGGACCGGATAAAGATAAATACGCCGCCTACCAATCGCTTTTCATGGATAACCTCCCTGCCGATATTACCCTGTTTAACGAGTACCATGCCCTGCTGGTTCGGTTGGGTAAGGAGGTATGCCGCAAGAGTCCTCTCTGCGACCAGTGCTGCCTCCGTGACATCTGCCGCTCAGCTCTGTCATATTCGGTATCGATTGAATGAAATACTCACCCCCTTAATCCCCCTCTCACGCAGCACCTTATTTTGGTGTGTAAATATTCTAATGCGTGAAAGGGGGAAAGTATTTT
>Ga0315545_1005374_pt1 | contig 10303 bp, 10 predicted proteins | sample SalMarSW160210MG_FD_203096 | JGI IMG/M metagenome (GOLD analysis project Ga0315545, IMG submission 203096) | Salt marsh sediment microbial communities from the Plum Island Ecosystem LTER, Massachusetts, United States - Salt Marsh Sediment SW1602-10 ...
AATTTTCAGAACAAAAAAAGCGAATACCTGTCGACTGTTGCACTTCTGTTGTTTTAGTCATTTGAATTTTGGTAATTCGATTTTGTTTCGTGCTTCGATACTTGTCTGACGACAGTCAAGATTCGGACTTCGAATTTAACGTAATTAACATAAGGTTCTATATAACAAAAGGTTATCAATGTCGAATAAATCTAAGTAGCGTAGTAGTACTAAACTTTCCGAGAAAATGATGTTGAGACAACTTAAACCTACCCAAGAGTGTCGTGGAATCTTAGTCATGTCGGGTGATGTTATCGTTGATGGTGCTGATGGCATGATTGTCGCGCCGCGAGCAAGCGTTAAGGAGGTAGCCGTACGCTAAAGTAACAATCGAAGGCTATAAGGCTGGCCGACGTAGGTTATACAAACAACGCAGCTTGCCACTTGACGATTCGGTAAAATAACAAACAGCAGAACTCCCCTTATAGCTAGACAGTCAATTTAGCACAAAAGGGCGAACATCTTAATTATGGATGGGAATGTCACCAGCCCCGCTACTAATCCCACCATTACTGTCAATCGTAAACCAGCTAATGTGATACGGCCATACGTCAGAGCAGGTATTGCGAACACTAAAAAATGAGAGCCATAACCACTACGCATTTATCTTTTCTGCTGAGAAAATCCCATATCATCCTATTGTTACTCCTCCTTCACAACAGCAAATTGATACTATTCCATTTCTTTTTCTAAGGCTTCAATCCTTTGTCTAATTTGTTGATTCTGAGTCCTCAGCTCTTTGTTCTGATCTTCTAATTCTTTGATTGCATTGACCATCGTCCAAATAATTGGATCATTGTTAACCATTAAGTATCCATCGCTATTTTCCTCCACCGCCTCAGGAATAACACTCTGCACCTCCTGGGCAACAAGCCCTACGAATTCCTCATTTGCTGGCAACCGTAGCTCATTATTATCTCTATAGCTATACCGAACTGGATTGAGCTTGCTAATTTCAGATAAACCAGCTTTATAATTAGCATTAATCTCTTTAAGCCTAACATCTGAGAAGACAGACCAGCTTCCTCCTCCAGGTTTCGCGGCTGAGCCATTCACAACCAGTTTGAAGCTTCCTGGATTATACGTCCCAATGCCCACGTTTCCGTCCTCACGAATTGTAATTCCATTATCCGCAGGAGCTGAAGAGGACGAACTGCTTGTCAGCAGCCGGATGCTCGAGTCATCAATAATAATGTCTCGGCGGTGTCCATTGGTACTGTAGCTGATGATGCCTGGCCAGCCACCTGGTGTTGACATGGTAATGCTTCCGGTGGGCAACTCGAACTTCGTCAGACCTACGACATGAAGCTCATGCTGTGGATTAGACGTGCCAATTCCAAGCTTTCCTGTGACTTCCACATTGCCTTGAAAGTATCCTGCCTGTTTTCCGCCCCATGCGTAAACACCGCAGTCTTCACCAAATGAAACCAATCCGTGTTTGCCTGTAATCAGAATCAAAGGTACCATACCTGTTGCGCAGTATATGGCTGGCTCATTCGAACCGGATACGGTCAGCCCATTGCTCATCCCGATGTGATTGGAACTGCTAATGTACATCGCCGGATACGCAACGGTGGCATTGGTGAACGCCATTGAATTGCCGGAGGCCATGATTCTCCATGCCGTAGGAAAGGCGGTACCAATTGCCAAATCAAGCGAAACCGCTGAATCAGCATCGTCGCTGGGATTGGTAAACAAACCAGCTATCAGATTTGTCCCGGGTGCCGACCTCCTTACGTCAAGGGGAGCAGCCGGGTTGGTTGTACCAATACCGACGTTGCCCGACGGAATCGCGTACAGATCATCGCCCGAAACCATCCAGTCATTGTCACCATATCCTTCGATGCGCATTATGTAGTAGGACTCATCCAGAATTTGAACTGTCCCGCAGTACTGCTTCGGGCATGTACCTACCCAGTAATAACCAGATACTTCAACATTGTCATCCATTGTCAGGTCCATGGAGTTTTGATAGCATACGGTAACCGATGTTATCCCTGTTAGGACATCGTTGACATCCTCCAGTATCTCGTATATCGCTACTTCAACGAAATAATCTCCATAACAGATAGGTATTACGTCATGGTCCTCATTAGTCGTAACAAACGCTCTGAACTTGACTGGTGAGTTTTGCCCTGAGACATTGCCAACCAGGCCCAGCATTAAAACCAAAACTACTAACATTTTTGTTGTTTTCATCTTTTTCTCCTTTCAAATCTTTTCCCTGCCATGCATCAAGTGCGGAATAAATTCCAGCAGGGAACGGTCAATATTTGACGGCGCAGCCGATCTGCACCGATAATTCCTTACAAAACTCTTCAGAATTAGACAAAGAAAATTGTTTTTTTTTCTACCTTTTGCCTTCTTGAAAGATGACTAATTATTATAAGCTTCTTCCCTTCGAAAAAGAAGAAAATTCATAGCAAATCCTCAGATGTCACTAGATTATATACTGCATAATACCCGATTAAGATTGAAACGTTAAATAAATGCAGAAAATTAGAATTGATTGAGGAAGTGCAGGTCATTCTCTAAGAACAGACGGATGTTGGTGATACAGTACTTTCGTATGGCAAGGCGTTCTATTGCGAAGCCAAAGGCCCATCTGGTGGTCGTTGTTATCGCCTGTCAGAAGTGGGTTAAGGCCAAATGTTCAAGCCATTTTCCGGATCGTAGCTCTTTAACCAGTATTCAGCCAACACCGCCATATCCAGCAAGTCAACCCTACAGTCTCCATTAAGATCAGGAGGCCTGGCTCCCTCGCAGCGGACAATGTCGCTGCAAGTGGCTATCTCATACATGCAGGTAAGCTCACCAAGCCACTTAAAGAAAGCATCGCCATATTCTTGAAGTACGACCGCCGCCATTCCCTCAGTATAGCCATTCCATGAATTATATATTAGCCCATCCTGACCGAAGTCCTGAACCATCCCGGTAAGGGCCTGCATCCAGGTAGTATTGAGACCATATTGCACAGAATCTGGGAATACAATATGCGCATCATAACCTGGTGAAACGTCCATCAAAAAGGGAATACCCGTATCAGCCCAACCTTGGGAAAACCTGCGTTTCCAGTCTATCAGATGCTGGTCATTGGACGAGCCTACCCAGACCTCGGGAATGAAGCACATAATGCCCAGAATGGAATCTTGCTGTTTTAAGTAGTAAGCCGTCGAGCCATACGAGGGTCTGAACTTGCCCGGCGCGTAGGTACCAGGTGGAAGAGCATCGATAAAAAAACCAACTTCAATACCTGTCTGCCTCAGCACTTCTTCGGCGATGGAATCAAAACCTCTGGCGAAAGCAGAGTGATCGTATGAGCCGAGCTGATTGGATGATGCATGAATTATCGTGACCGCATATTTTGGCACGCCATTGCGGTTGTATACACGTGCCCAACTATTTTGCCCTCGATGCTGCTTGATGTAGCGGTTGATTAAATTAACGATCTGGCTGACAGTTCCCGGTGCCACCTGGTCGCCCCAGGTGGGAAACTCGTCCTTGAAACTCCAGTCCGTCCGTGATTCGATAAACGGAATGACCAAAATGTGCTTACCAACCACAGTTGCAAAGAGTTCATCGTGGGACTTCGGAGAGCACTGCATTGGCGCCCAGAGTGACCAGCCAATGGAGCATGGCAGGAAGTCCTCGCCCCAGGATGACATTACAACTACGTTTATACCCGCTTCGATCATTCTATCTATGACAAAGTCTCGGTTCTGCTGGCTATTAGCCCAATTCAGATGCCGCGAGTCTTCCGGATTAACCGTATAAAGAAACATATTCGAGCCTGGACTGCATTCGTAAGGAGTGCTTCCATCCCTGGCCTGGCCGGGAAAAAACAGCGTTGCCTTAATGTGGTGCTGTTCAAAGCCCTCATTAGCCAGCAGACCCCAGCGAGAATCAGCATCCGCTGCTTCTGAAGAAGGAACAGAGAGATTAAAGATTGCCACCATTACCAGAACAAATATGCACACGACTTCATTAGCACTTCTCATGTCTACTAACCCTTAAATAACTAACGAATGAATTAATTCAGTTGGCCATTCTATATGGCGGGCTCAAGCGCAGCGCCCCGACCGGTCCCATTCGACTGCGCTCAGGGCGGGCTTTAACGAAGGCTTCACAACCATACGAACGGGACAACACTAATGCACTAAACTAAACAGAATTCTTAAAATAGGTCATTCGTGAAATCTTATACTGCCGTTCTGGTATAACATTATTTGGCCATCGTATATCCTGGCCTCCGCCATTCTTCCGCCTGTTGCAGTTCCTTTTATCGAGAAAAGACGCGTGTTGTTAGAACTCGTCCCCACAAACCGGATAGAATCATCGCCGGTTCCCGTACAGCTCACCGTCACTTTAGGCAAGAACTGTAATTCCTGGCCCGCCTCAAAGGTTACACTTTCGCCCGTTGCATCAACGTCAAAGTACCAATAAGGAAACTCCTCATTCTTCTCGTAGCTTTCCTCAGTCAATTCGGCGCCGAGGGCCTGGGCTGGGTATATATTTATACCCATGTATTCATCGTTAGGATCGCTACATGGCAAAGCATCCAGAGTATACCAGGTATTGCTGCCATCTTTTAGGTAATCATCCCAGTCAGGACAATACACATCAACATCATTTGGATTTGGTACTCCTCCAGCCCAGCCATAATTCATGTGGTATTTCTGACCTGCGGGACCTTCCTGCCAGCCATCTACAACCAGAGAATGGCCCTTCAAAGCATAATGCATCGGTCTATTTAAATTGATCTGATTCTTTATTAAGTAAAACCAATTCTCATTATTATAAGGCCAAGCCCTAAAATTATAGTTTGGCGAGTAACGATAGTGATTCACATAAACATCATTCATATCAGAGGTATAAGCACCTGACCCACATCCTTTTAAGCAGTACTTCATTCCTACTGCTCTTCCAACCTCATGGCACAACTCAGCTACAGCATCGATCTCATTCTGGTCGCAGGTTTTACCATTTCCATCAACGAATCCTTCATTCGGTTCCCAATAGTACCCATCAAGCATATTTGCCCAGTCATAAACATCACTATAATCGGCATACTCATCGTGCCCTATGCCTTCAGGCGGCCAGGCCCAGTAACGCATTATCTGAGCGCCAGCCAGAGCTACACAACCGACTGCGCAACGATCTTGAGTACAATCACTACTAGCAGACGGGCATTCCTGGTTATAAGGGTTCCATTGATGCCAACTTGAACTAAGCAGTGGGCCAACCTGTTCAAAGCTATCTTCAGCAAGACCGGATTTGAACTCTTCGCTCAAGGCTCTTATTCCGCCGCAAAGTTCATCCCATGCAGGTCGATAATCGATCTCAAGAAGGTCTCGCATATCAGAAACTCCAGCGGCCTTGATCTCGCCTCTGGCTTGTGCTATCGCGTCCAGTATTCCTTCCATTTTTGTTTTAAGCAAATCAGCCATACCTTCATCAGACCCTGGATCGAGATTGCTGGTATCTGAATATGCTTTAACCGGCGCCAGTTCCTTACGCAGTGAGACCACAATAAATCCAGTTGGTTCCACGCTGAAGAAGTAACCTATAACTCGGCCATTTCGTGTGAACTCCTGGATGTCCTCGACTTCTGCCCAATCTGAACTGCCCCAGCTTCCTTCTCGCTGAATGACCCGCGTAATCCAGTTTTCCGCTACTGTCAGAGCCTCATCCACAGTTGCCATTTGCCCCTTTACCGGCGATATCAAGACTATTGAAAGCACAAGACTTATCATTGTGAATTTTGTATTTTTCATTTTTTTCACCTTTTATTTATTGCAGGGTTACCAGGACGAGTATCTGTCCTTTTTTGCCTTTTTCCATTTTTTCCATGGCCTTTCCCAGGATGGCCCCTTGAGCACGCACATAATCTGTGGCCTTGACGGCATAGCCAGGCCTGGCCGATGTTGTGAGCAAATCGCCCGGCTCGACAGCCGTCTCTGTAGCATCCACATTGCAGTACACTCGTCCTGCAAGCGCAACAGGATAGTCGAATTGATCCGCCCCTAGTCGTACGCCTGAGCCTAATCCTTTAGCACCAGCCACAATCCCTGCAACTTTTTTATCATAGGCTTTGCTGCTTATCGTTAGTTTGCCCGGATTGTCTGTATCGATAATCAATACGGTCCCTGGCATAATACAGCCGCTACTGGAAACATCAAAGCCCTCGGCATAATCAAGTCCCTGACCAAGCTCCATAACGGAATATCCGTTTGGATCCTCCAATAAAATATTTCCCCGGACGGTCAACTTTTCTGAAGGATTTTTTGTGCCGATACCAATATTGACGTCAGAGATCGAAAACATATTGCTACCAGATACTGTCCAGTCGTTGTCAGGACCTCCCATTCCCGCTTCGGTAATGCCGAATGGATCCACATCATCGAAGGTTGCGGTACGCAGTGCGTTCTGATTATAAGATGAAACAGCCATACCAATGTAAACATTCGTGTTCATAGAAATAGTTTTCGTGGTTCCTATCTGTATCCAAGAATCAGGTTCACCGGTCCACGAGAAATAACCTGAGAACTTATCACCCTGCCGGACTATTCGGATCCAATGTTTCTCTGTATTAGATCTACCTAAATCCTCTCTTTTTGTACCAAAATCAAAATCTTGAATTGATGCACCGAATGGATTCGACAAAAAGATCCAATGCCGCCATTTAAACATTGCTACCGTACCATAAGTTGGAACCACAGACGGAGATGATAATCCTCCTGAAGTGCTATAATGATTAAGTTCCATAGTTATCATCTTAGACGAAGCGGTCAGTTCCTCACGAATCATTATTGCACCCGAATCAACGCGAGCTATTATTTGACCATCACCCTCGAGTTGTGTGAATACATAATGAAAGCTATCTATTCCCGGTTGAGAAGGCTCAGACAAAGAAGCTGCTGTACCAGGATGTATGCCATCTCCATCACCTTTGATGGTCCATGTATTTGCGTTTTCATCCCATGAAGCACTGCCAGGCATCGAAACATCTCCAATATCAATGTGGTGCCAACCCGGCGGTAAGTAAGCAAAAGCGTTTGTAAATAAGCTAAATGCCAAAATCAAAATTGCTAATACTTTCTTCGTTTTCATTTTTTCTACCTTTCAAAGATGCCCCTACCAAGCAGGGAACTGTTAATATTTTATAACATTAGAATTTTTTTGTGCTCTATTGTTAAACGCTATAGAATTTCTAAAGGAGATCAAGGCACAGCCGATCAGTATCAATATCTGCTCACAAATCCTCACAAAATTGGGCTGAGAAAATTGCATTTTTCTCCTCTTTGACTCCGTTAAAGATGATTAAATTATTATACACTTTTTCCCTATTAAAATGAAGGAAATTCATATCAAGCCCAGTAAATGTCACTAAACTCTTTGTTGCTTACTGCCTGATTTAGGTTTGAATTTTAAAAGCTAACTCAAACTGACATATTTACTAACATTATTATTGATAAGTTTTTATTTGCAAAGACATATATCGCCTTGTCATTCTGAGCGAAACGAAGTGAAGCGAAGAATCTGGCCAGAGAAAATATGGGTTTTCTTTTGCTAAATCCGGATGCTTCGCCTTTCGGCTCAGCATGACAATAAAAACGGTCAGTTTGAGAAGCTAAATAAATGCAGAAAATCAGAATTGATCGAGGAAGCGCAGGTCGTTCTCGAAGAACAGGCGGATATCAGTGATGCCCTACTTGCTCTTCGCAAATCATTCCATGGCAAAGCAGAACTATAAAATCTTAATAAACTTACATTAGGACCATAGGAAGCGGCTTAAGCTCTCTTCTGATAGGGTCGAGAATCATACCCAGAGCCTCTATTGTTGTAGCACCTAACAAAAAGATTCCTTTATCTCCAAAGACAACCGGTGCTGCTCTGATCTTGTCTTGATATTCAAAATATGCGTTGCCAATGGGTTTTTTGATAACCTCGCCGTTAGCCAAAATAAACTCTTGGAAAGAGGTGGGCTTGATACCCAGCTTCTTTAAGATACTTGCGGGCACTACCGAATATACCGCCCCTGAGTCCACGAGAAACTCACACTCTTGGGATTTCTTGGGCCGTTCGGGATTTATTACCTTTACCTTCAAAAATGTAATACTCATAACATGGCCATTTCCCTATTTGCTCTTTACTTGTTAAATACCGCAGTAGATCACTCAACCTGTCATCAGTATAATTTCAATTATATTACATTTTACCATTAAATCGTACCGAAATTTACAAAATTTCCAAACTCAGCAGTTTTTAAAGAATTAGAATTGGTCTAAGAAGCGCAGGTCGTTCTCGAAAAACAGGCGGATGTCGGTAATGCCGTATTTTCGCATGGCGAGTCGTTCTATTCCGAAGCCAAAGGCCCAGCCGGTATACTTTTCGCTGTCAATGCCAACAGCGTCAAAAACATTCGGGTCGACCATACCGCAGCCACCCATCTCTACCCAGTTTTCCTTGCCGGTTTTATCTGCTAAGAGCAAATCTACTTCACCGCTGGGCTCGGTAAATGGAAAAAAGCTTGGCCTAAATCGCCACTTCGTCTCAGGACCAAAGAAGACATGGATGAACTGCTCGATGGTGGTCTTCAAATCAACCATGCTGACGTCTTCATCGACGACCAGCGCTTCGAGCTGATGGAACATGTACATGTGTGTTGCATCGACGGTGTCTGGCCGATAGACACGGCCAGGCGCAACAACTCGAATAGGGGGTTTCTTGTTTTCCATTACACGGATTTGAATCGTTGAAGTTTGGCTGCGAAGTAAAATGTTATCATCGATATAAAAGTTATCCACAGGGTCCCTTGCTGGATGCTCAGGTCCTATGTTAAGCGCAACGAAATTGTGCCACTCATCTTCGACCTCCGGACCATAAGCCACATCAAAACCCATTCGGCCAAATATCTCCAGCAACTCGTTTAAGGTCTGCGTGATAATATGGGGTCTGCCTATCTGAACGGGCTTGCCGGGCAACGTGACATCTATTAACTCAGTTGGCTTCCGCTGTGCTTGAAGTAAACTATCCTTTAGCTTTTCAAACTCAGCGGTAACCTGCTTCTTTATATTATTTGCAAGTTGACCAGCTTTGGGTCTTTGTTCGGCTGGTAGTTTCCCTAACTGGGTGAGCATTTGTGTGATTTGCCCCTTGCGGGCGAGGTACTTTATGCGAAAGGCCTCCAGTGCCTTAAGGTCGGTGACAGCCTTTAAGTCATTGAGAGCTTCTTTGCTAATCTTTTCGAATTGCTCAAGCATCTCTCGTATTTTGTGACTCGCGACACATGGGTTGATTTGACTATTATCTATTCTCTGTTTCTTGAGGCTTCGGCAGCTTCAACAATAGCATCGAAACCCCGTGGATCATCGATGGCAATTTCGCTTAGCATCTTTCGATTCAAAGCAATATTGGCTTTTTTGCAACTGTTGATGAACTGGCTGTATCGTATACCCCGCTGCCGACAGGCTGCGCTTAGACGAATAATCCACAGACCCCGGAAGTCACGCTTTCTCCGTTTGCGGTCGATTCGGGCATTGACCTCCGCTCGCACGGCAGCCCCTTTGGCCATGCGATATAGATGACCCGCGGGACCACGATGACCTTTTACGGCCTTTAGGACTCGCTTCCTCGCCTTGCGCCTTGCGGCGCCTTTTCTAACTCTTGGCATATCAGCTTTCCTTTGAAAGGTTCCAGTTATTAAGCTTGCTGGCGGCAGCTGATTGAAAGCCGAGAAGCAAGCAATTATATTATTGAACAACACCCTGCTGAAGCGTCTGATAGGACGCGAGTTATTTACACAGCTTGGATCTGACCGTCTTGGCTGACGAACCTATCATTATTACTGAACTGTGTGTACGTCTTCGACGTTTTGCATCTTTGCCGCTCATGAGATGACTGCCACCAGCTCGACGGTGTTTGATCTTTCCGGTGGCGGTTATCTTAATCCTTTTACTTAATCCCTTGTGGGTTTTCTGTTTCGGCATTTGGGTACTTCCCGAATCACTCACACAAGCATTTCGAATACAAATACGGAATTCTACGGCATCTGTACAATGGCGTCAACAGATAAAACCTCAAACTTAGGGCTTTCACGATAAGCTTTTCCGCAGCAAATCCTTGTGAAGCCAAAAGCATGTGTCTATAACTTCAGCCAGGCCACCCAGCAAACGGTACGAAACAAAATCAGGATCGTCCGGCAACGGCTGACTCAGGCTAACCAAACGCTCACAAATATTTGGATATGCCTCAACAAGCCGAC
>Ga0315545_1005375_pt1 | contig 10301 bp, 4 predicted proteins | sample SalMarSW160210MG_FD_203096 | JGI IMG/M metagenome (GOLD analysis project Ga0315545, IMG submission 203096) | Salt marsh sediment microbial communities from the Plum Island Ecosystem LTER, Massachusetts, United States - Salt Marsh Sediment SW1602-10 ...
CACAGGTCAACATAGGCGACGCCGCTGTAGTTGTCCGTGGCCGTGAAGCCGACCACGACGTTTGGACTGCTCGTGTAATACTGTGGGATCGGATCGGCGGCTGATTCCGGTGGTGTGCCATCATACACAGTTGTGTCATCTGGCCCCGCCGGAGTCATTTCAGTATTCCCAGCGCGGTCCTTAGCAATCGTGTAGAACTCGAGCGTGCCGTCGCTGGCCGGCGGATGATCGAAGATTATCGTCCCGGCGGTCGGGGCGTCCTCAATCGTCTCATACTCAAACCAGTAACGGCCCTCGTAGCGATACCACAGCGTCACAGAATAGAGCCCGCTCGGCGTTATGCCCTCCTCAGGAGGATCGTCGTCCGCCACGTAATCGAGGTAGATGGTTGATGCGCTGACCTCATCAACGGATTCGACCGATGACCAGGGCGCCGTGATGTCATAGATGCACCAAGTATCAGGAACCGGCGGCGCATGCTCCACATCTCCGTCGGTGTCCTCCAGGATGGTGAAGAACTCGTAGAGGCCCTCTTCATCGTGCGGCGCGGCCCATGGGAAGAGGATTGAGCCAGTTGGAGCGGTGTAGCCGTAGTCGCCGTCGTACTCGCTCCAATCGCCACCCTCCCAACGCCACCAGAGCGTTACGTCCGACACGTCCGCACCAGGCGTGTATGCCGAATACTCAACCTCAATGCCGGGCACAGCCGATTGAATTGAAAGAAACTCAATCGTCCCATCGCTGGCGTAGGTCGGCGCATCGGCCTTCGAGGTCGGCGTTGAGCCAGTGTAATCACAATATGTATCTCGGGTGGATTTGCTCTCCCAGAGACCGGCATGGTCCTGAGCAAGCAGGTAGAATTCATACCAACCGTCGCCGAGAGTGGGGTCGTAATAGAAGATGCCGGTGAGGTCCTGGTCATGCTCATTACACATCCCGGTGAACGTCCAATCGGGGGTCCAGGTTGTGCCTCCGTCGGCAGAATACCGGTGCCACAGGCATACTCTTGCTAGCCCACTAGCGAACGCGGACCAGTCAGTTGCGGAGTATGTAATCTCAACCGGCGCGTAATTGACGGGTGAGTGGCAGCCCCCGCCTGACATGGGCGGAGTCGTGTCGTAAATGGTTCTCGTGTGCGGCGCGGACGGAATGGCAGAGAGATTGCCAGCTCTATCGAGCGCTCTGGTGCAGAAGTCATAAGTCCCGTCGGCGGGCGGCGGGAAGTAGAACGTTCCGTATTCACCGGTTTCCCTCAGGATACTATCAGTCCATCCGCCGCCGTTGAACCGATACCACAGCTGCGTCTCCTCAATGCCGGACGACGGCATGTCATAAGAATAATAGTGAACCTCGAACGGGAGGGAGGTCGCATAAGCCGGAGAGATGCAGTGCGATGTCGGCGGCGTCTGGTCGAGCATCACCCACCAATCCGCGTTCTCGGGCGGAAACTCCCAGTTGCCGAGCTCATCCTTGGCCAACGTGTAGAAGTAATATGTGCCCTCGCCGTGCTGCATCTCGAAGTCAACGTCACCGGTAACAAGCCCTGCGCCCCCTCCGAGGGTCGAACCGGTTATGCTGAAGCCGTCCTCGTCCCCAAACCGGTAGTAGAGCCACAGCTCATCGACATCCATCGTCGCGTCGATCGCCGAATAATCAAGATTCACCGGCGTTGAATTCGCGTAGTGATCGTCTGCCCAGCAGCTGGATTCGGGCGGCGTAGTATCCCACCAACCGGTGATGGTGCCGCTGGGGAACGGCTCTACGTTGCCGGCAGCGTCCTGGGCAAGGAAGAAGAACTCGTATTCGCCATCACCATCGGACGGCACGAACGAATACAGGTAAGCCAGATGATTGGGTACAACGATCCACGATGTTGTTAGAGGCAGCTTTCCAAACGGGTAGTACGCCCCCGCAACCTTGCGGTAGAACATCGGCACCAAGGTAATACTGAAATTATCGACCGACTCGCCAGAAATCAGCAGAGTGCCCTGACTCGCATCGGAGCAAGTCAAGGGCGTTGAAACCGGCGGCTCATCGTCATAAACCGTCGCGCAATCCGGCGACGTCGCCCCGTCAGGAGCCGCCTCTTCATTCCCGCAATTGTCATAGGCACGGGTGCAGAACCCAAGAGCGCCGTTCGTCTGCGGACCAGGATAATAGAACGGGAACGTCCCCGTGGCGCCGGTCTGGGTGGCGCCCGCGCCTGCATAAGGGGTCCATCCGCCGCCGTCAAGGTTCCAATAGAGCCTCACGTAATGCACGCCGCTGGTCGCATCGAACGCCTCGTAATTCACGTAAATAGGCGATGTGTTCGTAATGTCCGGCGAGATGGCCCTTGAGCGCGGAGGAACTGTATCGACGATCGTCTCCACGTCCGGAGGTGTCGAGGCGTCTGGGTTAGGCTCCCGATTGGCGCAGCAGTCCAAGCCGACAGCATAGAAGCCGTATGTGCCGTCGCCGTAAGGCGCAACGAACTGTAGGCTATCGAACACATGGGTGTTGCAGTGTCCGGCAACGCTACTGAAAAGATGCCAGCTGCCTCCTTCATATTGATAATACAGAAAGATGTTGGAAACGCCGGCCACATTCTGGCTGGGGCCGGAATCGGTCGCAGCCATATAAACATCGAATGTCCCGTCGGTATCGCAGGTAGGAGCATCGGTCACGACAGATGTAGGAGCCGTGGTGTCGTAGGTTATAACCTCTGTGGTACTGGGCGTGCCCTCGTCGTTGCCACAGTTGTCGGTTGTAACGCAGCCGAACGTGTATTGTCCGTCTAGAGTTGGGAAGAAGTTGAAGTAGCCCTGCCGGCCGCTTCCCTCCTCCTTCTGGTCGTAGGTCCACGAGCCTCCGTCATATTGATACCAAAGCTCGACGTCCGGCTCATAGGTGCAGCTTTCATCAACGTCGTAGTCCACCCGGATAGGCGCAGGACTATACGGTCCACCCCAGCACCAGGACGGGGAGGAAACGTATGTTACCGGTGCCGTGTCATCGTAGATAATCCAGCAGTCGGCCGTGCTTTTCGCCTCGAAGTTGGCGCAGTCCTCGGCAATCGTGAGGAACTGCGTCCTACCCTCAAGCGACCAGGGCACTGAGAAGACGCCGACCGTGGAGTCGGTGGACCTGAGATATGTCCAGTCGCCCCACCATTTCTGACCCTCGCAGTCGGGCGTGCGACGATACCACAGCGAGACAGCCGTCACCCCAGTGAAATCATCAGACGAGGTGAAACCAATCTCAATTGTCGAGTCGGTGGCGCATCGGTAATAACACCAGGAATCGGAGGTTGGCGCCGTGTCATCAACATCCGGGCCCTCAAGCCAACCTGTGTCAGGATAGGTTCCCGTTATGCCGCCCCACGTCTCGTAGCTGAAATAGTATTGGCGATGACCCACGGCCAGTGAGCTTACCGTCCCGACCCACGTGACACCGCTGTCGAAATGCAGGTCCGCGATCGTGCCGTCATCAATGAACAATCGAACCGCGGCAAGGGTCGCTACTGTAGGTGGAACGCTGCAATCCACCGAGAACTCGAATATGGTTGAGCTGCTCCCACAGTCTGGACTTACCGTCGCATTGGTCAGGTAGTTGCCGCTGTGGAAAGCATAGACGGTCTCGCCCGACATGAATGTGGCGAAGTAGAGCGTGCCATCCGTACCGATTGAGCCCGCCGACAGCCAAGTATAATCATCGTGGTGGAGATCGTAGGCCCAATAGAGGTGGCCTTCCGGCGAAACGCCATAGAAGTTCCCCCCGCTGGCCGTCACGTAGATCGTCCCCAGAGAATCGATTATGACCTCGCCCTTCGGGTGATGAGTCAGCGGGAAACCAAGGTCGATAGACCACTTGAGTGTGCCGCTGGAGGCAATCGCGAACAGGTTAGCGTCGCTGTCCACAACGTATAGCGTGCCGTCCGTGGCAATTGCCGGCGCATTGACTATGCCAGCCCCGCTTATGGGACTGTCCCAAGCCCAAGATAACGTCCCATCCGACGCAACGCAATACAGGACATCTTGGTTAACTGTATCGTCATCATCGCCGAAATATATGTACTGCCCATCCTGAGAGATCGACGGTGATGAGTAAGTGACCTCGTCAGCACCACCTGCCGGGTACCCCCACTTCACGACACCCGTGAGGGCGTCAACAGCCTTTAAGCGACCGAACGAGGGGGACCACTCGACTCCTGTCACATAGACGGTGTCGCCATAAAACGCGGGCGCCGTCTCCTCGAACGCCATGCTGCCCGCAAAATCCTGCGTCCAGGCCTCCGTGCCCTGTAAAGGCCCGGACATGTATATCGCGTGAAGACTATAGCTCCGGAGGCAGAAAACCAGGTTCAGCTCATCGGCAATCACCGGGGAAGTGGTGGGTCTGCCGGCATAGGGCGCGGTTAACCATAGGAGATTCCCTTCCTTGCCAATCCTATAAATGGCCCCGCCTTGAGCTTGGGCGATAATGCTGGAATCGCTTGCAATCGCTGGGGTGCACCGCGCCGATCCTGCCGATAGGGGGTAGGTCCACTTGAACGAGCTGTCCGGATTCAAGGCATAGGCCCTGGAGGGCCATTGCGAGGTGAAGCGCAGCGTCCCGTCAGTCGCGATCGTCACAGAGCTGCCGTGTAGATCTCCGCCGTCTACCCCTTCATAGGTCCACTTGAGAAACGGGCCATTCGGGCCTACCCAGGGGCATTGCCCTGAATGTCGTGCATCAAAAAGATAAGTCGGCCAAACGTCTCCCTGAGCAAAAGAGGCCGAAGACGCAATCAGCCCAAAAAAAACCAAAATGCTAACCGTCAAAGCGATCTTGTGTCGTCCCGTCATTAGTGCTGCACCACCCTTTCTTGGTTCGAACCAAACACGGTGTTGATATTCAATCTTGTCAAATCAAAAAAGAATCACATCGCAGATGGGGATCAGCTCGCCTCGAAAGGCGGATTCGCCCTTCAAAGAAGAGAGTACAAGTAGCGCAACAAGCCAGTATTTGCCCCGCTTGGCCTACTCATCCCCAACATCTGGTTATCCAAAATGCCTCAATACTATTATCGGTAAGCAAAGAATAGCTCAATTGAAGGCGGAGTGTCAATAGCGAATTGGGAGTTCCCGAAAGGGGAGCAGCCCGAAGTCCAAAGCCTAAAGCCGGAGCGCTGAGGACGTTCGCCGAACGGCGAATCCAAAGTCAATCTCTGAACGGCAGGCTCATTGGCGGCCGGAAGTGCGGGACTCGTCGAGTGTTATGATATGCGAGACCTATTCGGAAGGAGATACGACTGCGATTGCGTGGAGACCTGAGCCGGCGCCGCGCCTGCAAGATCAGGCGGACCTGTGAACGTCGATCATCTTCACGCCGCAGTAGTATTCGCTGGAGACCGGCTTAACAATGGCCGAGACTTTGCCCACTATCTCCTTGATCCGCTCACACTGCGACTGTATCGACTTGAGCCGCTGGATGATGGCGCCCTCTACGCCGCCCGAGAGCCTTCTCTCCAAAAGCTCGCTCGTTGCCAGAATGACCGTCAGAGGGTTGTTGATCTCGTGGTTAAGCCCGATAGCCACTTCGCGGATAACGGACAGCCGCTTGGTCGCTATCTCGTCCGCCTTGGCCAAGAGGTCCTTGTCGTAGGCGTCCACCAGAAGACCCATCATCCTCTCCCAGTTCTCAACCCGCTGTATCGAACCTACGAGCTCCCCAATCTCATCGTCCGAAATCGTCGGGCTAATCGATCGAAGCAGACTCCTGAAGCTGGCCGCGAGGTCAACGTCGCCCAAACAGTTGGGGATACGCCCACTGGCATCATCGACATCCACACCCGCCTCCAAGAGCTCAACCGCCTCGTCCACACCTTTGGCAGTCTTAAAGAAAACGTCCAACTTCGTGTGCTCGAGAGCCTCCGCTACCGGGCCTGAAAGCCCCGCGAGGCACAAGTCCGCGTCGTGAGCCTGTAGCGTCTTGGCAATTCTAACGAGAAGCCCGAGGCCCGAACTATCGACCCCAAGTACGCCGGACATGTCCAAGACGATCTTATGAACGGACGGGTCCTCTACCAGATGCTTCACCTGGCTGAAGATATCGCGCGTGTTGGTGACATTGACCATCCCGCCCAATCCCAAGACGAACACACCGCCCAAGTTCCTGGTCTTGACCACTTGCAAACCCGCTCCTAACCTCAATATCCCTATAAGAAAGCGTTTCAATATGAACTGGCAGCTCTTATCGGAGATGCGCCCCCAAAACTGAAGGCGAATCTCGCCCGGCCTTAATACAGCAATCATCTGGTGTTGGCGCCAGCTGCTCGCCACTGAGACACAGAGACCCACAGAGACAAACCCCGCCGACTTCGGACTTTGGACTTTGAACTTTGAACTGCTCCCCACCGGGGAGCCGGGGGAGCCACCGTGCTTGACAGCCAAGCCAGATGCCCCATATAATCCGTCGATGGTAATGACCGGGCGCGTTTGTTTTCCTGTATGACGAGAGGAGAGTTGTTTGTCTCAGTTCTGGGCCGCTCTGTGCGTTGCGGGATTTGCCGGTTGGGTTGCCTCGACGATTGTCTTCATCTTTGCGGCCTTCACGAAGGATAATAAGTTCTTGCCCCGAAAAGGACTGTTTTGGGGCATTGTCATCGTGCTCTTTTTCGCGCTGTGGGTCGTCGGACTGAAGATGGCTTGATCTTGAGAGCACCCGACCAATGACAAGCTCCAAGAACGCAACGTCCGCACACAAATCCCTCCTCGCCAGAAACTGGAAGCTCCTTCTAGGCCTCTTGGTCAGCGGGAGTTGTCTCTACTACTTCATCAGAATGTGCGACTTCGCGCAGATGTGGGCCGCGGTCAGAAAAACCAGCCTCTGCTTTGTCTTACTGACATTGGTCTCCATTTTCGCGAGCTACTTTGGGCGGGGAGTCAGATGGACCTTCCTGTTGAGGCCACTCAAGCGGGTCAAAGTTGGGCCCTCGTTTTCTGCGACAATCATCGGCTTTACTGCGTCTAACATCCTCCCGATGAGAGCCGGTGAGTTCGTCCGAGCTTATGTCCTCGCCAAGAACCAGAACCTCCGTGCCACGTCAACATTCGCTACAATCGTTGTCGAGCGGCTCTGCGACGGGTTCTGCGTCCTGGCCATTCTGGTTCTCGCGCTAACGGCCATACCATTCCCCGAGGCGCCGGACCCATCAACTTTGAGCGAGCCAATGCAGAAGATCGTCGCCGCAATTACACAAGAGCGATTGCGCTATTTCGGCTATTCCTCGCTCGTCTTATATCTCGTTGTCGTCTCAATTCTCGTGTTACTGCACTTCGCGCCAAGAAAGACCGAGACTGTAATCTCCAAGGTGCTTTTCTTCTCGCCAAAGACCGTCATTCATAAGATTACGGACACATTGCTATCATTCTCGGAGGGAATCGCCTCAATCAACACGCTGAGGCAGGCGGGAAATGTCTTTCTATGGTCGCTTATCACCTGGGGCTCAATTGTCATCGGCCCGTGGCTGATGTCGCTTGCGTTTGGGTTGACACTGCCGATCTACATGAGCTTCTTCGTAACAGCGATACTGGCCCTTAGCGTCATGCTGCCGTCATCACCAGGGTTCATCGGCATATTCCAGCTCGCAACCGCCGCCGCAATGGTCCTTCTGGGCGTTCAAGAACAGATTGCAACGAGCTACGCGCTGATGCTGTGGGCGCTTTCGATCATCCCCGTGACGATACTCGGGTTCATTCTGTGCTGGGTCGGCAAGACGTCCTTCGTGCAGATAATAAGGGCGAGCAAAGAAGAACAGATGACAACCGAAGAAAACGCCAAGAGTTAGTCTTATGAGGCTTCTCCGAGGGGCAACGCCCGGACTCTTAGGGGCGGCGCTTGCCCCGCCCTATTCTAATCCGAGCCAACCCTCGAAGGGCGGCTCGTGAGCCGCCCCTACATTACCTTTCTGCGAAGTATGACACATGACGCACTCCAAAACTAACGCCGATCCAATCGCCGGCAAGATGTCGATCATCGAACACCTCGCCGAACTCAGGCGGCGCCTCATCGTTTGCATCGCGGCGCTCATCGTCGCGTTTGCGGCCGCATACGTCTTCTCCGAACGGATACTCAAGCTGCTCACGGCGCCAATGGAGGAGGCGCTGAGATCAGGCGGCAGCCTCTCGATACTCAAGGTGCAGGAGGCTTTCCTAACGCACATCAAGGTCGCCCTCGTGGCCGCCGTCATCGCCGCATTTCCGGTCATCATCCACCAGGTCTGGGCATTCGTTATCCCCGCCCTCAAGAAAAAGGAAGCCAAAGTCGGCATGACGCTCGTCATTTCCTCCACGGTCCTCTTCGCGGCGGGGATTCTCTTTGCTTACTTCACGATACTGCCTTATGCGTTCACGTTCTTCCTAAAAAGCGCCCAAGGCATCGCCTCGCCCAACATCTCGCTGGCTTTCTACGTGAGCTTCTGCGCACGCGTCATGCTGGCTTTCGGCATCGTATTCCAGCTGCCGCTCGTGATCGTCTTCCTCGTCCGCTCGGGCATCGTCACCCTGGACCAAGTCAAGAAGGCCCGAAAATACGCCATCGTCCTCATCTTCGTGGTCGCCGCAATCCTCACGCCGCCCGACGTCCTCACCCAAATCCTTATGGCAATCCCGCTCCTCGTCCTCTACGAGCTCAGCATCCTCGCCGCCTATCTGCTGCGCAAGCGCGATTGATGGCATGTGGGTGCAGCCGCAGCGTGCCCCCACGCCCCCCCGCTGTTTTTGAAACATGGCGAGATGTTGCACGGCAACCTCCCGCCCAGCCACCAATCGCAAAGCGATTGAGGGCTCAACGCAGAGCTTGAGCAGAACCATTTGATGGGACGGTAATGAAGGAGTATCTTCCAACGTGTAGGAAGCACCAGGCAGTGCTCGACGCGCTTTCTGCGTAAGAATACTATAACCTTTTCAATTCCCTGAAAGGGAATAACGTGGGTAGCCGTAGGTGAAACCTACGGAAAGATGAGAACGAGAATGAGAAATCAACCCTGAAGGGGTTGCACAAAGGAGGGCCTCGAAATGAGCCCAAAGAAAAAGACAGAAAAGGCGAAGCCAAAACCAATAGACCTCAAGCTGACGCTTGAGAACTTCGGCCCCCTGCGCAAAGCCGAAATCGACCTGAAGCCAATGACCATCTTCATCGGCCCGAATAATTCCGGGAAGTCGTATGCGGCGATGATGTTTTATTCACTGTGGAGGGCCTTCCAGGTAGTTTCTGTTTACGCAGTATTGCCCGCTCGAGTAATGCACATAAGAAAGAGTGAGGCTCATCAGCTCTCTTTTTCCCCCGATCCCCAGGGAGCCGAATGGTTCAAGTCATATGATGCAATCCTCAAGTCTATGGTGCCGGATTTGATCTCATTTGGAAATGGTCGAATCGACAAAGAGGATTTCTTCAACCGATTCTCCGCCGAAATCCTCAACGATCAGCAAGAACTACTGGGACGGAATGTTTCCGCGCAAATCGGGACATCGTTCAACACAAAGCCCTCCGACCTGGTTAGAGCAGGCTTAAGGCGATTTCAAATCCTCTGCCGAACTCGTCACTTGGGTCTTGAATATGACTCTGGTTCGAATGGAGGGGAGATACGAACTGAGGGAGATGAGAGATCGTTGCATGCCTTTGAGAGAGAGGGCGAGCTGAGCAGGATATGCGACAGGATCAAAACCGTGGCGAATGGCAAACTTGAGGCGGATCTTACGCACGATGAGGAACTTGCCTTTTTGCTCGCGCGGCTTGCACGAACTGCGCAATATGAGTTCTGGTACGATTTTCTTGAAGCTTTCGGCGATGACAAATGGGCTATTCACAAGCGAGAGTTCCGATATTTGCCTGCCCCGAGATCAGCTTTGCTTGATATCTATAAACCTCTTGTTTCGGAGGTCTTCCGTCCGATGGGCGAACCTGGGCGAGAGAAAGTGGAAATCCCCTCTATGACTGGCGTCTCCTCCAACTTCATGAGATTCCTGACACGTTTGCCTCAACCCGAAGGGCCTTTCGCCAAGATGGAAAGCCAGATGTCTGATGATTTGATTCAGGGCAGGATAGTCCTGGAAGTAGCCCACCCGAATCTGACGCCGAGCTTCTCATACGAGTTCAAAGGCGGCAGAATGCCCGTTTACAGAGCCTCGTCAGGCGTATCCGAGCTAGCACCGCTTTTTTTGTACTTGAGATATGCCATCAAGCCCGGGGATGTTCTCATCATCGACGAACCTGAGGCGCATCTCCATCCCGGGGCGATTCGGATTCTCGCGAAGTATCTGGTGAGGCTCGTCCGTGAG
>Ga0315545_1005376_pt1 | contig 10301 bp, 10 predicted proteins | sample SalMarSW160210MG_FD_203096 | JGI IMG/M metagenome (GOLD analysis project Ga0315545, IMG submission 203096) | Salt marsh sediment microbial communities from the Plum Island Ecosystem LTER, Massachusetts, United States - Salt Marsh Sediment SW1602-10 ...
TGCATTGATTGACGCTTGCTATGAAGCGTACCTTTCTACTGAGGATGATTTCTTTCTGAACAAGATGAACTGGGCGTTTAAGTGGTTCCTTGGTCAAAATGCGTTGGAGGAGGGTTTGTATAACCCCAAAACCGGTGGATGTAAAGATGGATTATTGCCCACTGGAGCGAATAAAAATGAGGGCGCAGAAGCTTTGGTATCATGGTTATTATCGCTGTTAAAAATGTATGAAACAGGTGTTTTGTGAGAAAGAAATATTTATTATCTTTTTACCACAGAGGACACAGAGAAAAAAAAGAGCACACAGAGAACACAAAGATTTTATTTTTAGTTTTTTACTAAATCCTAATCCCTGAATCCTAAATCCCAATTTATCTTGCTAGAATAATTTTCCCTTTTATTATATTCTGCTGCCCATTTTTTATATGCCAGAAATATACGCCGCTTGGTAGATTTTCGATATTGTATCTATAAGTTGTTATTGGAATTATACCTGATTTATGGATTGAAGATCCTCTGACATCAAATATTTCGATTGTTTCATTTGGGTTTATATTTTCAAATATTACGTAGTTTTCTTTGATTATAACTTTACAGGGATTTAAATCCGTTTCATCCGGAATATTGGTTCCGGAGGGATTGTACTCGTAAGCCCCAATGTCATATTCGTTACCGTAAGGTCTTGATACGCCATCCAAATCATCTATTACGACAATAGAGACAATAGAGGTACCGGAATCTACTGCCTGAGACGTTGGAAGTAAATGATAATCTCCGTCTTGCCAGTCTACAAATATGTGATGCATTGAATCGGCTAAGAAAGAATGAGTATCAAATCCTGAAGCCTGCCACTCGGAAAGACTTATTGCCGAGGCATCTCCATCTCTGCTCAATGCATCTATAACAATATTATAATCACTATAGAATTCATCCAGCAAGAATTCGTCTACAGCTATACTTCCATGCCAGGAATGAAAATTGATCAGTATGTTATTATAGAGAGTATCGGCAGTTGTGGTGCTGTCCCCAATATTAACGCACCATCTGCTGTCCGATGCGTTAATTATTGTATTATTATATACTTTTGTATTATATGAGCCTTGCGCGGAACCCCCTTTGTAAAGACTTATACCGCTTGCATGGTTTTGATATAAGAGATTATTAAATATTTTTGAATCAGCTACTCCTGAACAATTTATTCCTGAACCTCCTGCGTCTCCATTTTCATAGACGATATTGCCTTCAACTATTGCATCGGTTATTAAACCGTCTCCGCCCATATTAAGATCACCGTTCATATGAATTCCACAGCTATTGTTATGGTGACATATATTGTACCTGATGATAGGATTGTCTCCGCTGTTTGAATGATATATTCCGTGTTCATCCCAGGAATAAGCACATAAATTGTTTTCAATTACGACATATTCTACAAATCCTGTAAATATCCCTCTTGAGTTATTCAAGCACGTATTATTTTTTATCGTAATATGTTCTGCAGTTACCAATCGTATACCATTACGGGGAACTCCTATAACCGTAAATCCATCTATAACTACCCAATCCGGACCTTCAAGATTAATTCCATCGTCAGTCCGAGGGTTGTTATCGGTAATTCTAACACTGTCGCCCCATGCCTTAAATACAATTGGGTCATTTTCTGTTCCGTCTACTCCTCTCAAATCAAAACCTTGATAATCGCCAGGCAAAACAAGAACAGAATCTCCTGCCGTAACGGTATTTGCTGCGTGCTGAAGGGTTACGAATGTCGAATCCGGAGACTCTCCATTGTAACTATCGTTTCCGCTGTTGGAAACGTAATAAGTTGCGGCAAATATTGGTAGCGAGATTGATATTGATAAAAATAATACGAAATACTTTTTCACAAATTTCTCCTTTTCAAAAATTAGACACCTTTATAGGTGAGTAAATTGGTTTATCAAAAAAAGGGGGATCACTCTTCAGCTGAGTGCAGCGTCTGCTGCGAGAATCTCAGCCTGTATCTGTAGATTCGTGATCCCCCGTTAAATATATTATAATATAAAATACATTTTTTTGCAATACTCTTTTTTAATTGACTTAAAAAATTTATTAAACCATCAATCATATTTAAATACTGGCCCCTTAACTTTTTTGAATTTGAATCTAGATTTGAAAATAATAAAAAAATTTTTTAAAGTGGGGGGTTGACAAAGTTTTAGTATTAATGATATTTTATTATAGCGAGGAGGTCAAGATGGTAAAAAAGGAAACAAGCGAGTGGATAGGTGTGGATGGTCAGCGATATAAATATTCTATTCATGATTTACCCACAGATTTCGAGCCAGGTAAGTATGGTAACTATATTTTTGCAAGAAAAAGTAACGACGGTCATTGGATTCCAATTTATATTGGGCAAGGGGATCTTGGCGTTCTAATAGCTAAGGCGAGTCCTCAGTTAAAATGTATAGAAGAAATGGGTGCAACCCACGTTCATGTACATCAAAATGACAGTGAATGGATAAGAACGACGGAAGAACATGACTTGTTGGAAAGCTATTTAAAAGTATTTAAGCCTTTCGGTTGTAACTTTAAAGCAGAAGAAAAAGTGGTAGAGAAAGAGAAAAAAGAAACAGCAGAAGGATTATTTGAAAATTAAATCTAAAACGGTATATTTTTTCCACATTCGTTTGTAGTGTTATTTTTGCCCTATAAATTCCTGAAAATAGCTATAATCTAAAAAAGGAGCTCTAAAATGAAATTTAGGCATGATATGTTAACGCATGGGGTAAATATAGTTTGTGCACAATATGAAGGAAAAAAAGGGGGGCTTGCGGTAGCCTGGGCAACTCAGATTGATACAGATTATATCTTAATTTGTGTTGGCAGTCAGAGCTACACAAGGAAATTAATATTGAACTCTAAAGCATTTGGTTTAAGCGTACTTGCAAAAGAACAGACAGGTGTAGCTAAAATATTCGGTAGTAGGACTAGTCGTAAAACAGATAAGTTCAAGGAAATTAGCTTTCACACAGTTAAAACAGGGTCTCCATTACTCGACAGTTGTGTTGCTGCATTTGACTGTGAAGTAGAAATTGTACATGACCATAACGACACAAAGCTTATTATAGGTAAGATCGTATCGGCTGAATTTCTACGAAAAGATTTCAGTCCGCTGGTTTACAGGGAAGAAGACTATTGATATTTTTTAAATTTAACTCAGCGTATCTATCCGATTAATTTTAATCCTTGACAAATTCGCTATAAATAGATAAACTTTAAATAGGTATTTCTTACGGATTCAAAGGAGGAAAGTTTGAAAAGGCTAATTTTTCTAATTTTAGGGCTTTTTATTGCTTGCGGTTCCGCGCAAAAGAGTATTCACAGCACGGAAAATATAGAATTCACTACCGTAGGCGGGCAAAAAGTCAAAGCAGATACTACATCAAATTATATACTATTTGATTATATAAATTTATTAACTGAGGATGATTATTATTCACTTCTCGATAGCGTTAAAAATGGACTGTCGAGTGATTTTTTCTCTTTAAGAATGGCTTATACTAAAACAAAAATATATAATCCTTATGATATTGAATTTGATAATTTGAGAAAAAAAATAAAATTAAATATTGAAGAACAAAATTTTGAAAAAGCCCTTGAAATTGCAAATAAAATTCTTGATAAGAGGTATATAGATATCAAGACCCATTTGTATTGCAATTATATTTACGCACAGCTCAATGATTCAGCAAAATCAGATTATCATTACAATATTTACAACGGCTTAATGAGTTCGATATATTTTTCCGGTGACGGAAAAAATGAAAAAACCGCTTTTATTGTTATAGAAGTTTCTGAGGAATATGATTTGTTAAATTGGTTAAAATTAAATTTCTCAGGGCAATCTTTAATAATAAAAGACGGATACAGCTTTGATATAATGAGAGTTTTTGATGAAAATAGAGAAACGGAATTATTTTTCAACATTGACCTGGCTTTAAAGCATTTTTCTGAAGAATTCGATTAATTGAAAGACAATTCACACCGAGGATTAATTCCGTTAAATTTCTATAGTAAAATTAATATACGAGGGGAAGGAGATTATTATGTCGTTTGTTAAAAATCTTTACGCTAAGTATCTTTATAGTAAAGGACTCAATGCACAAAAAACAGGTCAGTTACCCATGGCGGTTGACCTAATGGAGCAAAGTTCGGATATTCTCTGGGAGATGATTTCAGAAGGTGAGGATAGATATGAAGACGAATACGCTCGTACCAAGATGAACTTGGGATTGATATACAACAAACTGGGAAAAATGGATGACTCTATTTGTTCATTTCAGATATCGATTCTTAAATTTAAAGCGCTCATTTCTAAAGGGAGAACAGATCTTCTCGAAGATTTGACAAAAGCAGAAACAGCATTTAAAAATTTATATGGAGGCGGGGAAGCGGCCACCACTACTTAGAGTATTATCAGCCTTTTACTTTTAGAGTTGTTGAAAACAATAAGTTGCATAGAGGAACAGATTCTCTAAATGTAAAGATTAAATATCAAAATGGAAAATTACAAATCAAGGTTCAAAAATTAATTTGAAAAAAGAAAAAATCTTTTTTAATCTGCGTAAATCTGCGTCCTGAAAATTTTTGCATTTTCATATATCATTTTGCTTTTTAATCTTTGATATTTTATTTTATTACAAAGATGGGTTGACAAAAATATCAACTATAATAAGATACTTACCAGTTTCTTTTTTATACATTAATATAAAAATTTAGAATTTCTTGAAATATATAAAGGGATAAATAGATAAAAAGGGGGATTAAACAGAGATGAAAAACTACAGAATAGCTGTAATACCTGGTGATGGTACAGGTCCTGAAGTAGTTAAAGAGGGGCTAAAAGTATTAGAAGCAGCTCAATCCAAATTTGAGTTTAAATGCGAAACTGCTGAGTATGACATTGGGGGAGAGAGATATTTAAAAACAGGTGAAGTTTTACCGGATTCGGTTCTTGAAGAGTTGAAGACTTTTGAGACTATTTATCTGGGTGCTATTGGACATCCTGACGTTAAGCCCGGTATTTTAGAAAAAGGGATTTTACTTAATTTGCGTTTTGCGCTTGACCAGTACATAAATTTAAGACCCGTGATACTTTACGATAAGAGATTCTGCCCTTTAGCGGGAAAAGAAGAAAAAGATATAGATTTTGTCGTTGTAAGAGAAAACACCGAAGGTTTATATTGTGGTGCAGGTGGTTTCTTAAAAAAAGATACGCAGGATGAAGTTGCCATACAAGAAAGCATCAATACCTATAAGGGTGTAGAACGCTGTATAAGATTTGCATTTGAATACGCTAAGAAGAGAAATAAAAGAAAACAGGTTACTTTGTGTGGAAAAACCAATGTTTTAACCTTCGCTTTCGATTTATGGGAAAGGACTTTTTACAAAGTCGCTAAAAACTATCCCGATATTAAGACCGATTATGCTCATGTCGACGCTACTTGTATGTGGATGGTAAAAAATCCCGAGTGGTTCGATGTAATAGTTACCGACAACATGTTCGGCGATATTATTACCGACCTTGGAGCAATGATTCAGGGCGGTATGGGTATTGCCGCGGGAGGTAATCTTAATCCTGAAGGTGTCTCAATGTTTGAACCGATAGGAGGAAGTGCCCCAAAGTACACGGGTAAAAATGTTATAAATCCCTTAGCCGCGATATGCGCGCTTTCGTTGATGTTAGACACCCTCGGGGAAGAAGAAGCGGCAAAAGCCGTCGAGAATTCGGTTAAAAAAGTCGTTAAAGAAAAGCTGGAAAGTCTTTCCGCGGGCAAGATGGGATATTCGACTTCCGAAGTCGGTGATCTGGTGGTTAGTAATTTGACATAGATTAAACTATCTTTGTGAGTAAAATCAAAATACCTTTAAAAATTAGGTAGGTTACAATGGATGGACAATTACAGAAAAAAATGATTCTACTCGTATTAATTACCGGTGGGATTTATATTCCAGTTTGGTTTTTAAATCGCAAAGACACGTTTAATGACCTGAATTCAGAGAGAAAACTTAGCGGTATTTTTATAATTTTTCTTTTGGTCCTTTCAATAATACCTGCAATATACATAGTAATGTTAATTTTCTCAATATTCATTTTGGAAACGGATTTGATACGTATAATTCTTACTCTTGACCCCTTAATCGACTTAATTAATTCGGCTGGAGGAATCATCCTATTAATTCTGGCTTTTAAAGTTAGGCTAATCCTTAGTGATCATTTCAAAACAAATCTTTTAATTATTGCCACTTTCTTCTTCACGTTATTTTTCTTACAATATACAATAAACCGATTCCTTGAAAATAAAAAGGTAAATTCTCCTATTTGGTAGATAAGTAAAAAAAATAAAAACTTTTTTGGTGTTGTGGGGTGGGTTTTAAATAACACTAATAAATCTTTAAAATCTGCGTTCATCTGTGTCCTATTATGTTTTTTAAATTTTAAATTTACAATTTACAACTTGCAATTTACAATTCTAAACCAAGAAGTTTCGTATTTCTCTGTGTTCTCTGTGTCTCTGTGGCAAACTAAGGGGGTTGACTTTTTTCACACTTTTATTATAGTATCTACACAAACAGGGAGATATATAAAAATGTTGGGAGTAGATTCGGGGATTATAAATTAACATATTGTTGTTGCCAGAGCTCTAAAAGAGATACTTCTTACCAATACGTCAAAATTCCATTAAAACATAAAATAAAAAAAATAGAGTCTTTTAATTTTTTAAAAGATGGTTTTCTATTGTTAAAATTATTAAAATCAATGTATGTTTTTGACTTGAAATATTACGTACAAATGCTTATTATGAAAAACATTAAAGATATCAAAGGTTGTATAATTTAGGTTTATGAATAATAACGGTGTTTTAAATATAATCTTTAGGAGGTTTTTGTAAAAATGAAAAAGGATAAAGCAGAAAAAAAGAAATTAAGTGGGGCTGAGATACTTATCAAGTCCTTAAAAGAAAATGGAATAAAAGTCATTTTTGGATATCCTGGTGGTGCTGTCCTGGATGTTTTTAACCATATGCATGATAGCGACTTAGAATTCTACTTAACAAGGCATGAACAGGGTGCCGTTCACGCAGCTGACGGTTATGCCAGAGCTTCAGGAAAGTGTGGTGTTTGTATTGCTACTTCCGGTCCCGGAGCTACAAATCTTGTTACAGGCATAGCGACTGCACAGATGGATTCTATTCCTATAATAGCGATTACAGGTCAAGTTGCGACAAACCTTATCGGTAATGAAGCTTTTCAGGAAGTCGACGCAACGGGTATAAGTAGAGCTATAACCAAACATAATTATCTGGTTAAAGACGTCGATAATCTTGCTCAGGTAATTGATGAAGCATTTTATATTGCAACAACGGGTCGTCCGGGTCCCGTTTTAATCGATATTCCAAAGGATGTTCAGCAGCATAAAAGTTCAATAACAAAAAGCAAAGGGGTTAATATACCGGGATATAAGCCTACTCTTATGGGAAATTTGAAGCAGATAAAAAGTGCGGCAGAGTTAATTGAAAAGGCAAAAAGACCTGTTATATACGCCGGTGGAGGAGTTATCACTTCCGATGCTTCAGCTTTATTGAGAAAACTTGCAGAAAAAATAAACACACCTGTTACTACTACGTTGTTAGGCTTGGGCTCTTTTCCTGAAACGCACGAGCTTTCACTTGGTATGTTAGGCATGCATGGGACTCAATACGCCAACTATGCAATAATGGAATCTGACGTTATAATAGCTATAGGAGCGCGTTTTGATGATAGAGTTACCGGAAAAATTTCCGAGTTTGCTCCTCACGCCAAAATAATACACATCGATATCGATCCGGCATCCGTTGGTAAAAACGTCAGAGTTGATATACCGATCGTTGGCGATGCTAAGCATATTTTAAAAGAGCTCGAGAAGTCCTTGAAAGCTAAAAAACATACCGATTGGATAAAGGAAATCGATGCATGGAAGGAAAAATTTCCTCTTATTTATAAGAAAAAGAAAGATTTCGTTTCACCTCAGTATGTAATTGAGTGTGTTCGTGAAGTTACAAAGGGCAAAGCTATTATTGCAACGGAAGTGGGACAGAATCAGATGTGGGTTGCCCAGTATTACAAGTTCGATAAACCTCGTACTTTACTTTCATCCGGAGGACTCGGTACAATGGGATATGGATTCCCTGCTGCTATAGGAGCAAAGGTTGCAAGACCGGATATGCCGGTATTCGATATTGCCGGTGATGGAAGTATCCAGATGAATATTCAGGAGATGGCAACTGCGGTTATAAAGAACATTGGAGTTAAAATAATTATTCTCAACAATGGTTTTCTTGGCATGGTTAGACAGTGGCAGGAATTGTTCTATGATAAAAGATACGCGGCAACGTGCCTTAGAACCGGAGCGTTAAATCCTGATAAAGCTAGAAAAACTAAAGAATGTCCTGAATATACACCTGATTTTGTTAAACTCGCAGAAGCTTACGGTGCTACTGGTATTAGAGTTTCTAAGAATGAAAATGTTAAAAATGCAATTAAGAAGGCATTAGAAATAGACGGACCGGTTATTATTGATTGTATAATAGATAGTGAAGAAAATGTTTTTCCGATGGTTCCTGCAGGTGCTTCACTAAGTCAGATGATGGGAGGAATGGCATAATGAAAAGAATTATTTCTGTTCTCGTTGAAAATAAGTTCGGTGTCCTTGCAAGAGTTTCAGAGTTATTCGGCAGCAGAGGTTTTAATATTGCGAGTCTTTCTGTTGGTGAAACCCTCGATTCGAATCTTTCAAGGATTACAATGGTTGTCGACGGAGATGTTTCTATATTTGAAGAAATAAAGAAACAATTGAATAAGTTAATAAATGTTATAAAAGTTCAAGATTTTACCAATGTTGAACATGTGGAAAGAGAAATGTTGTTAATCAAGGTTAACCTTTCAAGAAAAACCCGTGCTGAACTTATTGAAATAGTAGATATATTTAGAGCAAAAATCATAGATGTCGGAAGAAACAGTATGACAGTCGAAATTACAGGTAAAGATAACAAGATTCAGGCCTTCATTGAATTAGTAAAACCGTTTGGCATTGTTGAGATTGTTAGAACAGGAAAGATAGCAATTGCCAGAAAAAAAGGAGGAGAATAATGGCTGAGATATATTATGATAAGGATGTTAATCTCGATATCTTAAAGGATAAAACTATCGGTATTATCGGTTACGGAAGTCAAGGGCACGCACAGGCTCAAAATTTGCGAGATTCAGGTCTAGATGTAATCGTGGCAGAAGTCGAAGGAACCGACAATTATAATTTAGCAAAAGAGCATGGTTTTGAGCCGCTGACAGCAGACGAACTATCGAAGAAAGCAGATATTATTTCTATGCTTGTACCCGATGAGATCCAGGCAAAAATTTATAAACAATCAGTAGAGCCAAATTTAAAAGAAGGAAACGCATTGCTTTTTTCACACGGCTTCAACATTAGATTTAAGCAGATTGTACCTCCCGATTACGTTGATGTTATAATGGTTGCTCCGAAAGGTCCCGGGCATCTTGTTAGAAGTGAATATGAGAAAGGTGGGGGAGTGCCTAATCTTTTAGCAGTAGAGAACGACGCGAGCGGTAACGCTTTAAAGCTTGCTCTCGCTTATTCAAAGGGAATCGGCGGAACTAAAGGCGGAGCTATAAAGACAACTTTCGCAGAAGAAACTGAAACCGATCTCTTCGGAGAACAGGTTGTGCTCTGCGGTGGTGTTTCTGCTCTTGTTAAGAAGGCTTTTGAAGTATTAATCGAAGAAGGCTACCAGCCGGAAATAGCTTATTTTGAATGTATGCATGAACTAAAATTGATTGTTGACCTTTTTTACCAGGGTGGTTTGAGCTATATGCGTTACTCGGTGAGTAATACGGCAGAATATGGTGATTTTACAAGAGGTGAGCGTATTATATCCGAGGAAACAAAAAAAGAAATGAAAAAGATATTGTCAGAGGTCAAAGACGGATCTTTTGCAAGAGAATGGATTGAAGAATCCGCAAAAGGAAAACCAAATTTGAAAAGACTAGAAGAGAAAGATAAAAATCATCCGATCGAGGTCATTGGTAAACAATTAAGAAGTATGATGGATTGGATAGACGATAAAGTAGTATAAACTTAGGTATTGGGTATTAGGTTTTAGGTGTTAGGATTGAAAACATTTGAAATACCTGGAGGATAAAATGAAGAAGTCCGGGAAGAAAACAAAGAAAGAGAGTGAACAACCTCTTAAAAAGGTAAAATT
>Ga0315545_1005377_pt1 | contig 10297 bp, 6 predicted proteins | sample SalMarSW160210MG_FD_203096 | JGI IMG/M metagenome (GOLD analysis project Ga0315545, IMG submission 203096) | Salt marsh sediment microbial communities from the Plum Island Ecosystem LTER, Massachusetts, United States - Salt Marsh Sediment SW1602-10 ...
AACCGAAGATAAAGAAAGCCTTATTTTTTTCTTCCCGATGGGCGAAAGACCAAGTCCTTTTAGGCCTTGGATGAATAGCCGGACTGGAAGTGGGTAAATTTTCGCCATCGGGATTTCAACTCAAAATAAAATAAAGCTTTGATAATATTTATAAAGGCATTCGAGAGCTTTTAGCCCTCGTGAGTTTCAATTATTTTTTAGGTATAATAGGATTATATAGTAATGATTTTATTGACGCTAGTTTTATTATCATTTTTCTTCTCAAGATTGGTCAATCTTACTCTTATTCCGGTATTTGCCGATGAGGCTATTTATATCCATTGGGCTCAGACTGCCTGGCATGACCATAATCAAAGGTTTGTCTCTTTAATGGACGGTAAACCGCCTTTGCATACTTGGCTAATGATTCCTTTTCTAAAAGTGATTAAAGATCCGCTGGTGGCCGGTCGATTATTATCAGTGACCGCGGGCTTGGCGACTCTGATTGGTTTATACCTTCTGGTTAAAAAAATATTTAATCAAAAAACGGGCTTAATTAGCGTTTGGCTAATGGTTATTTCCCCGTTTTTATTATTTTATGACCGTTTGGCGGTCGCTGATAGTTTATTGACCGCTTTTGGCGTCTGGTCTTTTTATTTAACTGTGCTTTTAATTGAAAAACCTGATTTAGGTAAAGCCTTTTTGCTGGGATTTTGCTGGGGCGGAGGACTTTTAACCAAACCACCAGGATTGTATTTTATTTTTCTTTCTCCTTTGATTTTGTTGTTATTTTTTCCCCTTAACAAAAACTCCTTTTTGAAAAAGAATATTTTTACATTTTTTAAAACTAAAATTTCTTATTGGCTCCTCAGTTTAATGGTAGCAGTTTTAAGCTATAATGTGATTAAACTCTCCCCCCTGTCTCACATGATTTCGGTTAGATCTTATGATTACATTTTAGGTAAGAGAGAATTTTTAAAGGACCCTTTCCAACTTTTTTGGGGCAATTTTAAAGCTATTTTGGCTTGGCTTTACTCCTACCAGCTTTTACCCGGAATAATTTTGTTTTTCTTAGGCTTGACCTTTCTGATTAAAAAAGCCTGGAAAAAAGCCTTGGTTTTTTTCAGTTGGTTAATCATTCCTCTTTTGGGTTCAGCGGCGATCGGAAAAATAATTTTTCCGCGTTATTTTCTTTTTCTTCAACCTTGGATAATCGTTTTTATGAGTTTTGGCATAACCGAGTTAATTAGTAAAGTAAAAAAATTTAGGGACTCTAAAGTTTATCAGTCTTTATTAACCGGAATAATTTATGTTTTCGCCTCTTGGCCCTGGTTATTATTTAGTCTGTGGTTAATTTTTAATCCGGTTAAAGCGCCTTTAATCGAAAGAGAACAGAACCAATATTTAACTTCTTGGTCAGCAGGCTATGGTATTAAAGAAGTAGCTGATTGGCTTAAAGAGCATCATCCGGATGAAAAAGTATTTGTCGCCACCGAAGGGTTTTTCGGCACCTTGCCTGACGGCTTGCAAATTTACTTAGATGGTTTTAGCAAGATTGAAGTTTATGGGGTCGGTCAGCCAATTCATACTATTCCTGAGAAAACTTTAGAAAGAGCCAAAACAGTGCCTACTTATTTAGTGGTAAATAGTAATCGGGCTGGCGATTTTCAGGATAAAGCAGAGTTGATTAAAGAGTATCCTAAACCAGAATTTCCCTTTTTAAAAGAGTCGCTTCTATTTTTTAAAATCAAAGGATGAAGCTAAAAAAACCTTTCTTATTTTTTTTAATGACGGTTATTTTATTAGGAACTTTTTTAAGACTTTGCCATTTGAGGAAGAATGTTACTTTTAACTGGGACCAAGAAAGAACAGCCACTTTGATTCTAGAAGCCATGGAGGAGAGAAAGCTGGTTTTAATTGGGCCAAGAATCGGTCCGGGCAAATTATTTCTAGGGCCTTTATACTATTATTTAGTCGCTCCCTTTTTGATTTTAACTGGATTTAATCCGATTGGACTTTATTACTCTTCTGCCTTAATAGGCATAGCTACGGGTATTTTAGTCTATTTAATCGCCAGAGAGATATTTAATGAAAAAATAGGTTTAATTAGTAGCGGTTTGTATTTTTTATCTCCCTTGATGGTATTTTTTGACCGTATTCCCTGGAACGTGAATTTTTTAATTACTTCTTTTTTATTGATTATTTATGGGCTTTTTAGGCTTTTTTCCCAGAAAAAACCAAAACTGACTGATTATTTAATCTTAGGTTTGGGTTTTGGATTAGGATATCAGGCTCACTTTAGTTCAATTTTATTTTTACCTTTTTTACCTTTTTTATTTTTCAGACTTTTAATTTTAAAAAAAATAAAAGAGGCTTTAAATCTGGGGCTGACTTTTTTATTAATTTTAATTTTTTTATTGCCCTTATTAATTTTTGATTTAAGACACGATTTTTTCAATCTGAAAATGCTGGTTGAATTTTTTCAGACCAATTCTCAATCTCTGGCGATGTTTTCTTTTCCTCAAAGGCTGGCTAAAAATGTTTTTACTTCTTTAAATTTAGTAGGAGGTCTTTTGGTGAATGCTTCTTTTTCCTGGATGAATCTGTTTTTGGGAGCGGTTTTTTTATTTTATCTTTTCAAAAAAAGCATTTTATTTTTCCTTTTTTATTTTTTGCCTATTCTATTCTTGAGTTTCTACAAGGGAGAAACGCCGGAGTATTATTTTTTTTGGCAGATACCGGTGATTATTTTCTTTTTAGCTAAATTTTTAGTAGAAACAGCTAGAGTATTTCCAGGATATAAGAGAAAGATGTTAGTGGCGGGACTGTTGATTATTATGTTTTGGCGAAGCGCTTCGCTGGCAGCAAAACATCGAATCAACTCTTTGTTTTACAAACAAAAGGTGACCGAAAAGATTTTGGAAGAATCTCGGGGGAATGAATTTAAGGTTTCTTATATAATGGAAAAAGGAGAAGATGTTGGTTTTAATTATTTTTTTGTTCTGAATAAAAAAAAGCCAGTAGCTGAGGCTAAACTAGAATTTTTTATTAGTTTTCCTTATGATGCTAATAAAGGATTTGAACCAATTGGCGCCTTTGGTTTAAAAGAGAAAAAGTCAAATGAATAAAAGAATTATTTTTAAAGGCTTATTATTTATTGCTTTAATCCTACCTTCGATTTGGCCTTTGTTCAGAGGCGATTTTTTTAGGATGCATGACTATACTCATGTGGCGCGTTTAGTAGAAATGGATAAAGCGATTAAAGATGGTCATTTTCCTCCACGCTGGGCAGAGGATTTGGGTTGGGGTTATGGCATGCCTCTTTTTAATTTTTACGCACCCTTACCTTATTATTTGGGAGAGATTTTTTATTTGTTAGGTTTTAGCTTTTTAAATTCAATTAAAATAGTCTTTGGTTTAACTGCTTTTTTAGCCTTTTTAGGCATGTATTTATTGGCAAGGAAGTTTTGGGGGAAATCAGGTGGTTTTTTAGCAGCCTTGGCCTTTGTTTATTCTCCTTACCGAGCAGTTGATTTTTATGTGAGAGGAGCCTTAGGAGAGCTTTTTGCTATTAGCTTAATTCCTTGGGTTTTATGGGGAATTACTCAAGCAATTGAGAAAACGTCAAAACTAAAAATTGCCATCGGTTCATTAATTTTAGGCCTATTCTTGCTTTCTCATACCGTTTTAAATTTAATTTGTCTGCCTTGTTTTTTGCTTTTTGCTATTTTTTATTATTTTTGCAATTCAAATAGAAAATCTAAAAAAGGTTTTTTAGGTTTAATTTTAGTTTTTGTTTTAGGTCTTGGTTTGGCCAGCTATTTTTTATTACCTGCCTTTTTTGAAAAGGATTTAGCCCAAGTAGGAAAACTGATTGGTGGCTATAGCCACTATTCTCATCATTTTTTATATTTTAGACAGTTTTTTGGAGGTCAGTGGGGCTATGGTGGTTCAGTTGACGGTCCTAATGATGGTTTATCTTTTCACTTGGGCAAAGTACATTTATTTTTAGCCTTTCTTACTTTCTGTGGTGCCTTAATCTGGTCGGGCCTAAGAGAAAAATTTAAACCAAGAGAGTTAATTGTTTTCTTTTTTGCTTTATTGGGTTCAATTTTAGCCTTTTTAAGTACTTATAAGGCTAAGTTCATTTGGGATGCGATTCCTGTAATGGCTTTTATTCAGTTTCCCTGGCGACTTAACTCTTTTATTATTGTTTTGGTTGCTTTTTTGTGCGGGGGAGGATGTTTTTACTTAAATAAAACAGGTAAAAAAGGAATAAGTGGACTTTTTCTCTTAGTTTTTATAGGTTTGATTTTAAAGATTAATCTTCGTTATTTTGAACCTCAAGTCTATGTTAATCCTAGTGATTTTTATTATACTGAGGAAGAGCAAATAAGGCAAAAAATGAGCGGCGTCATTCCTGATTATACCCCCCAATCAGTGAAAGAAGATCCAAAAGAAATAGCGGTTGAAGGCTTTAAACTTCTTGAAGGAGATGCAGAAGTTGAGGTTAAAGAAGATAAAACGCAAAAATTATCCTTAAATATTAAAGCTGATGAGGATTTTGTGATTCAGTTGAATCGTTTTTATTTTCCGGGCTGGAAACTATTTCAAGACGGTAAAGTAATTGGCTTTAATTATAAGGATCATAACGGCATTATCAAAGCCTCTTTGCCGCCCGGGGAATATGAATTAAACTTAGTTTTCAAAAATACACCTATTAGGACGATAGCTAATTTTATTTCTCTATTCAGCCTTGGTTTAATTTTTGTTTTTCTGGGAAAAAGGGAGAAAAAATGAAGCTGAAGAAGAATCTATTGTTGCTCCTTCCGATTTTTTTGCTTAGCTTTTTTCTTTATGCTCCGTTGCTAAAGTTTTATTTTTTTCAGGATGATTTTTTTCATTTCCGCACAAGTGAGGCAAAGAATATAAAGGAAGTGCTTATGTTTTTTAGTGGAAAGAGTGATTTAATGTATTATCATCCAATTTCCATCCAGTTGTTTTATTTTTTAGCCAGGAAAGCTTTTGGCTTAAATCCATTTCCCTATCATTTATTTGGTTTGGGCTTACATTTTGTCAATATAATTCTAATATATATTTTGATTTCAAAATTGAATAGATATAAATCCAACTACTTCTCATTGATAACAGCCTTTTTTTATGGGGTGAGCGGCATTCATTTTATGGTTTTATCTTGGGTAGGAGCCTATCATTATCTTTTTGGCGCCTTTTTTTCTTTACTAAGCTTTATATTTTTTATTAATGGCGTGCAGAAAAATAGGAATATATATTATATCTCATCTTTTTTTGTTTTTATTCTGGCTCTTTTAAGCGAAGAATTATCTTTACCTATATTATTTTTATTGTTCTTATATCCAATATTTTTTCTCAAAAAAAAATTAAAATGGAGTTTTAAAAAATGGTTTATTTATTTACCGTTTTTAATCACGACTGGTAGCTACCTTTATTACCGGCTTTTAGTAATTACTCTTCCTATCCATATTCATGAAAGTTATCGTTTTTCTTTTGATTTTCGCGTCGTAATCAAAAGCTTTTTTTGGCAATTACTTTGGAGTTTAAATGTGCCAGAGGAGTTTAAGTATCAGATGATATCGTTTAGCAAACTCAACCCTAAGTTTGTTTCTGATTTTTATAGCCTTAACCAAAAAGTCTGGTGCTTTTTATTAATAAATATTTTCTTTGTTTATCTTTTTCCATTGTTTTTAGTCTTTCGACAAAAGTTGGCAAAGTTAAAGATTAGTTTTTATTTTAAAAGCTCCCTTTTTGGTCTGCTCTGGTTTATTTTAGGCCTCCTGCCGGCAATCTTTTTTCCTCTTCATCAGTATCCATATTTTTTAACAATCGCCAGCATTGGTTTTTATATGTTTTTCTTATCTCCTCTAGCTTGTTTGCTGGAAATATATAGAGGAAAGAGAAGTATTATTCTAGGTTTTTTATTATTGGTTTGTTCCTTTTGGGTTTATTCTTCATTTATAAACCTTCGCTTTACTGAAAGCATTCATTGGATTAGCGATCGGGCTAAAGCCAGTAAGACTTTTATTACTGCTTTAAAAGAGCAATTTCCCCAACCTGCTTTTGGTAGCACCATTGTCCTGCCGGTTGATACAAAAACCATAGAAGGAGAGATTTTAGTTAATGCTTTTATGAATAATGAAGTCAGTAATGTTCTCTATAGAGATTTAGGGGTGCGTCTACTTTATCAAGATTTTATTGTTCCCGATGAGTGTATAATGATTAGTGAAGAAATGAAATTAATCAGACCAGGAAATGAAGAGTATCAGCGTTTAAAGACAAAAAATGATTCGTGTTTAACCGACCATAAAATATTTTTCTTAAAGGTCCCAAAAGATTAAGTTATCGAGTCAAAATATGGAAGCCATAGAGATTCAGAGTTTTAAAAAACGCTCAGTTAGAAGCGTAGCCGTTCTTACTTCCAGAACCGTCTTATTGCAATTGATAAATTTCACCGGCTATTTTTTTATTACTGTTTTTCTAGGAAGGGCAGAGTTCGGCTTTTTTATTCTTGTTTCTGCCATCATTGACATTTTGGCCTATTTTTCTGATGTTGGTTTAGCCGCGGCTTTAATTCAAAAAAAGAAAAAGCCTACTTTAAAAGAAATTCGCTCTACTTTTACTATTCAAGAGACAATTGTAGTTTTTTTAATTTCTATTTTATTTTTATTTTCCTCTTTGATCAAAAGATTTTATCAACTTGATCAAGAAGGCGTAATTTTACTTTATAGTGTGGCCCTAGCTTTCTTATTGTCTTCCTTAAAGACGATTCCCAGCGTTTTACTGGAAAGAAAATTAAAGTTTAACAAGATCATTATTCCTCAATTTGCAGAGACAATTTCTTTTAATCTAATTGTAGTTTTATTAGCCTGGAAGGGTTGGGGGTTAAGGAGCTATACGGTGGCAGTTTTAGCCCGAGCCGTTCTGGGAACTTTAACGATGTACTTAATTGCTCCTTGGAATATTGGCTTGGACTTTTCTTTTAAAACTTTAAAAAAGCTTTTAAACTTTGGTGTGCCTTATCAGCTTAATAGCTTATTAGCGACGATAAAAGATAAGTTTATGATTTTGATTTTAGGAGGTATTATTGGGAGTGAAGGTTTAGCCTTAGTCGGTTGGGCGGAAAAATGGGCGACTATGCCTTTGCGTTATTTTCTTGATAATACTGTTAAAGTCGCTTTTCCTGCTTTTGCCCGGCTACAACATGACAAGGCGAGGTTGAAAATTGCCGTAGGAAAAAGCTTTTACTTTTTATCATTTTTAATTTTACCCAGCCTTGCCGGAATTGTTGTTATTGCTCAGCCGCTAGTTAACTTAATTCCTCGTTGGTCAAAATGGCAGCCAGCCTTAGCGGCCCTTTTTCTCTACTGCTTGGCCTCAGCAGGAGGATCTTTGGCCGTCTTTTTAACCACGCTTTTTAACGCCATTGGCAAGATTAGGACTACTTTTAAACTGATGATTTTTTGGACGATTTTAACTTGGGTTTTAACTCCGTTTCTAGCTTTTAAATTAGGCTTTTTAGGGGTGGCTTTGGCGACAGTTTTAGTTAATTTTAGTTCAATTGCAGCCCTTTTTATTCTGAAAAAATATCTTAAGGTAAATTTGTTTTCTCAAGTAATAGGTCCTTTATTAGCCTCAATTTTTATGCTGGCTTGCAGTCAAGGGCTTAAAAAATATTTAAGTCTCAACCTCTTTTCAGTATTCTTAATTGTTTTATTCGGTATTTTAATTTACACCAGCGTTATTGCTTTAATCAATAAAAGGAAGCTTACAGAAGAAATTAGATTTTTATTCCAGTCTTTAAAAGGGTAAATCGATGAAAGTTTCTATTATCATTCTTAACTTCAATGACCTCAAGAATACGCTTGAGTGTTTGCAAACAGTTAATCAAATTAAAAAGTTAAAAAGTTTACAAGTGAAAATTATTATTATTGATAATGGTTCAAAATATAATATCAAAAATAAAATATCCCGCCTACGTCGAGACTTCAGCGGGCAAGCAAAATTCAAACTTATTCAAAATAAAGAAAATCTTGGATTTGCTGAGGGTAATAATGTTGGCATTAAATATGCTTTAAAAAATGGAAGCGATTATGTTTTATTGTTAAATAATGACACTTTAGTTGATAAAAACCTTTTGATTCGATTAATTAAAGTAATAGAAGGTGACCAAAAAATTGGCATAGTTTCTCCAAAGATTTATTTTGCTCCGGGTTATGAGTTTCATAAAAGCAGATATAAATCAGAAGAAAGAGGTAAGGTGATTTGGTATGCTGGTGGCAAACTAGACCGGCAAAACACTTTAGCCAGCCACAGAGGGGTGGATGAAGTTGACTCGGGTCAATATAATCAAACGAGGGAAACAGATTTTGCTACCGGCTGTTGTATGTTAATAAGGAAAGATGTGTTTGATAAAGTCGGCTTTTTTGACCAGAATTACTTTTTATATTGGGAAGATATTGATTTTTGTCAACGGACTAAAAAAGCCGGTTTTAAAGTTATTTATCATCCTCAGGCCATTTTATGGCATAAAAATGCTTCTTCAAGCGGAGGCGCCGGAGAAAAAACCTCGGTTTATTATCAAACCAGAAACAGAATGCTTTTTGCTTTTAAATATGCCTCTTTAAAGGCAAAACTGGCGGTTTTAAAAGAGGGGATAGGTTATCTTTTTAAAGGCAGTCAATGGCAAAAAAAAGCAGTCAGTGATTTTTTCTTGTTAAGATTTGGACAGATTAAATTTGCTGAGGTTGCCTAGCTAAAAAATTTTTCTTCCAATCGCACGCGAATGCGTTTGGGATTTTGTAAAAGGAATGAATAAAAAAACTTTATTTTTATTAGTAATATTGCTTTTTAGTTTTATTCTTCGTTTTGCTTTTTTAAGTAAAATTCCGCCGGAATTAAACCGAGATGAAGTTTCCGTGGGCTTTAATGCTTATTCCATTTTAAAAACAGGCCGGGACGAACACGGCCGCGGGCCCTATCCTTTGGTTTTTCGAGCCTTTGGCGATAATAAAATTCCGGGATATATTTATATGGTAGTTCCTTTAATTAAGCTTTTTGGCCTTAATGCTTTTAGTGTTCGTTTTCCCGCTGCTTTTTTTGGCAGTTTAACGATTTTAGTATTTTACTTTTTTGTCAAAGAGATTTTTTCCACTATCGCAAGAAGGAATCCGATCCAGGATCGGTTTGCTCTTGACGATCCTGGATCGATAGGGTTATTGGCGGCGTTGTTATTAGCTATTTCCCCTTTTCATCTTCATTACAGCCGCCAGCAGTTTGAAACCACCGTGGCTTTATTCTTTAGTCTGATTGGTTTGGTTTTTTTATTAAAAGCCAGAAAAAAATTAAACTTGATTTTTATCGCTTTACCTTTATTTATCCTTTCTTTTTTCATTTATAATACGCCCTTATTTATTATTCTTCCTCTTGTGGTTTGGACTTTCTTGGTTTTCAAAAATGACTATTTTAAGAAACCAAAAAACAAACTGACGATTTTAATATTTGTGGTTTTATTAACCTCGGGTTGGTGTGGTTATTGGCAATTAGCTAAAGAAGGGAATCAAGGCCGAGCCACGACCACCATTTTTAACCAGGAGGAAGTGGCCAGAAGGGCTGAGAGCCAGATTTTTTTATTAAACAAAAAGGGGATACCGGTTTTTATAGCCAAAACATTTTATAACCAGTACATTTTATTAACTAAAGATTTTTTGAAGAATTATTTGGCCGCCTTTAATCCTCAATTTATTTTTTTCACCGGCGATAATAATTCTTGGCACAGCTTGGGAAATTTAAATTTCGGCAATATTTTAATTATTTTTTTCCCTTTTATTTTATTGGGCTTTTTAAAAGTGGTTAAAAATCCCAAACAAAGAGAGAACTTATTTATTTTAGGATATCTTTTGATTTCTGCTATCCCCAATGGTTTGACCATTGACTCCCCGATTTTAACTAGGCTCTTAAATTTTCATTTAGTTTTGATTTTGTTAGCGGCCTTAGGTTTAGAGCAATTTTGCCAATGGCAAATTAAGAGATTAAGGTATAAAAATATTATTTTGTCAGTGATTTTATTGTTTTCCACAATTAATTATTTATTAACCTACTTTATTATTTTTCCTCAGACTTTAGATCAATTTTGGCTGCCCGGCATCAAAGAAGTTTGTCAGCAAGTTAAGCAAGAAGAGAAAGATTATGACTTAATTATTTTTGATTCCAGGGTTGACGTCGGTTATATTTTCTTAGCCTTTTACTTACCTTTTGCGCCGGCAGATTTTCAAGAAAATAGCCA
>Ga0315545_1005379_pt1 | contig 10296 bp, 13 predicted proteins | sample SalMarSW160210MG_FD_203096 | JGI IMG/M metagenome (GOLD analysis project Ga0315545, IMG submission 203096) | Salt marsh sediment microbial communities from the Plum Island Ecosystem LTER, Massachusetts, United States - Salt Marsh Sediment SW1602-10 ...
ATAAGAGCTAAAGAAAGAATTATTATCCTCTTCATCTATGGCACCTCCTTTCTTTCAGTTTTATATGCATATAGCTGCTCCAAAGCAAGGGCAAGGCTGATGCCAAGCCATCGCCTTGAGTTGCGTTAGCTATACAGCTATTTTGCCTACAGCTTCTGGCTATAGGCTCATTCGCTCCGCTACCGGCAAAGTGCCAGTAGCGAACTGCTACTTACTAAGACCAGTGCTATTTCAGCCTCAGATGGCTGCTTTATTATGACTTTCCGTAACCAGGCAGCTCTGGGTCGGGTGCCGGCGGATTGCCGACGTTCTGCTGAGCGAAGAGGGTCTCGGTGAGGGTCAGGCAGTCGCCCTGCGCCCAGTTGGTAACACTGCCGTCCAGGTGGAAGCTCTGCACGAGGTACATATCCTCGCCGGCAGCCAGCGTGCCTAGATAGATGTAGGCGCCAGCCACGCCGGCAGTCGCAGGAGGTGTGAAGCTGCTACCTGCAGCGTTGGCAGTAATCAGAAAGCCATTGGACTCCTCAATAATCCATGCGTCGGCGCCGGCAGCAGGAACTATTACATCACCATTGACATCGATAGGGTCAGTGCCGGTTGTCCACATGTCGAAGTGGATGTACTCGTTGATGTTGCATTGCTCGGTGCCACCCTGTTCTTCATCCTCAGGCTCGGTGAGAGTACCGCCATTTGTGTCCGTCACCTCAATTTTCTTCCAGATGTCAAAGTCGTTCGTGCCGGCATTGGTGAGGTGAACCACCAGATAGCCGGTCTCGCACGGCTTCATGTCGTTCACATCGGCGTTATAGATCAATGCGCCACCACCAGTCACCTCCAGGTCGATGGTGCCGGCAGTGAAGGTGTCAACGGTGATGGTTTCGGTATCGGTGAAGTAAGCCAGGGTGCCGCCGACAACCAAGCCGATTATGAGCATTGCTGCAATTGTCAAACCAAGTATCTTTTTCACGTTTTTACTCCTTTCAATACTTGTTGGTCCCCTTTAAGGGTCCCTATTAGTCCCATCGGTCTTTTGTTCTAGGCATCACCTCCTTTTTCTGAACTACTTCTTCCGGCTCCGAACGTCGCCGTATCTCTTTGAATATGTCCCAGATAAGAAATGCCACCAGCGCTGCGGCGGGTAGAATTATCACCAGGAACCAGCCCAGCCTGGTACGGACGAAGTCGGCTAGATAGCCTATGTAGGGAATCTTGAACAGATAAACGCCTTGAACATCAGAAATGGTAACCGGCCACGGGTCGGGGTCTTCCGTAGCGTCACCCTTGGTTATCAGGGTTTCGTCTTCAACCGAGAGCACCCGGTGGGTGATAAGCTCTTCCCCGCGCTGATAGGTTACGATAGTACCCTCTTGGACCTCCCCGCCCATGGGGCCGGTGATTATCATATCCCCCATGTTGATGGCGGGTTTCATGCTCTCACTTCTCACCAGGCGTATATCGTAGTCGGGTGAGAGGTAAAGGAAGAGGAAACCAGAGATGATAATGGCTAGCACTACCGTGACTAGCCACATAAAAATTTTCATTTTTACAACACTAGGTCATTAGTAATAGGTAAATCGTACTTTAACTAGCTTACGACTGTCAAGAGCACTAATCCTGACATAAACCCACCTTACCCACCATGCGCGCTGGTCAATCGTCATAAAAAGTACTATACACCCTATGACTAGTGTCATCCCTCTAGAGTAATCCTACTACCGTCATCCTACTAAATAACCCTCAATTCCAAGACGATATAGCTATTCATACGGAGTTGAGACTATGCGACTATACTTATAAATGAAGATACTACGCATAATACTACCTGGAGTTATCATCATCGCCTTTCTCACCGTCATGGTGAGGGTGGCTGGGGATAATGCTATGGCCGCCATCGCCGCCATCCCGGTACCGAAAATGCCAGCCGAGAATACCTCCCTCAACAGCGTGGACATGGCCGAAGCGGGGCTTGAAGGCAACGCCATCGTTGCTCCCTTTGAGCCGTTTGTCCCTAACGACCCTTACGTTGAAAAGCAGTGGGCCTTGACCCATATCCAGATTGGTGAATTGTGGCAGACCACCACCAGCGGCTCGGAGATATTGGTGGCCATCCTGGATACCGGTATCGATAAGAGCCACGAGGACCTTAACGGCAAGGTGGTGGCGGAGGTTAATCTCACCAGCAGCCCTGTTGCCGATGACGTTTACGGGCACGGCACCCACGTCGCGGGCATTATCGCCGCTTACGGTGACAATGGCCTGGGCGTTATCGGCATCGCCCCGCAGAGCTGGCTGTTGAATGTTAAGGTGGCTGGGGATGATGGGCGTTGCCAGGCATCGGCGGTAGCCCAGGGTATTATCTGGGCGGTGGATAACGGGGCGTTGGTTATTAATGTAAGCATTGAGATCAAGGAGCCTTCGGTGGAGCTGGAAGCGGCGGTCAACTATGCCTGGGAGCACGGGGCTGTCATTATCGCCGCCGCCGGTAACGAAGGCAGCCAGACGCCGGTTTACCCCGCTTATTACGAGCACGTTATCGCCGTGGCGGCTACCGAGCCAGATGACACCCTGGCCTTGCTTTCCAACTACGGCGAGTGGGTGGATATGGCGGCCCCCGGCTTCGATATCTACTCGACTATGCCCGGTAACGACTACGGTTATAAGACGGGGACTTCCTTCGCTACCGCCTACGTCAGCGGCCTGGCGGCAATCCTCTTTGATACGCTGACCGATACTAACGGCAATGGCTACCTGAACGATGAGGTCCAGGCGGCGCTGGAGAACGGTTGCCAGCAGGTCAACGGTTTTGAGGTGGGCTACGGGCGGATAGACGCTGCCAGCATAGCGGCGTTTGTTATCTCCCCGAAAAGCTAAAACAATAGCCCCGGCTCTTCCCGAATATTAATAGGGCATCAATGCCTTTAGCGGTTGTTTTTGGCGTTGGTGCCCTTTCTTGGATGGCGATGGTTATAGCTGGGAGATAGGTAAAGTTAAGTTAAGTTATCTTGACATCCACCTTTTATCCTATTTATTATGTTAGCATTGTTTCGGGGTGGGGATGCCGCAGGCAAGATTTAGAGGATTTGAGGTAAGTGAATGCCAGCAGCCTTGTTTGTAACGCTGAATGTTGTTGACGCTTTCTTGACTAAAACGGCTATATCGGTGGGGGCGGTGGAATTTAATCCTATAATGGCAGCTGTCGGCAGCAGTATGCTGGCCAAGGGTGGCATAGCTTTAGCCGTGGCTTTTCTCCTTTATTACTTCCGACAGCAGAGGGCGTTGTGGCTGCTGAACATTGTCCTCTTCGGCGTCGTTTTGTGGAACCTATCCATCTGCTTTATCATGCACAGTATCCCGTCCGATTACACGCTGTTTGGCCTTCACTTCTTCGGTTGAATCCAGCTTCACTCCAGACTGTCAATCATCTCCTGCAGCTCCTGCCGGCTGGTCATGTCGGCGACGGTGTTCAGAAAGTCCTTGAGGGAGTCTATTTGCCCTCTCAGCTTTTTGAGCTCAAAGCCGATAGGGCTGACCGAGGTAGGCTCGTCGGCATAAGCCCCGTGGAAGGCGAAGTAGGCCTGGTTCAGCCTCCTTATATAATAGCCCATCGAGAGCAGGTATTGGCGCTTCTCTTCCATAAACTCCTCGGCCAGTTCGATTTCCCCCTCGGCTAGATATTCGTCGACGGCGAGCCTTATCTCCCGCATCTCCTTATTGAAATCGAAGCCGCCATCGGTGGGGGGTGGGGGGCTTTCGGCGTATTCGGGGTAGTATTTGGCCAGGACGAGAGCGCCGATTTCGGCGCTGACAATGCCCGCCAGCGTTTCGTTCATGGTGGCGATTTCATAGTCCCGGTATATGCCGGTCAGGTCAAGCACGTAGCGAAAACCGAGGGGCTTGAGCGCCAGGTACTGGTGAAGCCACTCCTCGGCGGCGGCTTCGATGGTAAAGTGCAGGCTGGCATCATCGAGGACGAGGGTGGGATAGAGCGCCCCCGCCCCGCCCAGCGTCACCACCAGCGAGGAGACACCCAGTGCGTCGGCTTTAGCTTCGATGCCCTCAATCTCCTCGAGGGTGAGGTTGCCGCGCAGGGCGATCTCCCGCATGCTCTCTATCCTGTCGCGGGGGGAAATGACCAGCAGGTAGGGCAGCTTGCTCATGATGAAGTTGACCGGCGGGAAGGTGAGCTCTAAGCCGATGCCTCCGTCCCAGGGGTTGAAGATGCCCTGCTCGTTTAAGATGTCCTCTATCTGGGCGGCGATTATCTGCTCCACGCTGCTGACCAGGGCTAGGCGCTGCTCCTCAAGCTTCTCCAGCTCGGCTTCGAGCACGGCGGTGTCGCCGGTATCATCAAAGTCAATCTGCCACTCCAGCACGTTTATCCGCCCGACCAGCTCGAAATAGTCCAGCACCGTTTCTGTCGGGCTTTCCAGGTCTTCGCCAGTGAGCCATTGCCTGGTCTCGTAGGCAAAAGCCCGGAACTCCCACTTGACGAAGTTGAAGCGGTAGGGCTTGACGATGTCATTGAGGTTCTTATCGAATTCGGAGATGGCACAGCCGCCGCCGAGCAGGCATATTACCAGCAGTATAATAATCAGTTTCAGCTTCAAGGCATCCTCCAATCGCTCTCTAAATTCTCCGTGCGCGGCTCTAGCCTTCAATGCTATAATAACCCTAATTATACCCCGATGTTAAGTTTTTAGAGAAGATGAAAGATTATTACAAAATTCTGGGCGTGCCCGAGAACGCCAGTCAGGCGGAGATAAAAAAGGCTTTTCGCAAGCTCGCTTTCCAGCACCACCCCGATACCAACCCCGGCAATGAGCATGAAGCTGCCGAACGCTTCAAGGAGATAAACGAGGCTTACGGCGTGCTCGGCGACGAGAACCGGAGGCGGCAGTACGACCTCGCCCGCCAGGGGCGGTTCGCCGGCGCCTATTCCCAGCAGGATATCTTCCGCCAGACATTCTCCAACCGCGCCATGTACGAGGAGCTGAGCCGAATGTTTGCTAAGGCCGGGCTCAGGTTTGACGCCGACTTCCTTAATAATATGTTCTTCGGGGGGAGGGGTTTCGTCTATCAATCCCGTCCCTACAATACCACCGTCTCCACCTACAAGCCGAGCTGGCTGGAGAGACAGCTCACCAAGGCGGCGGCTAAGATGAGCCTCTTCGCCCTTAAACGGCTCTTCGGCGTCGAGCCTCCGGTGGTGCTCGACAGGCACATCGAGCTTGAGATTACGTGGCAGGAGGCGGAGGGGGGAGGCGAAAAAGAGGTCACCTATAAGCGGAACGGGCGTAAGAAGAAGCTGGCGGTCAAGATTCCGGCGGGCATCAGGTCGGGGACTAAAATCAGGCTCAAGGGTATGGGTAACAAGAAGGGCAAGAGGTCGGGTGACCTCTACATCCACGTGAGAATCAAAAACTAGGGCTCTTCCTGACGATGTATTGACAATTTAAGCATTCAGTGCCAAAATGTGTAGTAATACTATATACTATACGGCAGCAAGGCAGTTCCATGAAGAGACAGTATGTCGAACAGTTGAAGAAGGGCATCACCGAGACGGCACTCCTCTATTTAATCAACGAAGTGCAGACCTATGGCTATAACATCATCAAGGAACTGGAGAAAAGGACTACGGGCTATCTCAAGCTCAAGGGGGGCACCATATATCCCGCCCTCCAGCGCCTGGAAGTCAAGGGACTGGTGGAGAGCTGGCGGCAGTTGACTACCAAGCGTCGTTCCCGGAGATACTACAGGATAACCGACGAGGGACGGGAGTTCCTGGCCAAGAGACTGGCGGAGTGGCAGGATTTTTCCCGGGTTGTCAGTGCGCTTATGGGCATAGGCGATAGTGCTAAAGCCGCATCCGCGGATGCGGCTTAATATTTATCCCACCGAAATTCTCTGGAGGTGACAGCCATGGCTAAGGTTGGTGTTGTTGCTGATACGGCGGCTTCTATCCCCGAAGACATGATTCAGAAATACGGGATTGTCATGGTTCCCCTGATAACTGTTTTCGAAGATAATAGCTACCGGGACGGAATAGACCTGAAAGAGGCGTCGCAGCTTTTCGACCTGGTCTATAAAGCGGATAAGTTCCCCAGCTCCTCGGCGCCGCCGCCGTCCGATTACCTCGATTCCTTTCGTAAGCTGGCTCAGGAGAAGGTGGAGGGTATTCTCTGCGTAACGATATCATCGGGTTTAAGCGCCTGCTTTGACGTCGCCACTCAGGCCAAGGAGATGGCCGAAAAAGAGCTGCCCGGTGTCAAGGTAGAGGTGTTAGATTCCAGGACGACGGTGGGCGGTTTCGGCATGATAGTGCTGGCGGCGGCCCGAGCCGCCGCCGAGGGTAAGGACCTGGCTCAGGTCGTCAAAGCCGCCAGCGAGGTTAAGGACAAGTTGAGCTGTATTCTCCTCTTCGAAACGCTTTCCTACCTGGCTAAGAGCGGGCGTATTGGCCGGGCCAATGCTTTGATGGGTACTATACTGAGCATAAAGCCTATTGCCGAGGTGCCGCCCTCGACGGGTATTGTGGAACCGGTGACCCGGGTCAGGACGCGGCCCAAGGCGCTAAAGTACCTTTTGGAGATAGTCCGACGCCGCTCGAAGCCCGGTGACAAGATTCATTTCCTGGTGGAGCACACCGTTACGGCGGAAGAAGCCGAGAAGCTGATCGAAATGCTCAACGAGGAATTCGATTGCGCCGAGGTGCTCAGCTGTGACACCCAGCCCGTGGCGGCGTTGAAGATAGGCCCCAAGAGTATCGGGCTGAGCTTCTATAGCGATAGCGCCGCCTGAATCTATCCCGAAATACGTTGGAGGTAGTCCATGATTAAGGTTGGCGTGGTTGTCGACAGCGGGGTTAGTATTCCTGAGGAACTAATAAATGAATACGGCATTGAAGTAGTGCCTCTGGTTACCGTGTTTGGCGACAAAATCTACCGTGACGGAATAGATTTAAAAACACCCAGCGAACTCTTCGACTTAATCAAAAAATCGGATAAGTTTCCCACCACATCAGCCCCATCTCCAACCGACTATCTGGAGAGCTATCGCCGCCTGAGCCAGAGGGCAGACAGCATTTTTTACGTTTCTATGTCATCGAAGTTGAGCGTGAGTTTTAACTCGGCGACCATGGCTAAGGAAATGGCCGAAAATGAGCTGCCTGATGTTAAGATAGAAGTGTTTGACTCAATGACCACGGTGGGGGCGGCGGGGTTTGTGGCCCTGGCGGCGGCTCGAGCCGGGGCTTCGGGTAAGGGTATGGCTCAGGTAGTTAAACTGGCTAAAGAGGTAAGGTCAAAAGTTACCATGATCTTTATCATGGATACCCTTTCCTACCTGGCCAAAAGCGGTCGCATTGGCAAGGCAGCCGCCTTAATGGGCAATGTGTTGAGTATAAAGCCCATTGTTGAAATCCCAACCTCCAGCGGGCGTGTGGAGCCGTTAACCAGGGTCAGGACTAAACCAAAAGCGGTAAAGCAGCTATTGGAGATAGTGGAACAGAGGGTGGGGACAGAAAAGCCGGTGCATATTATGGTTGAGCATACCGCTGTTCCCGAGGAGGCAGAAAGACTCAAGGAAACAGTTGCCCAACGGTTTAACTGTGCTGAGCTTCTCTTATGCGAGTTTAACCCTACCGGGGCGGTAACTATCGGGCCGGGTAACCTGGGCTTAAGCTTCTACCGCGATTAGCCTATATCAGCTTCGTTATTGTCAGCGTCGAGCAAGAGAAATTTTGTCTCACCGCCGCAGAACTCCTTGACTAAATCAGCCAGCTCTTCGGTTATGGCGCCGGCTTCGCCCTTGGCCACCGGGGGCAGGCAGTCCACGTTTATAGCCACATCAGTCGTCTCCGGCAGGAGCTTGGTATGGTCACCCTGCCGCCAGTTCCAGCGCCGACACATCACCCGGCTGTTATCGACATAGATTACCTCGCCCGCGGGCGGGTACTCCACTGTATCCGAGTTCAACGGGGTGAAGGGCTCGTCGCCCTTGGCTATGGTGAGGTGAAGGTCACCGTCGACCAGCTTCAGGTCGTCGCCGCCGCTGGGCACCATGTGTTTCAAAGAGAAATAGTTGAACAGCGCCACCAGCGTATTAATATAGGGTAGCTGGTCGCCCCGCCGCGCCCGCCGCGCCAGCGATTCGATGGAGCAGTAGAACTTGTTGGGGTTGGTGCCAAAATCAGAATAGGCCTGCCGCCAGTTGGCGATGCGGGGGTGGGTCTTAATCGCTTGAAGTGACTCGTCCTGAGTCGCCTTTGTTACCAACTCGCTCAACATCTCAATCAGCTTTTGTTTTTCGCCGTGGTTATCAACCCCTCGGGCGATGACCACCCCCCGAACATAGCCGGGGAACTTGGCAAAAACTTCCCTGGATACGATATCCTTCATCTCTTACCTCCTACATTCTGGCGGTAGCCCGGGCCAATTCCCAGGAGTATTCGTAGAGGTGCAGGCCCTTGCTCAAGGCTAAAATCTCGCCGTCCTCAACGCCAATCTCCCCCGCCATATATTCCTTTAAAAGCTGGATGGCGGCCAGGTTCGAGGGGAAGCCCGCCCAGAGGTCCCACGACCTGAAATAGACGACGAACTTGAGCTTGTTATCTCGGATTCTGGTATCTATGGCTCTCAGGCAGGGCGGGTCGTCCAGCGTAATGGACTCCTTGCTGCCCACGGCCATAAAGGCCTGGTTGGTGTCGTAGCCGTCTTTCTTGTACATCTCGATGACCCGGGGTATCTGCTCCTCCAGATACTGCCCGTAGGTGTACTGCTCACCCTTCCTTTTATGGGCGGTCATCAGGTAGGGCAGGTATTCTTCGATGTATTCCATGGAGGTGGGTGGGGGCACGCCCTGGGGAGTGGAGGGGACGAGGGGCCGGGTAGAAGGGTTCATAATCTGGACGGCGACGAAATCTAATTCCTTGCGGCGCTGACCCTTGTAGCTGCCTCGGTCAACCTTGTAGTCATAGCCCTCGGTCAGCGTCTTTCGCAGGCAGAGAAACCAGGCTTCGGAGAGGTCCCTGGCTTCGATTTGCGTAATCTTCAAATTGCGTCCTTCCTTATATCTCTAAACTCCTAAATTATTCCTTTAAGCGAGCTACTCTTTCATTACCTGAAATATCAGTGACAACAATGTTTATGTAGCAATGATTGCCGGCATAGCCGAAATGTCTAGTTACGACCTTATAGGACTTCGGCTCACCCCCGCTGGTTAGGGTAACGCTATCTCCTACGTTTGGAATAGGTACGGTTTTGCCATCGGGTGCTAGGATTTCCTCATCATTCAGTGCCTGGTCCATCGGTCTCAAGTCGTCCTTGCCTTTGTATTGAAATTGAATTATGTATTCCACTGTATACCTCCTTTACCCTTCCAGCTATCTAGTATTTTCTAGGTTAACTATAAAGCCCGCGTAAACTCGGGGCGGAGACGGGACATGTCTTTTGACTCTAAAACCTCGTCAATTAGCTTGAGCATCGCCGCCTTCTGCTGGGGTAACCTGGCCTTGATGGGCAAATAATTCGAAGCATGGTTGGCGGTGAAGAAGCAGTCGGTGAATTCGGCGTTCTCTATTATCATCTTGAGCTCGGCCAGGGACTGAAAAGGGGTGATGAGCTTGAACCGGCCTGCTTCCCAGTCCTGGTGGAGGGGGGTACCGGGGACGAGCATGACGGTCAGGGCGCCGGCGAAATCGGGGTCGATATCGGTTAGTATTTTAGCGGTACCTAGGGCGTGTTTCTGGCTGCCCTCAGGTCCTCCCAGCCCCAGTATCACCGTAACCGAGAGAGTAATCCCCGCTTGCTTTATCTTCCTGCCCGCCTCCACTATCTGGTCGTAGGTTGCCCCCTTGTTAATCTTTTTGAGCAGCTCTTCGTCTCCGGTCTCCACGCCCAGATAGGCAATCTTGAGCCCGAGCTTATGCAGCTCCTTGAGCTCGTCAACGCTCTTTATCAGGGCGGCCTGGGGGGTGGTGTAGGAGCCGATTCTTTCCAGGTTGGGGAACTTCTCCTTGAGGTATTTCAATACCTTAACCAGTAGTCGCTGGGGGGCGATAAGAGCATCGCCGTTCTCCAGGAATACCCGCCGCAGGCTCCAGCTGTAGTTTTTAGCCGCCCTGTCGATATCCCGCTTGATATCCTCCAGGGGCCTGATGCGGAACTTGATATCGGTGTAGGTGCCACAGAAGGTGCACTTGTTGTGGGAGCAGCCGATGGTTACCGGCAGCAGCAGGCTGTTGGCTTCGCTGGGGGGTCTTACTATGACTTGTTCGTATGTCATCTAAAGACTTACCTT
>Ga0315545_1005382_pt1 | contig 10292 bp, 9 predicted proteins | sample SalMarSW160210MG_FD_203096 | JGI IMG/M metagenome (GOLD analysis project Ga0315545, IMG submission 203096) | Salt marsh sediment microbial communities from the Plum Island Ecosystem LTER, Massachusetts, United States - Salt Marsh Sediment SW1602-10 ...
TTACACTACAAATTTAGGTGAGATTTAAGGAGGGTTAAGTTGCTAACCCCTTGTAAAACAAGAAGATCGTTTTTCAAAGAACAAGTCCAAGGCCAATTTCCCCCCTTTGACTGTCAAACTTGGGTCAAGAATAACAATTCCTCAATTTAACGGGCTCTTAGGTGTAACTTACGTTGGTTCATTTGAAATGGGGATCACCTTTGTACTCTGGCTTAAGGCCTTAAAACTTTCAAAAACGACAGCAAAAGTAAGTAACTTGATATTTTTAGCTCCATTTATATCACTGATCCCTATTCGTTTTATACTTGGGGAAAAGATATTATCTTCAACAATAATAGGGTTGAGCTGCATTGTAACTGGTATAATAATACAACAATATAACGGCCGTCCCCGTCCAACTCCTCGGAACCCTTGAAGATTTCCCCATCCTCACTGCGCTGGAAATGTATAACACTTTCTAAAGGGCTCAATCAAGCAAGAAATCTCTCCTTTTCCTAAGAGTGACTGAATTTTTGGGACTAAGGCCAATTGGCTGAGATACAGACAAGCTGAGGAATAGGGGATTTGAGGAACGTGTCTGGATTCCTATTGCTGGTCTGAACCAGGACCACAGGAAATTCAGACACCATGCCCTCGCCCTTAAGGGTAGGGAAAACATCGTCCCTATCGTCCAACTCTTTGTTTTCAAATAATTTGCGTAGGACGATATGTGGGACGGTATTCTCTCAATGTTGTCACAGGTATCGTCTCAGTGTGCTTTGTCAAAAAGTTGTTGACAAGGGGAGATTGATTTATTATATTGTCACATTAGAACAGAAGGTCCATCTTTGATTCCGTAACGTGTGAGGCTTTGCAAGGATTCCGATAAAGGTAAACCCTGAGTAATTGGGGGGCACAAAGCCACAGGTCATATCGGGAACCTGGATATGAAATAGCGCTCTGATTTATGACAGCCGGGCTGCCGAAGGATCAATTTAAGGCAGGGCCGGCTTTTCTTTTTGGCAGCTTACACCAAGGCTCAAGGTGATGAGAAGATTTACTGAGAAGCCAAAGTGTAGATACCGTCCGGGCGATACACAATTAACAAGGCCCATAGCGTCAGTATGGATCGTCTTGTCGAACAGGACATAGGACCTGTAAGTCGAAGGCACAATCGGATACTCTGTTAATGGTAGGGAATGCGGTTGTACCTTTTTCGTTTGCAGGTTAGGGCAATCATGAAGAGCGGAAGCGAAGCGAGTAGGAAGGGTATTGCAATACTGTCGGATGTAAACAAGTAATATGGGAAAAGAAAGGAGGGCCTATGGAATTTAAAACAGACCTTTAAGGATTTCCCATGAACACAAGGAAGGGGGGTGATAAATGACTAAACATCAGGCTCATCTGGGAAGTTAGGTGAAATGGCTAAGGGCTTATCTCTGGGGCACATTCAATAAACCACAAGATGTCAGGCAAGGCAGGTATTCGTATAAATGTCCATAACTCTCTTCACCTAAATCCCTATATGAGCCAAACATCAAGTAAACATCAAGCCATTACTTTTAGGAGGCAGAAAAGATGAAACGGGAAATAATAGGTATTTTAGTTTGTTCCCTGTTGATTGCTACTGCTTTTTTATTAGCAGCAGGGACTGGGAACACTCGGCTGGTAGATAGGAGCAACCCAGCCCATCCGACGGACCGGGGACCTGGGGACAGCGACAATCTGAATATTCACCGCGATCTTACCCTATCCAGTCACGGTAGCAAGAATGTGAATATTCACCGTGGCGGAAGTACTGGCTCTAAAGATGCAATTATCTGGGACAACGGTGGCCCGACCACTCCTTACAACGTGTATTCGTCACAGTTGGATACATGCTATCCGTTCGTCTCACAGGTTGCCGACGACTTCATCTTCGACGAGGATATGAGTGTGACAGACGTCCACTGGTGGGGCCGTTTCTGGAATGGGCCCCCTGATTCAGTAGATCCCCTCAATTTCCGCATCTACTTCTACGCGGATGACGGTACTGGTAATGCACCCACCGGTGGTGGAATGCCTGATCCTGCGCCCACTGCATTGGCGTATTACTACTTCCCAAGAGTCTCAGGCTTACCGTTGGATGCTAACGGATTCTATGAGTACGATGTGAATCTATCCCCACCTTTCTCTGCTGCCGCGAATGTGAAGTACTGGATTGCCATTCAGGCGGATTTCTGTTTCGAACCACAGTGGGGTTGGGCGGCTACAGGCGGGATCCAGCTACATTCAGCGGTACAGGGTATGCCGCTGATTGACACTGACTTTTGGACTACCATTGACCCGATGAGTGACGTGGCGTTTTATCTGACCGGCAAACCCGAAGAGGAACCTTGGCCTAACCACAAGATGCATTTCCCGCAACTGCCGGATTTGGAAGGTTGGGATGTGAATGCGACCTATCCCAAGATCCTGGCTGATGACTGGCAGTGTTCACAAAGTGGTTCGGTTGAGGACATCCACTTCTGGGGCTCCTGGAAGGACTTAGACGGCGCGCCCTGGACCGACGACTTTCCCCCTTGGGGGCATATGCCATATTTCTCGCTCAGCATCCACCGCAATATCCCTGCAGATTTTGATACTCCCTGGAGCAGGCCGGGCGAACTGTTGTGGGAGTGGGAAGGGGAGATCCCAGGCATACCGTACGAGCCGCCCGCCATAGAGCATTGGTTCGATCCTAACACTGGAGAGTACTTCTGTAACGACCACATCCCCTACTGGCGGTACGACTTCTTCTTTGACGAAGCCTATCCGCCAGCAGATTCATTCTACCAGGATAAGGATTCCATCTACTGGTTGAACATCACCTATTTCCCCTATGAGCCGGAGCCGCCATGCCAGTGGGGTTGGAAGAGTTCACGGGATCACTTTATGGATGATGCGGCGTATACCGACGATGATCCTTTTCCACCTTGGTATCCAATGATCGAGCCGCCAAGATGTAACTGGTTTGACGTGTATTTCGACTCGCTGGGTGAACCTGAGGATATGCAGTCGACTAATTACTACGGCAGCGGATGGTACAAATATGAGTACTGGTGGAATATGTGGTTCTACGATAACCCGTTCACTTACGAGCGACCGAAATACATCTCGCTTGATTTCTATATTGACCCAGTGGGGCCTGAGCCCTTTGCCCAGTTTGCTATTAACTGGTCAACCGACCTATGGTCGCTGGAGGGGGTGCCTGGCAGACCACCTCTTCCTGGGGAAGACGAGGAGCTCTACATTGGGCGTCAGAACTTTGAGGTGTTCCCGGGATGGAACTACATTGGTTATGAAATTCCCTACTACAATCCGGAGTGGGTTTCCATCGATTTTGTAGCCCAGGACGTCATAATCAATGGTTGGATCTGGCACGAATGCAACCCGACATCGATGGATCTGGCGTTTGTGATCACCGGAGGCGAAGAGCGGGCCAAATTCATCCGTGGTGACTATGACGCCAATGGGGTGTTGGCCATGCCGGATGCCCTTGGGCTTCTGCTCTATAAATATCATCAACCTGGTGGGGTCGCTCCTCCCTGTGAGGATGCTGGTGATTACGATGATAGCGGAGAATTGGCCATGCCAGACGCTCTGGCCCTTCTGCTCTACAAGTATCATCAGCCTGGTGGGGTTCCACCACCACCACCGTATCCTGACTGTGGGATAGATCCTACGGATGACGGTCTTGGGTGTGATAGTTATCCTCCCTGTGGAACTAAGGTTGCCAAACCCCTCATTTCTTCTGCTTCGGCAAGTGTAGAGAATGCCTCCAATGTGGTCAAGGTAGGAGAGGGTTATCTGGCTGAGGATGGCTTAGTGATAGTTCCTGTAGAGCTGACCAACGAGGCTGAGCTGAGAGGGTTTGAGTTTACGGTCAACTTTGATCCTGCCCTTCTCACTGCAACGAAAGCAGGCGGTGGCGATGGTTATGACTTCTTTGCACCTTGGATAGACAATGAGGCAGGGAAGGTCACCATTGCCTGTGTTCCTGATCTAAGTATGCACAAACCATTTACACCTGGTCAGAGAGTAGTGGCCGAGATAAGCTTCCAGCCCAAGGGTAATGCTAGCTTGAGCCTATCTGATGTAGCTTTGTATGGATTGAGGGCTGAGGTAGTAGATGCTCTGTGGATTGATGGCACAGTGAAGGCTGGGATTGGACTACCCATGCAGTTCGCCCTGCAACAAAACTACCCCAATCCATTCAACGCTATCACTGAAATCAAGTACGCTTTGCCGAAGGACTGCTTGGTGAGGCTGGAGGTCTACAATGTTGTAGGTCAGCGGGTGGCCACGCTCGTTGATGCAAAGCAAAAAGCTGGATACAGGATTGCCAAATGGGATGCGAATTCCCTTTCCAGCGGCATCTACTTCTACAGGCTTCAGGCAGGGGACTTCATGCAGACGAGGAAGATGGTGCTGCTGAAGTAGGCTGAATGGGCAGCACCAAGAACATGCGAAGGGAGGAGAGAATGGGCTCCTCCCTTCTTTGGTTTAGCTCCTCCAGAAGTAGAGGGCTTACGTCCAGATTGCGGCCAGAACTTCCTTGACGGAGGGCTTCAGGATGTTTATATTGATGAGTAGGAGGATTTGAATTGTGCTAGAACCTGCTCCAAATCGGGCAGGTCTTGCTTGGCAGTTTTAGTAGATTAGACGAGGGGCTTCGGAGGCTCCAGATAGGTTAACCTCCGAGGTCCCCTGGTCTAAGGTGGTAAAGATAAAGCCTTTATAAAAGGGAGTCAAATAAAGTGAGAGAGTTGGCAGGCCTTTGGGGTGGGTTTCTTCTTATTTTTGGTATCGTTTTTGGTATCTTTTTGAGTATTCTCTGGATACTCCTTCCATTTGCGGTATTCGGGATTAAGAGGAGATTGGACTGTGTTATTCTGCTGCTGGAAGAACAGAATAAGAAGTCTGGGAAGATGGTGGTAGAGGAGGCGCTTGTTCATAGTCAGCCCCGAAAAGACTTGCGTAAAAAAAGAGTTGCATATGAGAAAAGCAGTAGAAAGGAGGTAAGATAAAGATGAAAAGGGGAATTGTAACAATAATAGTAGCGCTTATCGTATTAGTCATTATTATGGGCTGTGCCAAAGAAGAAGAACCCAAAATATCAGAAACTGAATCTGAAACTGAGATATCTAAAAAAACAAAACAACAGTTTATCGCTTATGAAGTGCTTCGGTTATGGACTCCACAGAGAGATGGAATTGGGATGATAATTTTGGTATCTGAAGAGGCTACCAAGGAAGAAGTTTTAGCATTTGCTCAACATCTTAAAGCCAAAAATATATCAAAGGAATGGATCTGGATAGATATATTCGATTCAAAAGAAGCATATCTACACCGAGATGACCCCAATTATCCAGAGAAGACATATTCTAAACATTGGCTTGTCCAAATATTTCAAAATCGGAAAACAGGTGAAGACAGGATAGATTGGATAGCTGAAGGACGAGAGCACTAAAAGATAATTGGGGAATTCTTATAAAGGGAAATGAGAGAGATGAAAAAGTTTATTTTAATAGTTTTGGCAGTTGCACCGATTATCATTTCTGGTTGTAGCAGCAAGGAAGGACAGCAAAAGGCAATAGAAGCCAAACAAGAGGTTAAAACATCGATCGAAAAGGTAAAGTCATCAAAACCTCCCACGATTAAATATCGTGAATTTGTTGTAATTGACGAACTTGGTTCTGCTCGCGTTTTAGGCTATCCGCCTGATGGCCGTCTGATAAGAAGAATTCCAGCTTTAACAAAAACCGAGATTCTTGGGAAAAAGGAATGTAGAACTGGAATAGCGACACAGACTTGGTATAAGATCAAGATTAATGGTAAAACGGGGTGGATCAGTCAATATGTGACGACAGGTGATATTATTAAGGAGCCGGTCGGGGGCGGATCTGCAGTGATTGAACGTGCACCTTACGCCGACGACCCGCTAGGTAGATGAATAATCGTGTAGACGATCGATAGGATGTTCGTCGGAACTTTCCGTAAAATGATCCTCTACTACTACACCTACCTTCTCCCTTCTGGCCTCTGGCAGAGCACAGCCATCTCAGAGAGCAGAGAAGAGGCCGAGGACGTGGCTTCCTTCCACGCATAGGGGAGGCTTTAGGCAATTCGTGACACCTGGGTAAGGATGGTTTAAGGAAACATTAAAATCACTGGCAGCAGCAGATGTAAGCTTTGGAATGGCGTTTGAATCTTCCGTTGTTATGCTGCCAGCGCAACGGGAGGTTTGGACGCCATTTTCGTTTAATAAGGAGGTATTGTCACAGGAGATTTTATGATTAGGCTTCTAAAGTTATTGCTTGTGATAGTTTGTTTGTGCTATTCACCTGTCTGGGGCAGCGATACCCTCTACATCCACTATCTTGATGTGGGGCAAGGTGATGCTACTTTAGTTGTTTCCCCTACGGGGGAGATTATGCTGGTAGATGCTGGCTACAATGGAAAGGGAGAGAGTAAGATCTTGCCTTTCTTAGAGGATCGCAGCATAACCAGCTTAGACTATATCGTAGCTACCCACTACCACGCTGATCATATTGGAGGGATTGATGAGGTTATAGATGGGTTAAGCATTGACTCTGTGGGAATTGTCTATGATAGAGGGTGGTCTTACACCACCCAAACCTACACGGACTATGCCAATGTGGTTCAAAGCATAAGGACTACAATCCAGGATAGCCAGGTTATTGATCTTGGTGGAGGGGTTGAGGTTACCTGTGTGGCTGTGAATGGCAATGCGGTATTGGATAACCCCTTTACAGATCCTCCGCATGATGAAAATGACCTCTGTGTGGCCTTAAAGCTTGACTATCAAGGGTTTGCTTTCTTTGTGGCTGGGGATCTATCCGGTAAAAATACTGATTATTACACCGATATCGAAACCTCGGTAGCCCCAGAGGTGGGTAGAATAGAGGTTCTGCAGGTTGACCACCACGGAAGCAATAACAACACTAATCAATGCTTTCTTGACTCATTACAGCCCCAGGTGGCTATCATCTCAGTGGGAGATAATCCCTATGGACACCCTCATCCAGAGGTGATCGAGAGACTGGAGGCCGTTCCCAGCGTTATCTACCAGACGGAAGATGGAGATGGGAATGTTGTGGACGGGGACATCACCATCAAAGTATGTTCCGATAGCTTTTGGGTGAATGGCGATGGGTATGCTACCTCTGTGGGAGTAGAGGAAGATGAACAGACAGGGGTAATCCCCAAGGGATTTGGGCTTTTGCAGAACTATCCGAATCCGTTTAATTCCTCCACCACTATTTGCTACACTATCCCAGATAGAGATAGAGAGGGGAGACCGCATCGCACCACCCTCAAAGTCTACAACATTTTGGGGCAAGAGGTAGGGGCGCTGGTAGGCGAAAAACAATCTGCTGGTTATTATCAGGTGTTATGGAATGGGAGGGACAATTCTGGCAAAGATATCTCCAGCGGGATCTATTTCTACCGGCTTCAGGTAGGTGATTTTGTGCAGACGAGGAAGATGGTGGTGCTGAAGTAAGCCCAAAAGGCTGAGCAGAGGATTTACAGAACAAGGGAGAAGGCAGTAAATAAAGGAAGAGTGAACGGGTATATTTTTGTCCTCTTGAAACAGGAAGAAAGGAGGAATTAACAATGGCTCGATTTTTCTCGGTAATCGCAATCCTTACCTTCGGTTCTGTTGTTCTTGCCGGAGGACTGACGACAAAGGCACAATGCGTGGATTCAGTGATTGTTAAGAACACTTGGGCCTCTATCGGTTCAATTGATGTGGCTGTCCCAGTTTATGCTCATCTTTGCACTTCAGATACTATAACAATTTTTACTTTTGCCCTCCAGTATGACACAAGCTTTCTAAAAGCCACCGACATAATCTATGAAGTGCATGACTCTGCTGTTCCAACCTTTTACGATTTATACCCAAACCCTGCAAAAGAAATGCGTTCTATGGATCCGGGTGGTTATATTGCGTATGTAGTGATCTTCGATTTTTCTGCGGATAGTGGAATTATTGGCCCTCCAGAAGGCAGATATTCTATGTTTAGTCTACTTTTCGATGTTGTTGCCCGGGAGACCGGAACAACTTTACTGGATGTGACAGCCTCCGCTTTAGGCGATAAGACGCCAGTGCTAGTGGATGGCATTTTCAATGTCACGCTATCCAGAGTTGAGGGATCCTTTCAGCCCCACACCGATCCAAAGTTACTTGCTTTGTGTCAGAACTATCCCAACCCATTTAACCCGACTACTGAGATAAGATATGTCCTACCAAGGGATTGTAAGGTCAGACTGGATGTTCACAATGTGGCAGGCCAGAAGGTGGCAACCCTGGTTGATGGAAAGCAGAAAGCCGGATACAAGACGGCCAGGTGGGATGCGGGTTCCTTCTCCAGCGGCATCTACTTCTACAGGCTTCAGGCAGGTGGTTTTGTGCAGACGAGGAAGATGGTTCTAATCAGATAGAGATAGAGACGAGAGACCGCCCAACCCTGAGATGGGCTCGCAGATTGCAGTTAGCAGCCATAAAGGGGGGAGTGAATGGGCTCCTCCCTTTTTTCTTGATTCCTCCGGAGACTGAGGGCTTAGGGGTTTCGGCCAGGATTGGCTCTAAAACTTCCTTGACGGAGGGCTTCAGGATGGTTATATTGATGAGTGGGAGGATTTGAACTGTGGTAGAACCTGCTCCAAATCGGGCGGGTCTTGCTTGACAGTTTTACCAGCTTAGACTAAGGGGCTTCGGGGGTAAGGGCGTATTGCCCATCCTCCAAGCTAACCTCCGAGGCTCCCTGGTCAAGGGTGTTAAAGATAAAACCTTTGTGAAAGGGGGTGAGATAGAGTGAGAAAGTTTTTGGTTTTATTTCTTATTGGCCTTTTTAGTCTATGCTTTATAGGCTGCTCGACGGAAAATTCTGATCCTGAAGTTGCCCGGACGAGTGCTCAAACAGAAGCTCCGGTAGCTGCCCAGAAAACTCAGAAGAGAGCGCAACAAACACGGAGTTCAACAGCAAAATCGGTCAAAAAGCCACCCTTACCTGCGGCAGAGATTCTTAATTGGTCTTGGGAGTATGAAACATTAGGGGAAAACTGTTTCATAAATTGGAGAGCAGAAGTGCAAAATAATTGCTCAAAAACAAAAGCTGTTGAAGTAAAAGTCTCTTTTTACGATAGCTCTGGAAGGGTCCTTGCTTTCCACACAAGGGGGGTTTGGAGTAAGGTCCCCCCTCACGGGACTGACACAATCGGAGGTGGGATGAATTATTCCTGCAGCAAGCCTAAACCGACGTCTGCAAAGGCCCGCATTTTAGATGTTTCTGATCCTCTTTAAGATTTACAGAAAATAACGGTCGGCAGGGAGTCTGCGAAGTTGAAAAGAAAGGGGGTGAGATGAGAAAAATTTCTATTCTTATTTCTATTTTAATAATATCCTTTTTGCTTTCTTGCACTAAAAGGATAACAGAATCAAAAGTCACTGATGGGTTTGGGGTAATATCAGGCAAAGCTTTATTGGCTGATACCACCGATCATCGGTCAATAGAGATAAAGATTGCCCCCGACAATCAGATTTATTCCACAATTGAAACAAACCCAGATTCAAATGGATATTATAGTATTTCGGATCTCCCAGTTGGAACTTATACAGTAAAAGCCTGTAAATATACTTACATTCCCTTTGAGCAAAATGACATTCCTGCTGAATATAGGAAAACTACTGAAGTGGATATGGTTTTAAATAGAGCAGTCCCCGAGCTAATATTTGATTACTTTGATGCTAAACTATATTACTTTATGGATGAGGGCTGGAACTCTATGTATTGCAATTATTGCGATTACGAAGTAATATTTCATTTCGAAAACTATGACGGAGCGTTGATTGAATTCGATATCCGTTACCCTCGTGGGGGTCATGGAAGTGGTTGCCTCCCTCATTTTCTAAAGGCGGGACAGTTAGATACTTTGGTTTCCAGGTCTGGAGGCTGTAGTTCGAATCCCGAAGGGCAGTTACCTCCAGATACGACGGTGAGTGTGGAAGCCCGCATTGGAGGAGTATTCCTAATTCACGAAAAGTTTGACACAACAGGAGCGATTCCCTTTGAAACCTCAACATATGATACTGTTACTGTAATAGATGGGCCTCCGCCCAAATTGTAAGACAATGACCCTCTATGTGCTGTTTCACAGAAACCTGGACAAAATAGGGGAAGAAAATGTTGCGGTTCCTCTTAGTTGGTAGTATAATTCCGATTAAGGTGAGGGATCTGCGGCGTGGTATAAGGCATCCTCGGCATGGT
>Ga0315545_1005383_pt1 | contig 10292 bp, 8 predicted proteins | sample SalMarSW160210MG_FD_203096 | JGI IMG/M metagenome (GOLD analysis project Ga0315545, IMG submission 203096) | Salt marsh sediment microbial communities from the Plum Island Ecosystem LTER, Massachusetts, United States - Salt Marsh Sediment SW1602-10 ...
CCTGCCAGAGGTCGTGTAGGGGCGGTGCTTGCCCCGCCCTTCGAATGCGATCATCGCCCGCCGTGTGGCCACGTCATCGCCCGGCTTCAGCCGAGGCGATGCAAGCAGCTATCATTGTCCTAACCCCCGAATTCATTCGGGGGATTCCGGCCAGCCGGACACACCACCTCCATCCTCCTCAGATGAGGATTCCGGGGAGGGAGGGAGGGAGGAGGCGTCTGAGCCTTCTCAGGTCACCCGAATGAATTCGGGTGTTAATACAATGAGGACCATGAACATCATCGCGTTGAAACGCGGTGATTCGCAGGACCGTAATGGCCGCCGCTCATATAAGATGAGCACTCGACCGGGCGAATCCGATATGCTCGATCCTCTCCCCTTTTCGCCCTTTCGCCTCTTCGCCTTTTCGCCTGTCTGGCCGACGGACAACTGCCAGCGGACAACTGCCAACCGCCAACGGCCTACGGGATAGGATAATGGTAGCCCATATCGACCGTGCCGGTGTCGGGTGTGCCATCCGCCTGCGTTGTGCGGTCCGGTCCGAAAGGGACAGCGTCCAGTGGCGATCTGCTCCCAGCATCAACGGAGGGGGGCGTTGGCTACTCAATACTTCCCTGCCGCGGCCCGCTCACAGGCGATATGCAGGGGAGTCAAGCCAGACGCGGCCTGCTGCTTAGAGGCTTTGATTGCTGTATGGCATTTTGCTAATGTCCTATGAGGTTATGACACGCCGAAACTGAAATCGGGGCATGGCTAATAGGACGCACGAGGACTAATGCAGAAGAGACAAGTCGCCACATTCGGTTCCCTAGTCGCATGCGATCAGCAGATGGTTGAAGCATTCGAATTGGCTCATAAGGCTTCAGGCACAAACGTGCCAGTGCTGCTGCAAGGAGAGAGTGGGACGGGGAAACAGGCATTGGCGTTTGCCATTCATGCAGAAAGCTCTCTCAAGGACACACCGTTTCATGTTATGGGATCCTCCGCTGAAGCCCCGACAGCCCTGGAATCGGTGTTCGTTGGGCCCAAGCCCATTCTTGTAGTGAGTTACGGGCATGAGGCCAGAAGTGAGCTCAGACTGGAGAAGACTGGGACGCTATACATTGATGAAGTTACACTTCTGAACGCGACTGCTCAGTTCGGCCTGTTGAGTCTCCTGGACGAGCTTCGGCATTCCTCGTCTAGAATTGGGAGCGAGACCCAATCACGATTTCGTGTGATCGCATCGACGAACACGGAAATCCAGAAGTCCTGCAAAGAGGGCCTGGTCAGGCTCGATCTCTTCTATGCTATGAGCGTGATACACATCACGTTGCCGCCTCTCCGAGAAAGGCTCGACGATATCGTTTTATTAGCCGAGCGTTTCCTACAGGTGGCTCTACAGAAGCATAACAAGCGCCACAGGACGTTTTCGTGGAAGTGCGTGAGCGAGATGGGCAGATATGGTTGGCCAGGGAATTTGGATGAACTGAGGAACAAAGTTGAGAGGGCGGTAATTCTGTCATCAGGAAACGAGATAGGCCATCAAGATATTGGTTTGCCATCCTTGGCTCAGAAAACCGGGATTAAACTCTATGACAGGAAGCTCAATCTGGAAAAACAAAATCTTCAGGCCGCTTTGGGGGCTTCTGAAGGCAACGTTGCATGGGCAGCAAGGACTGTGGGTCTGTCTAGACAGAACTTCTACAGGCTGGTGAAGAAACACAGTATATCAATCAGCGACTTCCGAAAATAGAACCCAACTGATCTTGACAACCGACTTCCACAATTGATGAAGCGCTCGTCTGCTGCTGGTGATCGAAACGCAGCAATACTGAAAATGCAACCGAAATCGGAGCGTAGCCTGGCTAGACGGGAGATTCCGACGATTGGATCCACTGGATGAAGGGGAGAATCCATTGCACGCGGTTGCCTCCCAGATGGCGTTGTGTCATAAACGCTAGGTAAAAGGGCGGTTCGTCAGGCATGTGTAGGGCGCGGTGCTTGCCCCGCCCTGACGGAAGAGGGTGCAGTTCGCCGCGCGGCGAACAGCCCTACGAGGATGATCGATGCTAAAGTTTGAGATTGAGGCGCGAGCTGAGAGGAGCGCGGCCAGGGTCGGGAGGCTCACGGTCAACGGGCGGACGGTTGAGACGCCGGTGTTCTTTCCTGTTGGGACGCAGGGGACCGTAAAAGGCGTTGCGCAGAAAGAGCTCATCGCACACGGGGTGCAGGGGATGCTCTGCAACCTTTATCATCTATATCTCCGGCCTGGGATTGACGTGGTTGAGGCGGCGGGCGGGCTGCACAGGTTCATCAACTGGGACCGTCTGATAATAACCGACAGCGGCGGCTTTCAGGTCTATAGCCTAAAAAGCCTGCGGAAGATCGAACCTGAGGGCGTCCATTTCGTCTCTCATCTCGACGGCTCATCACACCTCTTCACGCCCGAGAACGTGATCAAGATGCAGATGAGGCTTGGCGCCGACATAGCGATGGTCCTGGACGAGTGTGTGGAGTATCCGACGACGTTCGACTACGCCCGCAGCTCGATGAACCTGACGCTTGAGTGGGCAAAGCGGTCGGCAAAATGGCTCGGTCAAGGGACCGCGATCTTCGGGATCGTCCAGGGCGCGACGTTCCCCGAACTTCGGGTCGAATGCGCAAGGCGTTTGACTGAGCTGGCTTTTGACGGCTACGCCATCGGCGGGCTGGCGGTTGGCGAGGCGAAGGACACGATGTTCGAGATGGTTGACGTATGCACACGAGAACTGCCGCCTGATAAGCCGCGGTATTTGATGGGCGTGGGCTTCGGAGTTGACATTGCCAAGGCGGTCGCATGCGGTGTGGACATCTTCGACTGCGTGATGCCGACGCGGAATGCGCGAAACGGGACGCTGTTCACAGAAAGCGGCAGACTCGTGATAAAGAACACGCAGTATTCGCAGGATAACAGGCCCATCGAGGAGGGCTGCGACTGCTACACGTGCAGGAACTTCAGCAGGTCATATCTGCGGCATCTTCACATTTCGGGAGAACTTCTCTCGCCGATGTTGAATAGTATCCACAACATTCGGTATTATACGAGATTGATGTCCCGGGTTCGGGATGCAATACGAGATGGCCAGTTTGAGGAATTCGTGGCCGAACTTCAGGCCAAACAGGCGGAGGAGAATGACATTGTTTAAGTCATCAGCGCAAGCTGCGCGTGTAAATAAGGGCAGCACGAAAGGGTTCTTCCGAACGTTGTCAATTGCGTCAGTCGTGGCGTTGCTTGAATCGTCGGCGTATGCGATGGCGCCGGGGGGCGAGGGCGGCGAAGGAGGAGGCGGCATGGTGGGGATGTTGCCGCTCCTTGCCATCGTCGCGATCATGTATTTCCTGCTCATCAGACCGCAACAGAAGCGGCAGAAAGATGTCAAGCAGATGCAGCAAAGCCTCAGAGTGGGTGACAGGGTCACCACTACGGGAGGCATACACGGCACGATTGCCACTATTTCAGAGACCACCGTGTCCCTGAAGATCGCCGAAAAGGTGAAGATCGAAGTAGATCGAAACGCAATAACCGGCATTAGGTCCGCCGAGACCAGCGCCTCGAAGTAACGACGGGCCGGTGGGCGAGAGCCCGATCCAACCTCCCGCTTGCGCCGTTTTGGCCAGAGCACCTATTATCAATCGCCGGATATGAGAAAGCAGGGAACTTGTGTCTAAAGTTCTGTATGTGCAGGGGACGACCAGGCCGGGCGGGGCCTGGGAGAGTCTCAGGGACATTGTCTATGGCCTCGACCGCGACTGCTTTGAGCCAATAGTTGCGTGCTCAAAGGCCCCCGCCTGGCGTGGCTCGGGCGATGGGGTCGAGAGCGTTATCGTCAAGATGCCGATGTTTAGGAAAGGCAAGAGCTTGCCGCGCATTCCGCTTGCTGTGCGTCGGCTCAGGCAAGCAATTCGCTCACACGGTATCACGCTTGTGCACGCCAACAGCGTCTGGGACGCTCCGTATGCCTTGTGGGCCGCAAAGCCTCCCAAGATACCCGTTGTGGTTCACGTCAGGACAGAGATAGACCAGGACAAGGCGAGGAAATATTCGCTGGACAAAGCCGACGTCGCGGTCTCAACATCCCGTGCGGCCGTTGAGGTATTGTCGGGCTTTGAGTCGCTCACAGAAAGGGTCTTCTATCTGCCCAACGGTGTTGACCTGACCCGGTTCAGTCCGGCGGTCTCGGGCGGCGAGACGCGGCAGAGGCACGGCATTGCCAGTGAGGCGGTGGTCTTTGGCGCGGTGGGGCGGATCGACCGGCTGAAGGGGCTCGATCTTCTGGTCTCGGCGTTCGCCCTGGTTGCAGAAGGGGCCGAACGTGCGAGGCTGCTGATCGTTGGCGAGGCGAAGGGGAAGAGCAGCTCGTTCAAGAATGAACTGTTGAACATGGTCGAGGAGCTCCGGCTTTCAGAGCGTGTTATATTCGCCGGCCACCAGAACGACCCGGCTCCTTTTCTCGCGGCAATGGACATCTTGGTCATGCCAAGCAGGACCGAGGGCTTCGGGCGCTCCGCGGTCGAGGCGATGGCGATGGCAAAACCGGTGATCGCGTCGGATGTCGGGGCACTTCCAGAGATAGTGTCGGACGGGTTGACAGGCTACGTCTTTCCTGACGGGGACGCTCACGCGCTCGCTGACAGGATGAAGGAGCTCGCGGCCAGCGAGCAGAAAAGGGCTGCATTCGGTCGCGCTGGGAGATTATTTGCGGAGGGGAGGTTTGACCTCAGCACCATGATCTCAAGGCTACAGAGCATCTACAGCGTGCTGCTGAAGGGGAGCGAGAAAGGATAGCGCCGATGCGAGTCCGGGTCCCGATCTTCATGTTCCACCACGTTGTGGGTCAAGGCGGCTCAGCGCCTCGTTCAGCGCTTGTAGTGAGGAAGTCAACGCTCAGTGAAATCGCGGCGTGGTTCCTCAGGCGCAACTACGAGTCGATGACGGTGAAAATGCTTGCCGAATGTCTGGGGGCTGGGGATACTGCCTCTTTGAGCCGCAGATTTGTTTTTACGTTTGACGACGGGGCGAGAAACAACTTCGAGCACGCATATCCCGTGCTCAAAGAGTCGGGCTGCACGGCTACATTTTACGTGCCCGCTGACTACATTGCGAAGACAAGCGAATGGCGAAAGAGGAATCGGACGTTCCAAATGATGAGCGAGGAAGAGATTCTGGAGCTTTCGGGGGAGGGTTTCGAGATCGGCTCGCATGGATGCCAGCACGTGGACCTTACGGCCTTGAGCGACAAAGAGCTGGGCGCCGAGATGGCGGAGTCGAGGGCGAAGCTGTCTTCGATAATCGGTTCAGAAGTGGCGACGTTTGCGTATCCATACGGGCTTTTCGACGTCAGAGCAGTGGAATTTGCAGGGAAGGCGGGCTATATTGCGGCGTGCTCAACGATACGCGGCGCCGTGCAAGATTCGAAGCGCCCTTTCGCTCTGAAGCGCATCATGATAACCGAGGGCACAAGCTTGCTTCGACTTCGCTACTTTCTGAGCGGGCTCTTGGATTTCGAGCACCGCAAGGAGTTCAATGCGGCCATCTTGAAGTCGGATGCAAAGGAGCCAGTGCGCCTTATGCAAGTTGAGGTAAGATGTTAAGCAGCGACGATCTGAAAGCGAAACTCAAGAGTATCGACAGGTCAGGATACAAGTCCTACAAATCCCTGGCTGGACGATACAAGTTCGAGGACTACATCCTCATCTTCGACAAGATACAGAGCGATCCCTTTGCGCCTCCATCGCGCTTGCGAGTTCGGATGCCGAAGGAGGTTGCGGGCTTCCCCAAGGCGCTCTTCTCTACGCCTACTCGTCGTGTGGCGCTTGAGGATTTTCTGACGCGACAGTTTCAAGCGAGCGCATCCGATTCACGGCGGAAGATACGCGGCTCGGGCAAGAGCGGGACCCTTTCTATCGCGTCGTGCGGTCAGGAGGTCCTAGAGAGAAGCTCAATGAACGTTACGGACGAATATGTCGAAGCGCGTTTCGTGGCGGGGCTTCCGGCGGAGGGACGCATCATCCTCGGCAACGAGGCGTATGCGATGCTCTTTGGGATTCTGCCGAATATCGTCCGCCAGTCTCTCAGGTATCAGAATCTCGACAAGAACGCGTTGTCGAAGCACATTGAAGTTGTTGAGGATCAGGATTTCATACGTCAGAAGCTCGATGAGTTCGACCTGATAGCGTTTGTTGCCGATGGCTCGATTCTTCCCCGGCGAAGCGGGATAGACGACCGGCCGATGACCGGTATCGTCGTCAGCATAGATACTCTCGACGTGGTCAATCCGGGGGAGATCGGCGCGAACATCGTCATCCCGTTCAAGGCCCCACAGAGCCTGCGAATCAAGATTCAAACGCCGAATCGCGGGCCGGTTTCCGGGATGGCGCTCAAACCTGGCGTGACGCTCATCGCTGGGGGCGGATTCCACGGTAAATCGACGCTCCTTTCGGCTCTGGAGAAAGGAGTTTACGACCATATACCCGGCGACGGTCGGGAGTATGTCGTTACTGTACAAGGCGCCGTGAAGGTGAAGGCTGAGCAGGGCCGGAACATCGAGAAGGTAGATATCAGGCCTTTCATCAATCACCTGCCGTTCGAGCGGAGCACGAGAGCCTTCTCAACGCCAAATGCGAGTGGGAGCACTTCCCAAAGCGCGAACATCATGGAGTCGCTTCAGATGGGTGCGAGCGTTATCCTGATAGATGAGGACACGTCGGCGACCAACTTCATGATCAGGGACGTTAGAATGCAGCATCTGGTCCCTAAGGACCGGGAGCCAATCACGCCATTCATCGATAAGATAAGGCTCATGTATTCTGACCTGGGCGTCTCGTCGATACTCGTCATGGGCGGTTCTGGGGACTACTTCGACGTTGCGGATGTTGTGCTGGTGCTAGATAACTACAAGGTCTTAGACATGACGGTCAAAGCACAGACTATCGCCATAGAGCACCTGACGAGGCGCGAGATTGAGGGCGGCGAGCGTTTCGGAGATTTGGTCAGCCGCTGCGCGATAAAGCGTTCGCTGAGTCCGAGGTCGGGGCAGCACGAGGTCAAGATCGACGTGAAAGGCAAAACGAAAATACTCTACGGAGAGAGCGAAATCGACCTTTCAGCTCAAGACCAGCTGGTAGATTATTGCCAGACTCGCGCCGTGGCCGATGCGATATATTACGGTGTATCAGATTATCTGAAGGACCTTGAGAGCAATCTGACGATATCAGAGCTGATTGAGAAGATCGATGGGGACATTTCAGAAAGAGGCTTGGACATTCTGTCGCCGTTCGTGCGGGGCGATTACGCCAGGCCAAGACGTTTTGAGATAGGCGCAGCGATCAATCGTCTGCGGTCGCTGAAGGTTAGACAATTGAGACCCGAGGAACGGGACCAGGAAGGGACAATAGGTGAAAAAGAATCTGTTGGGTAAATCGATCTTTGCGGTAGCACTGGTCGTGCTCGTTGGCTGGTGCGCGTTTCCTCCGAAGGAGAAGGTGATACTTGGGCTTGACCTCAAGGGAGGGATACACCTTGTCCTTGAGGTGGAAACGGACAGCGCACTGAAGGGCGAGCTTTCCGAGATGAAGCAGAGGCTTGGCGAGTATCTCCAGGACCGCGAAATACCGATTGAATCGGAGAGCGTGGAGGACGATCTGTCGATCCGGTTTGTTCTGCCGACCACATCCGCCAAGAACTTGGCGGTCTCGCAGTTTTCTGAGGAGAGCGGCCGTTTTGACACCTACACGACCAAGCTCGACGGCGACAAGTGGGAACTCAAGTTGATGTTCAAATCGGACGAAGACAGGCGCTTAAGAGAGAACTCAGTGCGTCAGGCGTTGGAGACGATCCGCAATCGCGTCGATGAACTTGGCGTTGCCGAGCCGACCATCCAGCGAGTTGGGATGACTGGCAACCGGATACTTGTTCAGTTGCCTGGGGTGGTTGACCCCCAGCGAGCCAAGAAGATCATCGGTCGAACAGCGATGCTTCAGCTTCAATTGATGAAGGACGAGGCCCCTACAAAGGAAGCGTTGCTGGACAAACACGAAGGCAAGGTCCCAGACGGGCACGTGATCCTCAAAATGGCGCCTCCCCGGCAGGCTGAGAACGCTAAGGAGCGCTATGCGCTAGTGGAAAAGGAGGTGCGTGTCTCTGGCGCGGACCTTGAGGACGCCAGAATCGGGCACGACGAGTTCAACATGCCGGCCGTCGATTTCAGGCTGTCGCGTTCGGCGGGTCGCGTTTTCGGCAAGTTTACCGAGAAGCACCTGAACGAGCGACTTGCCATCGTCCTGGATAAGCAGGTCGAGTCGGCGCCAGTAATAAGAAGCCGCATCACCGACAAGGGACAGATAACCGGCAACTTCACCGTGCAGGACGCGGAGGACCTCTCAGTCATCTTAAGAGCAGGTGCTCTTCCCGCGACGGTCAGATACCTTGAGGAGAGAACCGTGGGGCCGTCGCTGGGACAGGACTCGATCAGACAGGGGACGATCTCCGCCCTCATAGGTGGCTCTTTGGTTGTGCTATTCATGCTCTTTTACTATCGGGTTGCAGGTGTGATCGCGGACATGGCGCTCTTGCTCGACTTGGTGCTGCTGATGGGCTGCCTGGCACTATCGGGGGCCGCCCTTACGCTGCCGGGTATCGCGGGGATCATCCTCACGCTCGGCATGGCCGTTGATGCCAACGTTCTCATCTTTGAGCGCATCAAGGAAGAGCTCAAGGCCGGCAAGACGACGAGAGCGGCGGTAGAAGGCGGCTTCAAGCGCGCCCTACTGACGATCGTCGATGCAAACGTCACGACGCTCATCGCGGCAGTCGTGCTGTTTCAGTTTGGAACAGGGCCGATACGAGGTTTCGCCGTAACTCTAATAATTGGCATCCTTGCGAGCATGTTCACGGCCCTTTTCATGGCGAAATTGGCCTTCGAGATAATGATTCAGAAGTTTAGGGTCAGGCGGCTTAGCATATAGTAGGTATTGCGCCTAAAGAGGAATAATATGGACATACTGAAAGATACAAAGTTCAGATTCATCGAGGGACGCAAGGTAGCCTTCTTGTGTTCCGCCCTCCTCATACTTGCTGGAATCATCTCCCTCATTGTCAAGGGCGGCCCAAGCTACAGCATAGACTTCGAGGGCGGAACGCTCATTCAGCTGAAGTTCCTTGAACCGGTCGAGGTGTCCTCGCTCAGGGACATCTTGAAGAGCATCGACTACGGGGACGCAACTATACAGAGGTTCGGTTCACCCAGGGAAGTCCTCATTCGAGTGAAGGATGTCGCCCCGAAGTCCCCAATACCCGAGGACAGCGTGGCGCCTCAAATAACGGGAGCCATCCGTTCGGCGTTCAAGGAGCAGGAAGGCAGGGAACTTCTGATCGACATCAACGCGGCCGGGCCGAAGGAACTTGCGCTCAACCTCAGGCAACTGGATGCTTTCAAGGAGAATGAGGAGGCCGCAAACTCGCTGGCAGTGGCAATTGTCGAGAAACGGAACTCTCTGGGAGGGCAGTTTGCCAGCATGGAGCCGCTGACTTCAGTGCCCGGCATCCCACCTGAGGCGGTTGAGTACTTCAAGAACAAAGCCTACGTGAGCAAGTTCATCGTGGTCCGCCAGGAGATGGTCGGACCAAAGGTCGGGAAGGACCTGCGGGGTAAGGCCCTGCTTGCGATATTCTGGGCAGTCCTGGGCATCCTGATCTATATCTCACTTCGCTTTAGGTTCCGTTTCGCCGTGGCCGCGATAATCGCGCTCATCCACGACGTGGCCATCACCGTCGGGCTATTCTCGATCCTCAATCGCGAGGTCTCACTCACGATCATCGCTGCCCTTCTTACAATCGTTGGCTACTCGCTGAACGACACAATCGTCGTGTTCGATCGCATCAGAGAGAACTCAAAGGCGCTAAGAAGCCTACCCTTCGGGCAGCAGGTTAACGCTAGCATCAACATGACCCTCACCAGGACGCTTCTCACGTCACTCACGACGTTCATCGTCGTTCTGACGCTGTTCGTTCTCGGAGGTGAGGTGATACGAGATTTCGCCCTTGCTCTGATGATAGGTATTCTGGTGGGGACATATTCTTCGATTTTCGTCGCAAGCCCTATACTCTATGAATGGGAGACGTTCTCCAAGAGCAGAAAAAGGAAGAGTCGCATCCCCTCGAAGAGGCCCGCGGCTCAGACTGCGCGGTCCTCGAAGAGGCGAAAGTAAGGGAGTAAGTGTTGATCCTCAACGTGTCCGCCGAAGACAAGAGAAAGTCCGCGGCGGATTACGAG
>Ga0315545_1005386_pt1 | contig 10287 bp, 13 predicted proteins | sample SalMarSW160210MG_FD_203096 | JGI IMG/M metagenome (GOLD analysis project Ga0315545, IMG submission 203096) | Salt marsh sediment microbial communities from the Plum Island Ecosystem LTER, Massachusetts, United States - Salt Marsh Sediment SW1602-10 ...
CCCAAGTTTGGATTATGGGAAGCTAGATCCGACTTTGCCGAAAAAAGGAAGATACAATTCTCGCTGGAAATTACAGCTTAATATTGATAAATATGATTTAATCAATTGGAAGGAAGAGTGAGGTGATTGACCTTAGAGAGATTAAACAAAAATCAGAAAGATTAGGATTAGATATCTCAACTATTGAAAGAGATTATGCTTTAAGTTGGGTTCTTTTTGGAATTTATTCTAACTCTCTCCTTGCCAAAGCTCTGGTTCTTAAAGGAGGGACAGCTTTAAAGAAGCTATACTTTGAGAACTACCGGTTTTCCCAAGATTTAGATTTTACTGTAAAATTTAAGGATATTTCTGGGCAGGAATTAAAAGATAATCTAGTATCTGCTGCTAGAAAGGCAGAAGAAGCTTCAGGAATTGAGTTTGAGTTTATTTCCTTAGAGAAGGTTAGAGACATACCACAGGAAGAAGCCTACGAAGGTAAGATTGCCTTTGTTGGTCCGAGAAGACAGAAAAGAAGACCAGCAAGAATTAAGCTTGACATCACTTTTTATGAAGAAGTAATGTTGTCTCCATATAATCTTGCTCTAATCCACTCTTATTCTGACCGAGAAGATTGCCAGATAGTAATACCTGTCTATAGATTAGAGGAGATAGTAGCTGAGAAGTTGAGAGCTCTATTACGAAGGATTAGAGCTAGGGACTTATACGATATTTGGTATCTACTCAAGTTTGCTCAAGAGAGAATTGACCTTTCAGAAATTAGGTCTCTTTTTGAGAAAAAGAGAGCCTACAAAGAGGTAAAGTTTGGAAGCATTCAGGATTTCTTTATTGAAGAGAGGCTGTTATCTTATAAATCCTCATGGGAAGCCTCTTTGAGAAGACAATTGGTCAAATTACCTGAGTTTGAGAAGATAATAGAAGAACTGGAGAGCTATTTAGGAGAGATTTTTGATTGAAAGACAATATCCAATCATATATAAGGAAAGGTGATATCTAAAAGCCTTTTTCTCTGGAACACATTTTTTGTTCACCATATATCTGATATCACCGCATTTCTTTAAATGCGCTATATAGGGCGATAATCGAAGTATTCCAGAGGGGGAAAATAATACTCCTGTTGTCCCCAAGCGGGAAGACGACAGATACACTTCACTAACCTTATTCCCGTTTCGTTCCTCTCGGAGACTTCTAACCAACCATTGTCCTGGCAAATAGGACACTCAAAATCCTTATGCTCTTCAATCTCATCTGCTAAAGCTAGGTTTCCTTGCATATATTCCTTGATCATTCTTGGTCACCTCTTATTATCATTATACCCAATTAACCTTTTTTGTTCAAATCTGCTAGGTGAAGATAGAGGAAGATTAGAGAGCTTAAAAATCGTGAGACATCGTTTTTCGTCCAAAATCTTAGAAATCCTATATTTTAATCGAACAATTGTTCGATTTATTTGGTTACTCCAATTTAGATTTCTCTATCTGTTTTTGTAGGCTTGATTTTCATTGAGATAGCCTAAAGGTGCAACCCCAGAGGTAACCATCCTTTCTCAACCTTTGCCTTCAAGCCTCTCTTCGTATTCCTGCTCAGGTCCCTGACAAACTGGTTAGCCATCCCGAACTCAACGTTCATGAGCAGAACGTTATCCTCAGGATAATAGCTCCTATCAGCTGTTAGGATGTGCTTAATGACTCTCCGCTGAAGCATCCAGGATATTTGCCCACCGTCTATGGGATTTCTCGCAAGCCTGTCCAGCTTCCAGCAGATGATTCCACTAGCTTCCCCTTTGTAAATCCTCTGCAACAATTCATTAAAGGCTTGCCTGCCGGGAGCCTTTGCTGATTTTGATTCCGTGAGAACACCAACAACGCGCAAACCCAGCCTCTTCGCCAGGTCAGTTAATTCCCTTATCTGGGATTCCATGCTTAAAACTTGCTTGTCTTCGGCTTCGGTTGACTTTCTGCAGTAAATAAAATATCTATTTTCCTTCATCATTCCAATTACATTCTAAAAAATTTTCTTTGTCAATTCCTTCTATCGGTCTATAAATTACTCGAAAGAGAGCCAGCAAATCTGCAAATTGCTGACTTGCCTGGGCGCGGCTTAGATCAATAGAGTATTTCCTCTTAACCAGTTTTCTGTATTCTTCTATTCCCTCTTCAGATATTTTCATTTTTTCCCTATCTTCAGGAAAGGACAATGTTTCCTGTTCTCTTTCCCTTTTTAACTCTTCATAATCCCTCTGTAATTCTAATTTCTCTTCCCTCAACGACTCAGTTTTTTCCTCCAATTCCAATCGTCTCTGCTTTTCAGCTTGCGCATGTCCTAATTGAAATAGTGCTTGCTCGTACCGAGCTTTTAATTCTTCTAGTTCCCTTTTTAATTCCTCATAAGTTACAGCTTTGTAAATTAGTCCCTCAGACCTTTCACTAGAAAGCGTTATAGTTCTGCCATATTTCCCTTGCACATATACCTTACTCAATTGGCTCCTCTTGATCATCCTTCTAATCGTGTTTTTACTTACTCCTAATATCTCAGAAGCTTCTCTAACTGTGATATCGTGAACCTTACCCATCCATATCCATCCCTTGAGTATAGCTTTTAGGCTTAATTGTGACGCTCCACGAGGCAAGCCTCGTGGCTTCAGTTAGCTCATGCTAACCTTCTTTTTCTTGCTTCAACGATCCGACGTATGGATCTCCACAAGCGTTCCTTCCGCTCCGTCCGAGCGTAGTTAATCCTATATTTAGGATATTTATGGCTGCATTCTGGTCTCTATCAATTGATATACCACATCCTGGGCAATCGAATACTCTCTTATGTAAAGGTGTCTCTTGAACATACCCACAATTACTGCAAGTTTTACTCGTGGGTTCAAATCGTCCTATTACAACAAAATGCTTTCCATTCCATAAAGATTTATACTCAAGCTGCCTTCTAAATTCATACCAGGAAACATCTGCAATCGACTTTGCTAAATGATGATTCTTCATCATCCCCTGGACATTCAAATTCCCCAAGACATACCCCGAATACTTGGCTATCATATCCGAAGTGGTCTGGTGTAAAAAGTCTAACCTGCAATTCCTTATCTTTCTATGAATCTTTTGAACTTTCCTCCTCTGTCTATACCTATTCTTACTTCCTTTCTGCTTTCTGCTTAATCTCCTCTGCTCCCTGGCTAACTTTTTCTCGTATCTCCTTAGATATTTGGGATTCTTGATTACTGTCCCACCTGATAAAACTGCAAACTCCTTTAGTCCTACATCTATACCTACTAGGTTATTAACTTCCTTCTCCTTATCAGGTATCTCTACTTCACAAGTTACCGAGCAATACCACTGATCTCCATCTTGAGTTATCGTGATATGCTTGGGCTTGCCTTGTAATGCTCTATACTTTCTCCATCTCACCCAACCCACCTTGGGAATATAAACTGCTCCTCTCCTTAGCTTCCATCTCTGAGGAATTGTAAAACTATCTCTCATCTTACTTTTTGCCTTGAATTTCGGAAATCCTCTATCATTCTCGAAACAATCTCTTAACGCTTTATCTAAGTGTAATGCTACCTGCTGTAAGGACTGAGAAAATGAAAGGGTTAAAAAGCCATATTCCTCCTTCATCTTCGGAATAGAAAGAATCATCTCACGAGCAAATTTGAACTTACCTGTCCGCTTGTAATGTTCAATATTATCTTCTAAAAGGTAATTCCAAAGAAATCTTGCATTACCACCATGCTGTAAAAGCATCTGTCCTTGCTCTTCGGTTGGATACAGCCGATATCTAAATCCCTTTAGAATCTTCATTTCTTCTTAGCTACCTTTCGTGCCAATTCATCCCCGAGGCAAGCATCGGGGTCTTCTTGGCACAATTTTATAACTTTTCAGTCTGGGATAAGTTGGGCATTCTCATTCCGAAATAGGGAGAAGGGCAATTTAGATTTTTTCTGCTCTTTTCTTTGAGCAGGACGAGTAGAAGGGCGCCTCAAAAAAGAAATGGCTCCCCGGGCAGGACTCGAACCTGCAACCAACCGGTTAACAGCCGGTTGCTCTGCCATTGAGCTACCGAGGAGCATTGGCTAGTTATATTATAATATATTTTGCTTGCTTTGGCAAGAGGATTCTTAAAATTTTGGGCAAATATTTATAAAAAACGGCGTGAAAACCCCTACTCTTGCGGTAGGGGATGAAACGCCTAGCAGATATAGGTGTTCCATCCCCGCGATTGTAGAAGGCTAACATAGAGCCTTCTTTACTCCACCTTGCGGTGGGTTGGTCCTCATCGGGGGGTTAAGGAGGGTTTTTAAGCTCGACAGCACTGTTCCTACCTCACAGAACTGTTTAACCATCAAGCCACAGAGCGGAAAGCTTGAGGAGCACTCGCCGGTGTGTATATATCTCACCCTCTTAACTGCTACTAACTTGCGTTAGTCCCCTAATCAACGTAGGCTTGTCCTTCAAGCCTCGCCCTTTATGGGCGGGGTCGTTGACGCTGGCAAACTAGATTATAGTGGATATTTTTAAGCAGGAATAGAAATCGGTTTGTTATATCTACCTTATTTTGATATAATGACATAAGAAAGGGGTTGTCTACTTATGTCCACTTATGATGTCACCAATTATCGACTAACTGTAAAGCAAGCAGCAGAGATGCTAAATGTATCAGTAAGAACTATTAGAAGATGGGTCAAGAAAGGGAAACTGTCATCAATACTTGTCCCTGGTAAGAAACGGCAAGAAATAAGACTATCAGAGAAAGAAGTGCTGAATCTTAAAGGTGATCGTGAGGTGACAAGTCCAGATATAGAAGTGACAAAAGATGACATTGTCACCAATGATGTCAGGACAACTGAATTTAAGGAGTTACTAAATCGTTATGAGAACTTAGTTTTTCAATTAGGACAGCTTCAAAGTCAAGTTGTCCACATTAAGGAACTAGAGGCTGAAGCTCAATCACTTCGAGAAAGAGAAAAATTATTAGAAGAGGAGAACAAGAGATTAAGAGAGGAACTAGAGAAGGCAAAGCGATCATGGTGGCAGAAGCTAAAGTCGTGGTGGAGAAAAGAAGATTTGAAGACAAAATTTTGAGGAAAGTGAGTTGGAAACTGGATTTTCAGTTTAGCTTTAAATGTGAAACTATAGATAATTCAAATATACTCGCGCGCATTCAAATATAAACTAAGGCAATACATAATAAGCTCCTCCTGGGGGATTCCCAAGCATCTTTAATTTACCCTGCTTGCACATTCTACTCAATAGTCGGTATGCTTGGTTTCCATTCAACTTGCATAATTCTATAACTTCAGCCCGCTTAATCTGACCATGCTTCTTCACGATCTCTCCACAGGAAGCCCACGATCTTTAGTCGTGGGAGGAAGGTGAAGATAATGAATCTGCCAACCACTAATTCTCTGAATTAATCTCATGCATCTCCAAGATTTACTTTTAATGATTCTTTTCCCATCAGTATCTTTTAAATCAAAATAGCCACTCTTTCTAACAGCTACTCTTCCTCTCCATATACCTTTATATTTACCCTTTGGCACAATTGCTATAACTTGATCCCCAGTTTGAAATCCGAAGTAAAACTTTATTCTACCTCTATGAGATTTCGGGAAACCTTTATCTGTATTAGCAATTCTTCTATGTCCTCTCCCTATCGCCTTCCATATACAGAGAAAAGTGGTCTTAATATCAATCCTAACAGGCATATTACCAACACATAGAGCGTCATAGTAGTGAGTCTTAGGAAATCCCCTTTCTATCCTTTGCTTCTTTGTCCTTCCTCCCGTGGCACACTCTACCTTATACCCCAACAAACAAAGCTCCTCATAAAGCCTCCACCTGGTAGCATTTATCATCGCAGCATCTTTAAGAGGCTTCTTAGCCAGACTTTGTATCTCGGAATGTCCAAACTCTTCTGCTATCCTGTTCCCCTTCTTCCTATTACACTTCTTGCAAGCTATTGTCAGGTTGCTTACCTTATCTGTCCCACCTCGACTCTTCGGGACTATATGATCTACCTCAAGAGGAACATTTTCTATCCCACAGTAAGCACACTTTCGACCCCATTTCTCTAGCAGATACTCTCTGACTTCATAACCGAAAAGTTCCCCCCTCTGATACTCAACCCCTCTAATCTCAGGATTCTCCATAAGCTGAGTATCGAACTTGACATGCTCGGTGCTTATCTCCTTAATCGGTAATAACCTTGATAACTTCTTAACTAAATTGATAGTCTGATCTACTCTGGCCTGCAACGAAGGAGGTAACCATCCTTCTTTACGCTTACGATTAAGGAAACGAGCTTTTCTATATCTGGTTTTTCTGCTTCTTCTACTCCTTCTTATCTTTCTCCGCTTATCCAATCTTAGCTTAATACCTGTTTTGTGATGAATCTCCCCCAAGTAAATTGCTTCAGCAGACTTCTCATCTTTCTCTAATAATATTGCTATACCTGTTCGTTTTGAACCGGGATCAAGCTTTAACCTCAAGGACTGAATACTACTCTCTTGAAGCGTCCTATCCTTTAGCCTGATAGTAAACGGCTCTATCTTGTGAACTACAGCTCTTCTCCGTTCAAGAAGCAACCTTGCTCTTTTAGGAGAACAAGGCATTAACGGCTTCTTATGCTTGTCCAATACGAATACCATATCTCTTTCTCCTTGCGGAGCCCCTTACGGGGCTGGTAACGTAACCTCTCGGTTATCCCTCCTCGCCAATGTTAGCTGGACTTACTAGGCTAATAGCACCGTTCCTGACCTCAGAACTTTTAACTATTAGCGACAGAGCATAGAACTGGAGGAGCATCCTATGGTGTCTTGATCTAGCTAACGTAGTCCAACAGGACTTAGGCTGGTCAATCAGGCTTGCAGTTTCCCCTACAAGCCCACGACCTTCAGTCGTGGGTCATTGACATAATATCCTTTTGACCATAATCCTGATCCCCAGAATCCCCTTGCTTTAAGATTCTTGAATCTCCGAAACACTTCTGTTGCACTTATACTTTTAATAGTTTTAACCATTTCCGTAGGTGCTATATAAGGTGGTGCTGAGACAAAAAGATGAATATGATCTGGCATAATCTCCATATTTAGTAAGCTTCCATTACTACTTCTGCTATTTTAACAGGAAGATGATGGCCTGCTATTATAGAAAATTTTTCTCCTTTACCCCCTTGACTTCTTATCTCTTTGGTGGTATACTTGTATTCAAGTAATATTATCTTTATATCCATAAGAGGACATTATGACTAGAACTATTGCCATTGCAAACCAAAAAGGGGGTGTTGGAAAAACAACCACTTGTTGGTGCTTAGGAGCGGCATTAAACGAACTAGGAAAGAAAGTCCTATTAGTTGACATAGATCCTCAAGCAAGCTTGAGTATTGGTGTTGGAGTCCCTAAAGTATATAACCTTAAACAAACTATCTACCAAGTGTTAATGGGCAAAATCGATATAGGAGAAATCATATATAATCTGGAAGATGGGATAGATATTGTTCCTTCTAACATCGACCTAGCTGCGGCTCAACTCCAGTTGATGAACAAATATCATAGAGAAGATAGATTGAAAAATGCTTTAGTGCCCATAAAACAAAATTATGATTATATCCTAATCGATTGTCCTCCGGCTTTAGGATTACTTACCGTAAATGCTCTCTCAGCAGCAGATAGTGTTTTAATACCCCTCTCCTGCGAATATTACGCTATGGTGGGAATAAGTTTGCTATTAGATATAATTGAGGGGATAAGAGAAGAGGTCAATCCTAACTTGAAAATTTTAGGCATACTACCCACTCGTTATGATAAGAGAACACTTCATTCCAGAGAAGTGCTTCAAAGAACCAGAGCAGAATTTGAGAGAAATATTAGAGTTTTCGATATGGTAATAAAAGAGACCGTAAGATTTAAGGAGACTCCTGTAGCTAAAGAATCAATTTTAAAATACGCTAGCGATAGTGAAGGTGCAGAAGCTTATCGCCAGCTAGCTAAGGTGATCAACAATGAGTAAAAAAAGAGCTAAAATCCCAGAGAGTCCTAAGGAGGGGAAAAAGATATTCTTCCACAAGACTAATGAGAAAGAATCCCCTGCTGAGGGACAAGTAGATAAGTCTACAAGAAAACAAGAATACAAAAGAAAGACTTACTATTTTCGTCCTGTCCAGATACAGAATATTAGAGCCTACGCTTTCTACAATGAGCTTGATAAATCGGAAGTGGTGCGAAGAGCAATAGATGAGTTTTTTGAACGAAATCCTATCACTCCTAAATAAGTATTTATAATTACAAACATACTTATTGATTTGTAATCTTATATTTAAGTATATAAGAGGATAGGATATCGTTTTTATTTAGTTTTGAACAAATAAAGAATATTAGAGTCTACACTATCCTTCACCCCTAAATGAGTATATATAGTTATAAGCATACTTACTGACTTATAATCTTATATGTAAGTAAACAAATGAGTACTTCGTCTATAAAATTATATAGGAACAATATTGCGGAATATTATCTTAGGCAGATTAGCGAGGAGATAAGAAGAGAAAGAGAGAGATTGGATAAATTAGAGGACAAGGTAGAGAATTATAGGCTTTTGGCTAGAGAAGGTCTTATCTTTGGCAAGCCAGAAAAACTCAAAGTTAAGATTTGACTTTATCTTTAAGAGAATGTAAATTAAAGATAGACTATAACACTCTTATGAGGACATAAAAAAACCTTGAGAAATTTAGGGTTGAAAAATTTTATTTTTAATTAAAAATGATGCTTGCAAAATCAGATAAAAAGCTATATAATTTAAGAAATAATTTTTTGAAGAAAATATCCACATTTGCAAAACCAATGTAAAACCAATAATAAATAGTTTCTAAATTAAAAAAATAACCCTGCACAGGTTATTTTAGACTAGACTTATAAAGGCTTATAAGGTGGCTGACAACCACCAGCTTAAAAGGTAGCCGAGCTACCCCAGCTTTTGAATACATAATATCAGATTAAAAATTCTTGTCAAGAGTAAAATATATAAACCTTGAAAATAGCATAAGTAAGCGAAAAAGAGAGTTTTAAGCGGATAGAGCGAGAGGATATCTAGTTGAGATATCCACAGCTTCAATCAACTTTAATCTTTTAATAATTTTCACCACAACGAGAAAAAGCACTCGCCAAAAACCCGAGTGCTTCTCCCTGCTCTCACTCCCCAAGAGAAGAGCTAAAATCTCAATTAACCAATTAAGATTTTAGCAGATCTGGAAGAAAAAGTCAAGTAAATTTGGGGGAGAGTGGGAGGTGGTAAATAGAAAGGAAAAAAATAATGAGGAAGTTCAAAGGTTTCATAGCACCTAACTGCACTCCTACTCCAGATGAATTACTCGATTACTTGTTACCTGAGATGACAGAAGCAGAGCTCAAGGTAACTCTATATATAATTAGAAGGACTCTTGGTTTCAAGAAGAGACAGGATAGAATAAGCCTTAATCAGTTTGTCAATGGAATTAAGACCAAGAACGGTAAAGTCTTAGATAAGGGAACAGGCTTAAGCAGAACCGCCGTTAAAAAGGGACTAAAAGAGGGAATAAAGAGAGGAACGATAAAAAGGTTAGTGTATTGTCCGTATTGTAAAACAGAGATTACCGATAAAGAGCTTTATGAAGAGACCCGAACTTGGAAAAATCAGTATAGTGAAAAGACTATCAAAGTAAAAGTTGCTCCTGAATTATGTCCCAATTGCCAGAGACACTTACGAGGCAAGGAAAAGATATATTATGGCCTAAATATTATTGGAGAAGAGGTTAAAAAAGGAAAGAATAAGTTCAAAGGATTTAATCCTTACCGCTACACCCCCATTCCAGATGTAATCTTCGACAGATTTTTAGCAGAGATAGGAGAAGCGGAACTTAAGGTTCTTCTATACACCGCAAGAAGAACTTATGGCTTTAAGAAGAGCCAAGAAAGAATATCCCTCAATCAATTCGTGAAGGGAATTACTACTAAGACGGGAAAAGTTTTAGACAAGGGAACAGGACTAGATAAAGTAGCAGTTAAACAAGGACTAGATAAGGCAATAGAGCGAGGAACAATTAAGAAACTCATCTATTGCCCTTCTTGTGATAGCCAAATTAAAGAAGAAGAGCTGGTAATAAAAGAGCGGGTATTGAAAAACCGAAACGGGACTAAACACACCAAAGTAAAAGTAGTGCCTGAATTTTGTCCCGTGTGCCACGAAAAACTCTACGGAAGAGAGAAGATATATTATCGCTTAAATATTTTATCTGAAGAAAGTGAAAACGAGAAAA